>Ga0209487_1000439_pt1 | contig 38270 bp, 40 predicted proteins | sample Poulit2012_FD_187524 | JGI IMG/M metagenome (GOLD analysis project Ga0209487, IMG submission 187524) | Agricultural soil microbial communities from Georgia to study Nitrogen management - Poultry litter 2012 (SPAdes) (version 2) | ecosystem: Environmental > Terrestrial > Soil > Agricultural land...
CCCCAAGGAGTTTCCGTGCGCAAGGCCAATCACCGCCAACGCCGCGAAGAAGTCGCTGCCGCGGCGGCAGAAATCATCGCCCGCGATGGGCTCGAAGGACTGACCACCCGGGCCCTGGCCCGGCAGATGGACTGCTCCATCGGCGTGCTCTCCCACTATTTCAGCAGCAAGGAGGACATCGTCATCGCCGCGCTGAACTGGGCCGATCAGCGCATCGACCGCCGCGTCGCCGAAGTGCTCCAGGAACACCCCAGCACCGAGTCCTTCCTGCCCGTCATTCGCGCCGCCCTGCCCCTGGATGAAGAGAGCGATCTGGAGTGGCGCGTGCGCTTCAACATGTACACCTACACCCTGGCCCGGGCCAGCAGCCTGCCCCCCCAGAGCACCGAGCGCAGCCTCACCCGAAAGATGCTCGCCGAAGTGCTGGCCGAGCTGCAGGCCAGGGGCAAGCTGATGGACAACCTCGACGCCGAGACCATGGCCAGCATGGCCTTCGACATGGTCATCGGCGCAGCCCAGCACCTGCTCACCCTGCCCATGGAGCAGCGCGAGCAGTACGCCCAGTACCTCTTCGATCTGGTCAGCCGGGCCAGCTGCTGACCTTCTGCTCTCCTGCCCGGGGCCCCGGCGGCGGACCGGTCGGCGGCCCAGGCTGGCCGGCATCGCCCCGGACAGCTATAAATAACGCTTCGGCTGTCGCCTTCGCCCGGCGAGGGCGCCCCGCTTTCCCGAAGGAGTGCCATGAAACGTCTCGTCCTGCCTGCTGTCCTGGCCCTGCTGGCCGCGACCGCCGTCTGGCTGCTGAGGGAACAGCTGGCCCCCACCGACATCGCCCCGCCGCCGAGGCCCCCGGCCCCCGTCGCCGTCTTCGAGGTCATCGAGCGCGAGCTCAGCTATCGCACCGAGGCCCTGGGCACCCTGCGGGCCGCCGAATCCCTGGACATCACCGCCAATGTCAGTGAAATTCTGGCGGAACTGCGCTTTCAGGATGGCAGTGCAGTCGAGCGCGGCGCCGTGCTGGCCGTGCTGGAGCACGAAGAGGAGCGCGCCCTGCTGGCGGAGGCCCGGGTCCACCTGGCGGAGCAGGAGCGAGAGGTCCAGCGCATCCATGACCTGGTGGAGCGCCGCTCCGCCTCCCGCTCCGAGCTGGACGAGCGGCTGGCTCTGCGAGACCGGGCCCGCCACCAGCTCCAGGCCATCGAAGCCCGCATTCGACAGCACATCATTCGGGCCCCCTTCGCCGGTCAGCTGGGTTTCAAGCAGCTCAGCGTCGGCGCCCTGGTCACCCCCGGCACGGTCATCACCACCCTGGATGACACCCGCACCATGAAGCTGGATTTCAGCGTTCCCGCTACCTTGCTGGGTTCGCTGCAGGCCGGCCAGACCGTGGTGGCGCGCAGCGCCGCCTTCGACCGCGATTTCGAGGGCCTGGTCACCGCCATCGACAGCCGGATCAACCCGGTGGATCGCTCCATTCTGGTGAGGGCCGAATTCGACAACCCCGGTCTGCTGCTCAAGCCCGGCCTGCTGATGCAGGTGGAGCTCAGCCGCCAGCCCCGCCGGGCCCTGGCGGTGCCGGAGGAATCGGTGCTGACCCGGGAGCAGCGCCACTTTGTCTGGGTGGTGGATGCCGCCACCTACCGGGTCAGTGAGGTGGAGGTGGAGATCGGCGGGCGCCAGCCCGGCTGGGCGGAGATCGTCTCCGGCCTGGAGCCCGGGGACCTGGTCATCCGGGACGGCTTCATGGCGGTCAGCCCCGGCGACATCGTCAGCGTTCCCTCCCGGGGAGTCCACTGACATGCTGCTGTCTGACACCGCTGTGCGGCGGCCGGTTTTCGCCATCGTCATCAGCCTGCTGCTGGTGGTCTTCGGCAGCGTCGCCTTCGAGCGCCTGACCCTGCGCGAATACCCCGACATCGATCCGCCCATCGTGTCCGTGCGCACCGAGTACATCGGCGCCTCCGCCGCGGTGGTGGAGGCCCGGGTGACCCAGCTGCTGGAGGAAAGGGTGGCCGGCATCGAGGGCATCAAGACCATCAGCTCCAGCAGCCGGGACGCCCTCTCCCAGATCACCATCGAGTTCGACCTGAGCCGGGACATCGACGCCGCCGCCAACGATGTGCGCGACCGGGTGGCCAGCGTGCTGCGCCGCCTGCCGGCCGAGGCGGACCCGCCGGAGGTGCGCAAGGCCGATGCCGACGAACAGGTCATCATGTGGTTCAACCTCGTGTCGGACCGCATGCCCGCCCTGGAGCTCACCGATTACGCCGAGCGCCACCTGGTGGACCGACTGTCCGTCCTCCCGGGGGTGGCCCGCATCCTGGTCAGTGGCGGGCTGGAGTATGCCATGCGCATCTGGCTGGACCGCCAGGCCCTGGCCGCCCGCGGGCTCAGCGTGCTGGATGTGGAGCAGGCCCTGCTGCAGCAGAATGTCGAGCTGCCGGCGGGCAGTCTGGAATCCCTGGAGCGGGACTTCACGGTCCGGGTCAACCGCGGCTACCAGACCGCCGCCGACTTCCGCCAGCTGGTCCTGGGCCGCGGCGCCGACGGCTACCTGATTCGCCTGCAGGATGTAGCCCGGGTGGAGGTGGGCGCCGTGGACTGGCGCCGGCTGTACCGGGGCAATGGCATCCCCATGGTGGGGCTGGGCATCATCAAGCAGAGCAATGCCAACACCCTGGACGTGGCCCGGGCCGCCAAGGCCGAGCGAGAGCGCATCAATGCCACCCTGCCCCCGGGCATGTCACTGGAGCAGAGCTTCGACAGCTCTCTGTTCGTCGAGAGCGCCGTGCGGGAGGTCTATGAGACCCTCGCCGTCACTGCCATCCTGGTGGTGCTGGTCATCTTCCTGTTTCTGGGCGATCTGCGAGCCACCCTGGCCCCCGCAGTGACCGTGCCGGTGTCGCTGATCGCCACCTTCATTGCCCTGCACCTGCTGGGCTACAGCCTCAACCTGCTGACCCTGCTCGCCCTGGTGCTGGCCATCGGCCTGGTGGTGGACGACAGCATCCTGGTGCTGGAAAACATCCATCGCCGCCTGGTGGAGGGCGAATCCCCGCTGGTGGCGGCCTGGCGGGGCACCCGGCAGGTGGGCTTTGCCGTCATTGCCACCACCCTGGTGCTGGTGGCCGTCTTTCTGCCCATCACCTTTCTCCAGGGCAATGTCGGCCGGCTGTTTGGCGAGTTCGCCGTCACCCTGGCGGCGGCGGTGGCCTTTTCGGGCCTGGTGGCCCTGACCCTGAGCCCCGTTCTCTGCGCCCGAATGCTGCGCCGCGAATCCCTGGACCGGGGCCTGGCACCCCGGGTGAACCGCCTGCTGGAGCGCGCCCAGGCCGCCTATGGCCGGGTGCTGACCCGCCTGCTGGACCGCCCCGCGCTGGTGCTGCTGGGCCTGGCCGGCACCCTCGGGCTGACCGGCTGGCTGTTCCACGAGCTGCCGGCAGAATATGCTCCCGCCGAGGACCGGGGGGCCTTCTTCATGATCATCCGCGGTCCCGAGGGTGCCTCCTTCACCAACACCCTGCGCTATATGGACGACATCGAACAGCGCCTCATGCCGCTGGTGGAGGGCGGCGAAGTGCGGCGCCTGCTGCTGCGGGCTCCTACCGGCTATGGCAGCGGGGTGACCTACAACCAGGGCTCGGCGGTGCTGGTGCTGGAGGACTGGGACCAGCGCCGCAGTGGCTTCGAGCTGCTGCGGGATGTCCAGCAGCGCCTGGCCGGGCTCAGTGGCGTGCAGGCCTTTCCGGTCATGCCCCAGGCCCTGGGGGGAAGCAGTGCCAAGCCGGTGCAGTTCGTCCTCGGCGGGCCGAGCTACGAACAGCTCGCCCGCTGGCGAGACACCCTCATGACCGTCGCCGCTGACCACCCTGGCCTGATCGATCTGGAGAGCGACTACCAGGAGACCAAGCCCCAGTTTCGGGTGTCCATCGACCGGGACCGCGCCGGCGATCTGGGGGTGAGCGCGCTGGACATCAGCCGCACCCTGGAGACCCTGCTGGGCTCGCGGCGGGTGACCACCTTCATGCTGGATGGCGAGGAGTACGACGTCATTCTCGAAGGCGAAACCCATCAGGTTCGCAGCCCCGACGACCTGGCCAACATCTACGTCCGCTCCACCACCAGCGGCCGCCTCATCCCCCTGGCCAATCTGGTCTCCATTGAGGAGCAGGCCGAGGCCGCGAGGCTGAACCGCTACAACCGCCAGCGGGCCATCACCCTGTCGGCCAACCTCGCCGAGGGCTACAGCCTGGGCGAAGTGCTGGACTTCCTCGAGCAGGCCGCCCGCCAGCACCTGCCGGGCACCGCCCACATCGACCACCGCGGCCAGTCCCTGGAGTTTCGGGAGTCGAGCCGCTCCACCCTGCTCGTCTTCGGCCTGTCCCTGCTGGTGGTAATGCTGGTGCTGGCCGCCCAGTTCGAGAGCTTTGTCCACCCCCTGGTCATCCTGCTGACCGTGCCGCTGGCCATTGCCGGCGCCCTGCTGGGCCTGGCCCTGACCGGCCAGAGCCTCAACATCTACAGTCAGATCGGGCTGATCATGCTGGTGGGGCTGGCGGCCAAGAACGGCATTCTCATCGTCGAGTTTGCCAACCAGCTGCGGGATGCCGGCCACGACTTCGACACTGCACTGGTGCGCGCCAGCCAGCAGCGGCTGCGGCCCATCCTGATGACCGCCATCACCACCGTGGCAGGTTCCGTGCCCCTGTTGCTGGCCACGGGGGCCGGCAGCGAGGCCCGCGTCGTGCTGGGGGTGGTCATCGCCGCCGGAGTCAGCGCCGCCACCCTGTTCACCCTGGTGGTGGTGCCTGTGGCCTATCGCCTGCTGACCCGGGCCACTCGATCTCCCCTGGCGGTCACCCGCCAGCTGGAGGCCGAGCTCAATGCCCACCCCGAGGCCGGGCAGGGGGTCTCCCCGCCGGGGCGCGACGGGGAGACCTGAGAGAGAATCAGCGGAACCGGGCGATGACCTGGTCGGCGTACTGCTTCATCTCGTCGATCTTTTCTGCCACGGTCTTGGTGTCGGGTTCCGCGGCATAGGCATTGCGGAAGGCCACCATCACTTCGTCGACGCCGATGTCCTGCAGGCGCTTGATGCCGTCGGGGGTATAGGCCTCGGCGCTCATGGTGTGGATTTCAAAGGACCGGTCTTCCCGGCCGTACTCGGCGCGGAGCTCCTGCAGCCGCCGGATCATGCGCGCCTGATTGTCCAGCTCACCGCCGGCAGCGATCCAGCCATCACCCAGCCGGGCCGCTCTCTTGAGGGCCGGCTCGGAATGGCCGCCCACCAGCAGCGGCACCGGCTCGCTGGGCACCGGGCACAGCTTGATGGCCGGAATCTCGAAGATTTCGCCCTGGTATTCGAAGTAGTCCCCGCTCATCAGCCCGCTCAGGATCTCCATCATTTCGTCCATGCGCTTGCCGCGGCGCTCCCAGGGAATCTGGGCGACCTCGAAGTCCTCGTACCAGGGGCTGATGCCCACGCCGAAGCCGAAGCGGTTGTTGCTCAGCACCGCCACGCTGGTCAGCTGCTTGGCCACCACCACCGGCTGGCGCACCGCCAGCTTGTACACCGAGGTAGTGAAGCGAATTCTGCTGGTCACCGCCGCCAGATAGGGCACCAGGGAGAGGGCATCCAGAAAGGGCACATCCTCGAGAAACTCGCGGCTGCCATCATCATTGTAGGGATACTTGGAGCTCGCCTCCCGGGGGTAGCAGATGCTGTCGGGAAAGGTCACGGTGTCAAAGCCCAGCTCCTCCGCGGCCTGGGTCAGGGGCAGATACTGTTCGGGCGGGCACATGGTGGGGTGGTATGCGAAGCGCATGTCAGTCAACTCCTGTTCCGGATTGTCTTGTTCTGTGTGCCCCGAGTATACGGGAGGCAGCGGAGAGCCGGGCGGGGAACTCCTCGTCGGCGAGGAATTTTCCCTGTCCGTCCAAATAGCTGAGCCAGCGCGCACTCAGGGCAGCACCATCACCTTGGCGGAGCGCTGCACATCCCGCGCCGTGGCCAGGGCCTGATGAAATTCTGCCAGGGGATAGCGGTGGCTGATCATCGCATCGAGCTCCAGCTCCGGGTCCTCCAGCATGGCCAGCGCCGCACCAAACTCCTCGGGATAGGCCATGGCGCCCCGCAGGGTCAGTTCCCGGGCCATGATCTGGAACAGGGGCAGCGGCGTCTCCTGTCCGTGCAGGGCCACCATCACCAGGGTGGCTCCGAAACGAGCGCGCTCCAGCACGGCCCGGATGTTGGCGCCCACTCCGGCGGCATCGATGTAGATCTCCGTGCCCAGCGCCGGCTGACCATGGACCGCCTCGCGGCCGTGGAGCTCGGCAATGTCTTCCCAGAGCGCCTCCCGGCCGCCGCGCAGGGCCGCCCGGGCACCCAGCCGCAGGGCCAGGGCCAACCGGTGCTCGGAGAGATCCACCGCCAGGACATCGTCGATGCCCCGATGGCGCAATGCCGCCACCACCCCCAGCCCGATGGGCCCGGCGCCGAAGACGACCACTTTCGCCCCGGGCCTGACCTCGGCGCGCTCCAGGGCATGCAGCGCCACGGCCAGGGGCTCCACCAGGGCGCCGCGCTCCATACTCACCCCCTCGGCCAGGGGCAACAGGCAGCCTTCCCGAACCGCATCGCGCACCAGCAGCCAGCGGGCAAAGCCCCCCTCGGAACCGCCATTGCCGATGGCGTTGTCCGCCGCCATGGGGTTGACCACCACCCGGTCACCGGCTCGCCAGCCCACGACGTTGCGGCCCACCTCGACCACGGTTCCCGCCAGCTCGTGCCCCAGGGGCATGGGCTCGCTCTGCAGCGGCAGGCCACCGGCCTCGATGTAGCTGAAATCCGACCCGCACAAGCCACAGACCGCCACTTCCAGCAGCACATCATCCGGCCCCGGGCGGGGCACCTCGCAGAACTCCAGACCGACCTGCCCCGGCCCGCTGACCACCACCCGCTGCATGCCCTTGTCCATGATCACCCCCTCGGCTCGACGTGGACCTGTCCCCGGTGGGGGACTAATATCACCACCTTAATTCAGATCGGGAGTCAAAGTGAACCAGCCAGACCGCAAGCCCGCTGCCAGCAGCCAGCGCCGGGCCCAGGCCACCCGGGCGCGCATCCTGCGCACCGCCGAGCGCCTGTTTGCCCAGCACGGCGTCTCGGGCGTGTCCCTAAACACCATCAACAAGACCGCCAGGCAGAAGAACAAGAATGCCGTGCACTATCACTTCGGTGGCAAGGTGGGCCTCATCCAGGCCATCTACGACAAGCATGCGCCCGTCATCGCCGAGCGGCGCCAGGCCCTGCTGGCCGAGCTGGATGCCGCCGGCGCCACCGGGCTGCGCCCGCTGATTCGCGCCCTGGTGGAGCCGGTGGCCGACCACATCGACAGCGAGGGTGGCGCCCACTACATCCACATCAGCGCCGAGCTGATCGCCACCAACACGCTGTCCTACTACGAGCCCTCGGGCAGCATCCTGCACATCAACCGCGAGCCGGTGTTTGCGGACCGCATCCGCCGGCAGCTGGACCTACCCCAGGAACTGGTGGAAGCCCGCATGCTGCTGGTCACCAGCCTGCTGTTCCACGGCCTTGCCGACCACCTGCGCATCCGCGATCACGGCGAGGTGCCCGCCAGCCTGACCTCCCGCTCGCTGTTCGTCAGCAATCTGGTGGACAGCCTCTGCGCCCTGCTGCAGACCCCGCCCTCGCCGGACACCCTCGCCCTGCTGTGACCGCTCCGGCGGCTACTGCGAATCGTGGGGGCCCCAGCGCGCCCGGTTGGCCGCACCCGGCACCACCACCACCTCGTCGCCGGCCAGGGCCGCCAGGCTCTCGGCCACCACGTCCTCGGGGGTCATCCACCACTTCTCGGGAACCTGGTCCGCATCGAAGCCACGGAAGGCATCGCGCTGGTGGAAGTCGGTACGCGTATAGCCCGGACAGAGGCACTGCACCCGGATGCCGTGATCGGCTTCCTCCTGCTGCAGGGCCTCGGAAAAGTTGTTGAGAAAGGCCTTGCTGCCGCCATAGACCGCGGACCCGGCATAGGGACTGAGGGCCACGATCGACGAGACGTTGACGATGGCGCCGCCGCCCTGCTCCCGCATGCCCGGCAGCACGGCCCGGGTCAGGGCCAGGGTGGCGTCGACGTGGACCCGAACCATGTCCAGCTGGGCCTCCAGCTCGCCGTCGCCGAAGTGGCCGTACACGCCGAGGCCGGCGTTGTTGATCAGCAGCTCCACCGGGCCGCTCTGGCGCACCCATTCCACCACCCGGGTCACGCCCAGGGGCGTGGCGAGATCCACCGCCAGCCAGTCGACCTCCCGGTCGTCGCCGGCCAGCTCACCGGCCATGCTTGCCAGCCGCTCCGACCGTCGCCCCACCAGCATCAACCGGCGGCTCCGGGGCGCCAGTGCCCGGGCATAGGCGGCGCCGATGCCCGCCGAGGCACCGGTGATCAGCACCGTGCGCCACTCCGCCATCAGTTGATGACCAGGATGTCACTGGCGATGCGGGTAATGATGCGCTCCGAGGTGTTGCCCCGCCAGCGGCTGGCCCGGGTGGCGGTGCCGATGACCACCACGTCGGCATCGATGTCCTGGGCCACCGAGGCGATGACATCGGCGGGCTCGCCGGCCCGAACATGAATGCGGCTGCGCTCTATTCCCGCCTTCTGGGCCAGCTGGGCCCGGTCGGGGTAGTGCAGCGAGTCGCTGTAGGCATTGACGAAGTGCAACTCGGCGTCGTAGTTGTCGGCAAACCAGCGACCCCGCTGGATCAGCTCGTCGTTGAGCCGCTGGTACTTGGGCTTGTGGGACTGGACATTGACCGCCACCAGCACCTTGTCCCGCTTGGGCCGAGAATCGGGCTGACACAGCAGCACCGGGCAGGGCGCCGTGCGGAGCAGGTGCCAGACCGACTCGCCCAGCAGCCGCTCGTGGGCCCGGGGCCGGTGGACCAGCGGAATCATGATGCGCTCCGCCTGAACCCGCTGGGCCGCCGTGGTGATGCCGGCATACCAGTCGGACACCCAGCTCATCTCGACGCTGTACTGAAAGCCGGACTCCTTCAGCGGCGTGATGATGCGGTCAAAGAACCAGTCGGTGCTCTGGTAGGACTCGGGATTGTCGGCCGAGGTGTCCACATTGTCGAAGTCCACGGCGACGTAGACGTGGAGGTGCAGGGCCTCCACCGCCTCCGGCGGCATGTTCTTGCCCACCAATCGAGCGGTGATCAGGGCTCGATCCAGGGCCACCGGATCCTGCTGGGATGGATCCACGACGATAAACAGGTTCTTCATGCTGCCCACAACGGCCATTTCGCGACTCTCCCCCAAGACGAAACCACTGCGATCATGCAGAGCTACCGTCCGCAGTATAACCATGGCCTGCAGCGGGTGGAAACCGGCCCTGGACGGGGCCGCCCCCCTGCCTCAACCGGTGCGGATCGGGCTCAGGCGGACAGCCGGGCAGACCGGGGGACCCAGCGACAGTTGCTGGAAAACTGCTGGCGCAGATAGTCGGCCTGGTCCGGCAGGATGCGCTGGCTGTTGACCAGCGCCAGGTACTCGGCAGGGTTGGGGCAGTAGGGCAGGGCCAGCAGTTCCAGCCCGGCCTCCTCCAGCGTTCGATGTCCCTTGCGCTGATTGCAGCGGCGGCAGGCGGCCACCACGTTTTCCCAGCTGTCCTCGCCCCCGCGATAGCGCGGCAGGATGTGATCCCGGGTCAGGCGGTCGGCGGCGAAGTACTCCCCACAGTAGAGACACTGCAGGCTGTCCCGCTCGAAGAGCGCGCGATTGGTCAGCGGCGGGCGCCGGCGCGGTGGGGCCACCCGGCTCCCGCCCACGGCGATGATGCTGGGCAGCTCGATGCGAGTGCGCTGTCCCGTCATGCGGTTGCGCCCGCCCCGGGGCCGGAAGAGGATGTCGCCGAGACTCCACAGCACGAGGTCTCGGGAATACAGGCAGACGGCTTCCTGCCAGCCCAGCCAGTCAATGGGCTGACCCGCCTGGTTCAGTCGCAGGATACGATGCATGGTACTGACATCTCAAAGAGCGGGGGCTGCTGCGCGAGCCCAGGGCGACCGCCACCGGGACTATACCCCGAAGTGCGCCCCCGACAAAGCGCGGACTGCGGCGACCTTCAGCGCAGTCGCCGCCAGGGCAGCACCGCCGCCTCCCCGTCGCTGTGCAGCCACCGCCCCTCGATGCCGTAGACGCTCTGCAGTTGGTCTGCGCTCAGCACCTGGCCTGCACTGCCCTCGGCCACCACCCTGCCGCCCTGGAGCAGCACCAGGCGGTCGCAGTAGCGCGCCGCCAGTGCCAGATCGTGGAGCACGACGACCACGCCGCCCTGTCGCGCCTGCCGGCGGAGCAGCTCCATGACCTGGAGCTGGTGGTAGGGGTCCAGGGCCGCCACCGGCTCGTCGGCCAGGATCAGCTCGGGGCCGGCGGCCAGCACCCGGGCCAGCATGGCCCGCAGCCGCTCTCCGCCGGAGAGGGTATCGACGCGTCGCGCCGCCAGGTGGGTCACACCCGTCTGTGCCATGGCTCGCTGGACGGCGACGGCATCCGCCTCTCCCGGTGGCTGCCACCAGCTCCGATGGGCCGTCCGCCCCAGGTCCACCAGGGCTGCCACGGACAGGGGCCAGTGCACCGGCGTGCCCTGGGCCAGGTAGCCCAGCCGTCGGGCCCGCTCCCGGGGTGACAGCGAGGCCAGCGGCCGCCCCTCCAGATCGAGCCGGCCCTCCCCGGGCCGCAGCAGGTGGGCCAGGGTCCGCAGCAGGGTCGTCTTGCCTGCCCCGTTGGGGCCGATCAGCCCCACCACCTCTCCCCGCGCCAGCCGGAAGTCGACCTGGTGCAGGATGTGGCGGCGCCCCAGCATCACCCCCAGCCCCCGGCCCTCCAGCAGCCACGAATCCCGGGCAGAGCTCACCTGCGCCCCCGCATGCTGTAGATCATCTGCAGAAAGATCGGCCCGCCGATCATCGCCGTCACCACGCCCAGCTTCAGCTCCTGGGGAGAGGGCAGCCACTGCACCAGCACATCGGCCAGCAGCAGGAGCGCCGCCCCACCCAGGGCGCTGGCCAGCAGCAGGGGGCGCGGGCGGTGACCGACCAGGGGCCGCAGCATGTGGGGCACCACCAGCCCGACAAAGCCGATGCTCCCCGCCACCGCCACCGCTGCACCCACCGCCAGGGCGGTGCCCACAATCAGCCGCCACTGCTGGGCCCGGGCGCTGAAACCCAGGGTGGCCGCGGTGTCCTCGCCCAGGCTCAGGGCGTCCAGGTAGCGGCCCGACGAGCCCAGCAGCAGCCAACCCACCACCATGAAGGGCAGGCTGGCGCCCAGCTCGGCAAAACTGCGATTGGCCACCGAGCCCAGCAGCCAGAACAGCATTTCACTGACCGCATAGGGATTGGGCGCAAAATTGAGCGCCAGGGCGATGGCCGAGGCCACCACCGCGTTGATGGCAATGCCGGCGAGAATCAGGGTCAGCAGGTCTGCCGAGCGGCCCGCCAGCAGGTAGATCAGCCCCACCGCCGCCACCGCCCCCGCCATGCCCCCTGCGGGCAGAGCCAGCCAGCTGCCCGCCGCCAGGCCGAAATACAGAGTCAGCACCGCTCCCAGGGCTGCGCAGTTGGTCACCCCGATCAGGTCGGGGCTGGCCAGTGGGTTGCGCAGCAGACCCTGCAGTGCCGCGCCGGCCAGGCCGAGGCTGGCCCCGATGGCCGCCGTCAGCAGCGCCCGGGGCAGTCGCACCTGCCACAGGATCAGCCCATCCATGGAAGCCCCGGGCTCCCGCCAGGCCTGGGCCCAGTCCAGCGCCACCGGCCCGGCGCTCAGAGCCAGCAGCAGGCCCAGGACCACCAACAGGACCAGGGCCGCCAGCAACAGCCAGCGAGGCGAACTGTGGCCTCCCAGCCCATCCGCGGGAGCGGTCCGCGCCCTCATGCCGCCACCAATAGGGCCAGGGCATCCACCACCATGGGGCCGACACAGTCGGCCAGCGGGGCCGGCAGGGCCACCGTGACCAGCTGCTGCCGAAGCGCTCGCAACGCCGGGTGCTGCAGGGGTCGATGGGCCAGAGAGGCCCCGCCGGTGGCCTCGGCCGCCTCCAGCACCAACACCTCGGGCTGCCAGGCCAGCAGTTGTTCCAGGGCCAGGTGGCGATAGCCCACCACACCCTGTTCCGCGGCCAGGTTGCGCAGTCCGGCGGCGGTCATGAGATCGTCCAGCATGGTCCCCGCCCCCGCCGTCACGCCGTTGGGCCCATAGACTGCGGCGCGGCGCGGCGGTCGGGCGGCGGCCTGGCTGCGCAGTGCCTCCAGCCGTTCCTCCATGGCGGCCACCAGCTCCTCGCCCCGGGCCTGTTCACCCACCATCTCCGCCACCTCCCGAAGATGAGCCGCGACCTCGTCCAGCCGGCCCGGTGGGTCCACCCGTTCCACCCGAATGCCGAGCCGGCGCAGCAGGGCCAGGCGCACCGGATCCGTAAAGGACGTCGCGATGACCAGATCCGGCGCCAGGGGCACCACCTCCTCTGCCAGGCCCTGATTGCCGGGGATGCCCTCGGCCAGCGCCGCCATGTAGGAAGACTCCGGGCGATCAGCCAGAACGGTGAGCGAGGCGATGCGCTGGCGATCCACCAGCATCAGCACCAGCTGATCGGTGCAAAGATTGAGGGAGGCGATGCGGGCCGGCCGCTCCTCTGCCGCCTGGGGCGCCGCCAGCCCGCCCAGCAGCCAGGCCAGCACCAGCGGCCGATGCCAGCGCCGAGCTGTGCGCAGCCCTCGAGCCCAGATCGAAGAGTACATTCACTACACCGCTCGTTGGCAAAGGCCGAAATGGTAGCACAGCTCCACTGCGAAACCCTCGCCATTGGCAGCTGGACAGATCTTGGTCTATAATGGCCGGTCCCGTACCGCCCGAATCCGGGCCGGGGCTGCATCCGCCCCGCGAACCATGCATGTCTGAACTTCTCAGCCTGCACGACAGGACACCGGGCCGGGTGCACTGAGCCATTGAATTCGCAACAACGAAAGAGGACACAGAACACTCATGCCGTCGATCAGAGTCAGAGACAACGAACCCTTTGACGTGGCCCTGCGCCGCTTCAAGCGCTCCTGCGAAAAGGCAGGCGTTCTGGCCGAAGTGCGCCGTCGCGAGAGCTATGAAAAGCCCACCTCCATGCGCAAGCGCAAGGCCGCTGCCGCCGTCAAGCGCCACGCCAAGAAGCTGCAGCGCGAAGCCAGGAGGATGCAGCGCCCCTACTGAGGGAGCTCGCTGCCACCCCGGCTGACCCGCCGCTTCACCTCTCTGGAATTCGACAACGGTCGGCCCGCCCGGGCCGGCTGGGTCCCCTGGCCTGCAGCCCTCCTCTTGCGCCTGCACGGGCCGGCGCGCTATGGTGTCTCGCTGCCCGTGGCTGCCCGCTCGAGAGGACCTCATGACCACCGATTCATCCCCGAACAACGATCACCCCGAACTGCCCCAGGCCGGAGAGGAAATTCCCCCCACCGAGGCCCAGGCCGACTTCAGCGCCGGCCCCATCGGGCCCCATCAGCTGCCCACCCTGCAGCCCGTGATGATCTCCCGCTACCTGAAACAGGGCTGGCAACTGCTGTGGGACCGCCCCGGACCCTACATCGGCTATACCCTGCTGCTGCTGGTGCTGGCCTGGATCCTGGAGCGCCTCGGCACCATCGGCACCCTGGCCCAGGCGGTGGTCACCGGCCCCCTGCTGGCCGGCTATTACTACAGCCTGAGCCGCCACATCCGCAACCAGGAAACCCGAGCGGAACAGCTGCTTGAAGGCCTCGGCCACTTTGTCCCGCTGATGCTGGTCAGCCTCGTCGCCAGTATCGCCATCTCCCTGGGCTTCCTGCTGCTGGTTCTGCCCGGCATCTACCTGGCCGTCAGCTACATGCTGGCCCTGCCCCTGGTCCAGGACCGCGGGCTGGATTTCTGGCCCGCCCTGGAGACCAGCCGGCGCCTGATCGGCCGCCAGTGGTTCAGCTTTTTCGGCCTGGGCCTCGTCCTGTTCGTAATCAACCTGGCCGGCGGCCTGCTGTTCGGGCTGGGCCTGCTGATCACGCTGCCCCTGACCATGGCCACCCTGGCCGCCACCTATCACCACCAGGTGGGCTTCAACGCTCCCTGACGCGCTGACGGCCCTTCGGCGGGTCTGCACCAGACCCGCCGAAATCGCTATACTCCGCGCTCCACTTCCCGTGAGCGCCCTGCGAGACCCACCTTGAACATCGAACCGATACGCTGGCAGACCGACCGGCTGGAGCTTCTGGACCAGCGCCTGTTGCCCGCCGAGGAGCGCTATGTAGCGCTGCACTCCGCCAGCGAGGTGGCGGACGCCATCCGCGACATGGTGGTGAGGGGCGCGCCGGCCATCGGCATAGCTGCCGCCTACGGCATGGCCCTGGCAGCCCGCCAGGCCCGCCCCTCCAGCGAGGCGGGGGAAAGCTGGCAGACCGCCCTGGCCGCCGATCTCCAGCAGCTGGCCAATGCCCGCCCCACGGCGGTCAACCTGTTCTGGGCGCTCGACCGCGTGCGGGCCGTCCTCCAGCAGGGCGGCCCCGTGGCCGAGCGCTTGCTGGCCCTGGCCCGGGAGCTGCACCGCGAGGATGCCGACCATTGTCTCGCCATCGGCCGCCACGGGGCCACTCTGCTGGGCTCGGGCCAGCGGCTGTACACCCATTGCAATACCGGCGCCCTGGCCACCGGCGGCACCGGCACCGCCCTGGGGGTAATTCGCGAAGCCCATCGCCAGGGCCGACTGGCCCACGTCCACGTCGGCGAAACCCGGCCCTGGTGGCAGGGGGCGAGGCTGACCGCCTGGGAGCTGCAGCGAGAGGGCATCCCCTTCTCCCTCTGCATCGACAGCGCCGCCGCCCAGCTGATGGCCCGGGGAGAGGTGGACTGGGTCATCGTCGGCGCCGACCGCATCGCCGCCAACGGAGATACGGCCAACAAGATCGGCACCTATGGCCTGGCCGTGCTGGCCCGCCACCATGGCGTAGGCTTCATGGTGGCCGCCCCCACCAGCACCCTGGACCTCGACCTGGCCGACCACTCCGCCATGCCCATCGAGCAGCGCCCCGTCGAGGAGATCACCCGCCTGGGAGATCGACCGCTGGCCCCGGAGCATTGCCCCGCCCTCAACCCCGGCTTCGACATCACCCCCGCGGGCCTCATCGACGCCCTGGTCACCGAGCGGGGCGTCATCGAGGCCCCCGACCGCGAGCGCATTGCCCGCCATCTGCAGCGAGACCCATCATGACCCGCCTTCAGCACGGCGAGGCCGCCACCGCCCTGGCCGACATCGGCGCCGACCTCTACCACCGGGGCTGGCTGCCAGCCACCAGCGGCAATCTGAGCCTGCGTCTGGGCGATGACCGGGCCTTGGTCACCGCTTCGGGCCGCCACAAGGGCAGGCTGACCGCGGACGATTTTCTGGTCGTCGACTTCGCCGGCCAGCCGGTGTCGGGAGGGCGCCCCTCCGCCGAGACCCTGCTCCACACCCAGATCTATCGCCTGCTGCCCGAAGCCGGCGTCGTCCTGCACTGCCACTCGCCCAGCGCCACCCTGCTCACCCGCAGGCTGGCCGGGGCAGCCGAGGTGCTCCTGCAGGACTACGAGCTGCTCAAGGCCCTGCCCGGCATCGCCACCCATGCTGCGGCGGTGAGCGTCCCCATTCTGGACAACGATCAGGACATGGAGCGCCTGGCCAGACGGGCCGAGCCCCATATCCGCTCCGGCGGCTGCCCCGCCTACCTGATCCGCGGCCACGGCATCTATGTCTGGGCCGAGAGCGCCGAAGTCTGCCTGCGCAGCCTGGAAGCCCTGGATTTCATGCTGCAGTGCGAATTCGCCCTGCACCGTTGACGGAGGTGGCCATGAGTCGACTGGAATGCTTTGCCGGGCAACGGCCCGGACAGCCCCTGCTGAGCACCGCGGACGGGGTCGTCATCGAGCAGACCCTGCGGGAGGCGGGCATTCGCTTTGAGCGCTGGCCCACCCGGGCCCTGCCCGTTGCCGCCACTCCCGAGCAGGTCCTGGAGACCTACCGCGAGGAAGTGGCGCACTGGCTCGAGGGCGAGGGCTACCAGACCGTGGATGTGGTCGCCATGACCCCCGACCACCCGAAGCGCGTCGAACTGCGCCAGAGCTTTCTCCGGGAACACACCCACAGCGAGGACGAGATTCGCTTTTTTGCTGCCGGACAGGGGCTGTTTGCCCTGCGGATCGGGGACCGGGTGCTCGAGGTGCTGTGCACCCGGGGCGACCTCATCGCCGTGCCCGCCGGCACCCCCCACTGGTTCGACATGGGACCCAGCCCCGACTTCGTGGCCCTGCGCTTCTTCAATGATTCCCGAGGCTGGATCGCCCACTATACCGGCAGCGACATCGCCGACCACTTCAGTCGCCTGGAGCCGTCATGACCCTGCGCGCCATTCTCACCGACATCGAGGGCACCACCAGCTCCATCGATTTCGTCAAGAACGTGCTGTTTCCCTATGCGGCAGCCGAGCTGGGCAACCTGGTCCGCCAGCACCGCAGCCGGGAGGACGTCGGTCGGGCACTGGATGAAGTCGCCCACCAGGCCGGCCTGCCCCGGGAGGACGAGGAGGGGCTGATCCAGCAGCTGCTGCAGTGGATGGCCGAGGACAGCAAGATCACCCCGCTGAAGACTCTGCAGGGCATGGTGTGGGAGGCCGGCTACCACCGGGGAGACTACCGGGCCCATCTCTACGAGGACGCCGCCACGCGGCTGCGGCAGTGGCACCGCGACGGCTTGGAGCTGTACGTCTATTCTTCGGGCTCGGTGCAGGCCCAGCGGCTGTTCTTTGGCCACAGCCAGGCCGGTGACCTGACGCCTCTGTTTGGGGGCTGGTTCGACACCACCATCGGGCCGAAGCGACGGGCCGATTCCTATCGCGCCATTGTGCAAGCGCTGGGGCGGTCTGCCGATGAGCTGCTCTTTCTCTCCGACTGCATCGAGGAGCTGGATGCCGCCCGGGAGGCGGGCCTGCTCACCTGTTGGCTGCAGCGCCCTGCCGACCTGCCGGACCCGGCCCCCCGGACAGACCACCCCCGGGCCCGGGACTTTCACCAGGTCGACGACCTGGTGGCCCGGCTGCGCGGAGGGCGGCCACCGCACCCCTCAGGGGCTCAATGACAGCACGTCCTCTCGCTGTATCGTCCAGCCGGGCAGCCCCCTCCGGGGAATCAGTTCTGCCTCCAGCTGATAGCCCAGCCCATCCAGCGGCCCGGAAAGCAGCCGGCGCACCACATCCACCCCGGCCAGCAGGCTGAGGCGCACCGGTATGGTGTAGCGGGCCTCGCCGCCCGCCGGCACGGCCAGCGGCTCGACACTGGTCCCCGAGGCCAGGCGATGGCCCTCGATGCTCAGGCCGTAGCGGATGGCATCGAGCTTCAGGCCCACGGTGTTGGGATTGACCACCACCAGCTCCACCTCCAGCACCTGGCTGAGCCCCTCGGTGGGCCCCAGGCGCAGGTCCACCAGGTGCACATCGGGGCGCTCCAGGTTCAGGGTCGCACAGCCTGCCAGCACCAGGGCAGCGATCAGCACGATGGCCAGGCGATGGCCCATGGCGTAGTCCTCCTCTTTGCGCCGGCCCCGCCTCAGCGGGGCTGCAGGTCGATTTCCACCCGGCGATTCTGGGCCCGGCCCTCGGGGGTGTCATTGCTGGCGATGGGATAGCGCGGCCCATAGCCCACCGTCTGGATCCGCGCCGGCGCCACCTGGCGATTCATCAGATAGCGGCCAACGCTCTGGGCGCGCCGCTCCGACAGGCCCTGGTTGTACTCGAAACTCCCGGTGGAATCGGTGTAACCCTTGATTTCGATCCGGGTGTCCTTGAATTCGTTGAGCACCAGGGTGACGCTGTCGAGCACCTCGTGGAAGCCGCTCCGAACCTGATCGGAATCCGTATCGAAGGTGATGTTCCCCGGCATGATCAGCGTGATCTGGTCCCCGACCCGCTGGACTCGAACTCCGGTGCCCTCCAGCCGCTCCCTCAGGATGGCCTCCTGGCGATCCATGTAGTAGCCCACGCCACCCCCCGCCGCGGCACCCACGGCAGCGCCGGTGAGCACGCCCTTCTTGCGGTCCTTCTTGCTGGACACCGCACCGCCCAGCACGGCCCCGGTCACGGCCCCGATTCCTGCCCCCTTGGCGGTGGAGCTGGTCTTTTGCTCCCCTGTGTAGGGGTCGATGGTGCAGCCAGCCAGGGCCAGCACGGCAAGGGCTGCGAAGACACGAATCGCCTGCATCGTCATACTCCGATCAATCCTGACAAGGGCCGGCCGGAGGGCCGGCAGCGCCTCATTCTACTCTCAGCCCGGACACAAACCGTACTCCACATCACATTTCCGCCTCGGGTCGCCCCGAGAGCGACTAGAGCGCGGCCTGCACAAACAGCCAGATGGAGGCACCCAGCCCGACCAGAAAGCTCAGCGATCGCAGGGCATCCAGGTTGGCGATATAGAACACCGCATGGAGCACCCGGGCCGCGATGAACAGCAGCGCCGCCAGGGTGGCCTGCTGGCCATCGGCCCCGGCCAGGTGGGCCACCAGCACCGCCGGGACAAAGACAATGGCCGCCTCCCAGGCGTTCTGCTGGGCTGCATAGGCCCGGGCCCCGGCGCCCTCCAGCTGCGCCGCCTGCTGGCGCGGATGCTTGTTGTCCACCGAGCCCAGCTGGCGATGGCGGTAATAGCCCCCCACCCAGGACAGAATGATCGGCATCAGTACGGCAACGAACAGACACCAGAATGGAATGGTCATCCCTGCTCTCCTTGTGCTTGTAGTTGTTGTGGCAGAGCCCCACTGGGGCAGCAGCTGCCCGCCGTCGACCACCGCCCCGAAAGTTAGGGCGCTGACGGGGTTGAATGATAGCATTGGATCGTGCCCGGGCGCTGATCCCGGTGCGGACGAAGGCCCGGGCCACCGGGGCTCTGCCCCATCGATTTGCGAGGATGTGACCATGAGCGGGCAAACCATACGCGACATCATGCACGCCAACCCGCCGGCGGTGACCCCGGCCACCAGCCTCAGCACCGCAGTGGATCTGATGCTGCTGCACCGGCTGATCGGTCTGCCCGTCGTGGGGCCGGACCGAGAGGTGCTCGGCTTCGTCTCGGAGCTGGACTGCCTGCCCCCCCTGCTGGCGGCCAGCTATCACTGCGAGGGGGACCCCACGGTGGCCGAGGTCATGTACGAGGGCGCCCTCACCGTGCCTCCCGGCGAGGGCCTGGTGGACCTCGCCCAGCGAATGAAGACCGCCAAGCCCAAGGTCTACCCCGTGGTGGAGCATGGCCGCCTGGTCGGCCTGGTCAGTCGCACCGACCTGCTGCGAGCCCTGGCCATGAACTGGGCCGCCTGCTCCACCCCGAGCCGGTAGCCGGTCCGGCCTCAGCGGCTCCGCTGGAGTCGGCGATGGGGCCGGGCGAAGTCCAGCTTTGGCCCCCGGGGCACGATGCCGGCAGGGTTGATGCCGGGGTGGCTGCGGTAGTAGTGCTGCTTGATGTGCTCGAGGTCGACGGTGTCGGCAATGCCCGGATGCTGATAGAGATCGCGAACATATTCGCTGAGCTGGGCGTAGTCCTCCAGGCGCTGGCGGTTGCACTTGAAGTGGCCATGGTAGACGGCGTCGAAGCGCACCAGAGTGGTGAACAGCCGCCAGTCCGCCTCGGTGGGCTCGGGCCCGCATAAAAAGCGCTCCCGGGACAACTGCAGCTCCAGCAGGTCCAGGGCCTGAAACAGTCGGTCATAGGCCTCGTCATAGGCCTGCTGGCTGGTGGCGAAGCCGGCGCGATAGACGCCGTTGTTCACCCGCTCGTACACCAGCTCATTCCAGCGGTCGATCTCGGCGCGCAGCGGGGCCGGGTAGAGATCGACGGCATTGCCGGTCTGCGCATCAAAGGCAGCATTGAACATGCGCAGGATCTCGGCCGATTCGTTGTTGACGATGCACTCCCGCTCCCGGTCCCACAGCACCGGCACGGTGACTCGCCCGCTGTAGTCGGCCTGCTGGCGCACATACAACTGGTGCAGGAAATCGGCGCCGTACAGATCGTCGCCACCGGAGCCCTCGGCGCGATCAAAGCTCCAGCCCTGGCGGCCCATCAGTGGGCTGGCCACGGAGACCCCGATCCAGTCCTCCAGCCCCTTCAGGCTGCGGGCGATCAGGGTGCGATGGGCCCAGGGGCAGGCCAGGGACACGTAGAGATGATAGCGCCCCCGCTCGGCGGCAAAGCCGCCCTCCCCGCTGGGTCCGGGGCGGCCATCGGCGGTGATCCAGTGCCGAAACTGCGACTCCTCCCGAATGAATTCGCCATCGGTGGCATCGGTGTCATACCACTGGTCGTGCCAGCGCCCCTTGATGAGCAGGCCCATGTGGAACCTCCTGAAATCGCCTCGGCCCCATGCCGGGACCCACGCCGGTCTGTCTCCGTACAAATACGGATTTTGCCCGGCCCAGCCTGCCTTATAATGGCGCCCATCACCAGGTTTCTTGTCAACGCTTTGGCGCCCTTCGGGGCGCCTTTTTTCTGCCTGCCCGGCCAGCCGGCCATTTGCGCTGCCCGCCGCAGCGGCGCCACAATACAAGGCCTACCCACTCAGCAGGGAGCCTTGCCATGTCCACCCCCGAGTTTCGCACCGAACACGACAGCCTCGGCCCGGTCCAGGTGCCCGCAGAGGCCCTCTATGGCGCCCAGACCCAGCGCGCCGTGGACAATTTCAGGCTGGCTGGCCAGCCGCTGGATGGCCGGCTGATCGTCGAGATCGCCCGCATCAAGGGCCACGCCGCCCGGGCCAGTGCCGAGCTGGGCCTGCTGGACGAACAGCGAGCCCGGGCCATCGACCGGGCCGCCCGGGACCTCGTCGCCGGTCGCCATGGCGACCAGTTCCCAGTGGACCTCTACCAGACCGGCTCCGGCACCAGCAGCAACATGAACGTCAACGAGGTCATCGCCCGGCTGGCCACCGCCGAGGCGGGGGTCACAGTGCACCCCAATGACCATGTCAATCTGGGCCAGAGCAGCAACGACGTCATCCCCACTGCCCTGCAGCTGGCTGCCCTGACCGCCCAGGCCGACGAACTGGACCCCGCCCTGGCAGAGATCATCGACCTGCTGGAGCGACGCGAACAGGAGCTGGCCGATGTGGTCAAGACCGGCCGCACCCACCTCATGGATGCCATGCCCCTGCGGCTGGACCAGGAGCTGTCGGGCTGGCGCCAGCAAATGATCAACGCCCGGGAGCGGCTGGAGTCGGCCTGCCTTCCCCTGCAGGAGCTGCCCCTGGGGGGCACCGCCGTGGGCACCGGCATCAATGCCCATCCCGACCACGCCCGGCGGGTGGCCGAGCGCCTGGCCGCAGAGTTTGCCCTGCCCCTGCGCCCGGCCCGCAATCACTTCGAGCGCCTGGCCAGCCAGGACTCCATGGTGGCGCTGTCCGGAGCCCTGCGCACCCTGGCCGTGGCCCTCATCAAGATCAGCAATGACCTGCGCTGGATGAACTCGGGCCCCGATGCCGGCCTGGGGGAAATCACCCTCCGGGCCCTGCAGCCCGGTTCCAGCATCATGCCCGGCAAGGTCAACCCCGTCGTCCCCGAAGCGGTGGCCCAGGCCGCCACCCAGTGCCTCGGCCTGGATGCCGCCATCGCCATCGCCGGGCAGAGCGGCAACTTTCAGCTCAACGTCATGCTGCCCCTCATCGGCCAGAACACCCTGACCATGTTCAGTCTGCTGGCGGGCAGCTGTCGGGCACTGGCCCGCCAGGTGCTGGCGGACTTTGAGGTCAACCGGGAGCACATCGCCCGCCTGCTGGCGCACAATCCGATCCTGGTCACGGCACTGAACCCGCTGATCGGCTATCAGCGGGCTGCGGAAATCGCTCGACAGGCCATGGCCAGCGGCCGGCCGGTGGTGGAGATCGCGCTGGAGCAGAGCGGCCTCGACGAGGCCACGGTGCGGCGGCTGCTCGACCCCGCCCACCTGACCCGAGGCGGGCTGCCGGGCGGCGAAGAGAGCCGCTGAACCGCCCTCAGGCGGCTGCTTCGCTGCGCCGGGATTTGCCCGGCTCGATCAGGCTGGCGTGCAGGCTGCGAATGGCCCGCTCGTAACAGTCGTTTTCAATGACGAACTGCATGTCGACCTGGCGCATGGACTGGTGCATGGCCAGCACATTGATGCGGGCCTCGGCCAGGGCGCCCACGGTGCGGGCGAGCAGACCGGCCACCTTCATGTCCGAGCCGATGGCGGACACGATGGCCACTTTGTGAGTGCTGATCTCGGCGTCGGGAAAGCGCTGCTCCAGCAGGGTGACGATGCGCTTGATGGTCTTCAGGTTGGCCGCCACATAGTGGGTCACCGTATTGGCGTTGGTGTCCTTGGTCAGGATGCGCACCCGAAAGCGCTCCAGCAACCCCAGCACTTCCCGGTCGTAGTCGTAGGAGCCCACCATGTCCTGGTCGAAGACCTCGATGGCCATGACGTCCTGGCGGCCGGCGATGATTTCCACACAGGGCTCGCTGCTGACGTAATCCCGGGTAATCAGGGTACCGGCGTGCTCGGGCTCGAAGGTGTTCTTCACCCGCAGCGGGATGTCCTTCTTGCGCAGCCCCGCCGCCGCCTTGGGGTGGATGGCCTCCATGCCCAGGTTGGAGAGCTGGTCCGCCACGTCATAGTTGGTCCGGCCCATGGGCTCCACCTTGTCGGCCCCCACGATACGGGGGTCGGCACCCGACAGGTGATACTCCTTGTGGATGATGGCCTCCCGGGCCCCGGTGAGCACGGCAATGCGCGAGAAGGTCATCTCGCTGTAGCCACGGTCAAAGCTGCGCATCAGCCCCTCTCGACACTGGGCATAGCCGGTGACGATGGGCATTTCGGTGGCCAGATCCAGGCTGGCAAAGGTCTGCCGTATGCAGTCGTCCAGGGGCAGCTGTTCGCTGGCCCGCCAGCCCGACAGGTCGACAAAGCGGCTGTTGACCCCCTCGTGGCGCAGCAGCGAGGCGGTGTTCCAGGCGCTGTGGGCCTCGCCCAGAGAAGCCAGCAGCTCCCGGACCGTCATCAGGTGCTCCTGCAGCTGAAAGTGACCGTAGGAACACACCCGCTGCAGGTCGATCAGGCAGTTGCGCACCCCTTCGATGCGCTCGGTGATGAAGGCATCCGCCTCGTGGAGCAGGGCCTGATCCTGAAACAGCTCGGCGTTGATGCCCTGCATGCGCTCCGCCACCACGTCCAGGGCGTCGTGCCAGGCCCGGTCGGTGTCGGCGTTGGCAAACAGGGCATACACGCCGGGCTTGCCGGTGCGCTTGTGCTCCAGCAGCAAATCGGTGACGCCCCCGTAGGCGGAGACGACGAAGACCCGCTGGTACAGCTCGGCCCCCTGGCGCGCGCCGATCAGGACATTGTCCCGAACGGCTTCGTAATCGCTCATCGACGTGCCGCCGATCTTTTCTACGGTATGAGTCTGCGGCGATGAACTGGTCATGGTTGCAAAAGCCTCTGTGCTCGCTGGGTGTGAAGATTTCACTGCAGGCGGTACCCGGTCTAGCTTACAGCGGATAGGCGCCCGACTCGTCGTGCACTTCCTGCCCCCGGATGGGCGGGTTGAACACGCAGGCCAGGGTCATTTCCGACTTGCCCCGAAGCAGGTGCTTGTCGTGCTGGTCCAGCAGATAGATGGTGCCGGGGCGAATGGGATAGACCTTGCCGTCCTCGACGGTTTCGATCTCGCCTTCGCCGCTGATGCAGTAGACGGCCTCGAGGTGGTTCTTGTAGTGAATGGGAGTCTCGGTACCGGCAAAGATGCGGGTGATGTGGAAGGAGAACCCCATGTTGTCGTCCTTGAGGACCAGCCGGGTGCTGTCCCAGTTTTCGGCCTTGACCAGGCGCTCGGTATTGCGGGCTTCTTCCAGTGTGCGAACGATCATTGCTGCTCCTGTAACCCGGGCTCGGCCCGGGCTCAATGGTGGGTGGGCCGGGGCGCCAGAGACGCCCCGCTGCCGGAATTTACGAGGCCTTGCGTACGCTGCCCTCGCCCAGCACCTGGTCGATGCTGCGTGCCAGGATGTCCAGGCCCCGATCCAGCTCCGCCTCGGTGATGGTCAGCGGGCACAGGCACTTCACTACCTGGGAATCGGCGCCGCTGGTCTCGATGACCATGCCCAGCTCAAAGGCCTGGGCAGCCACCTTGCCGGCCAGCTCGGCCTGGGCAAAGCTCAGGCCCTGCATCATGCCGCGCCCCTTGGGCTGCAGGCGATCGCGACCATGGTGGTCGGCAATGCGGCCCAGCCGCTCGCTCAGCTGCTTGCCCCGGGCCTGGACCTGCAGAGCGAAGCGATCGTCCTGCCAGTACTGCTCCAGTGCGGCCCGGGCGGTGACGAAGGCGTGGTTGTTGCCGCGGAAGGTGCCGTTGTGCTCACCCGGCTTCCACTGGTCATATTCCGGCCGGATCAGGGTGACCGCAAAGGGCAGGCCAAACCCGGACAGCGACTTGGACAGGGTGACCACATCGGGCTTGATCCCCGACGATTCGAAGCTGAAGAAGGTGCCGGTGCGGCCACAACCTGCCTGGATGTCGTCCACAATCAGCAGCATGTCGTGCTTGCGGCACACCTTTTCCAGGCCCTGCAGCCAGGCGTCGCTGGCGACGTTGAGGCCGCCCTCGCCCTGGACGGTCTCGACAATGACCGCCGCCGGGTGATCCACGCCGCTGGAGGAGTCCTCCAGCATGGCATCCAGCAGTTCCACGCTGTCCAGTCTGCCCTCGCCCAGATAGTTGTCGAAGGGAATGCGGGTCACGCCCGACAGGGGCAGGCCGGCTGCACCGCGATGGTGCGCATTGCCGGTGGCGGCCATGGCGCCCAGGGACACCCCGTGGAAGCCATTGGTAAAGGCGATGATGTTGTGGCGCCCGGTCACGTTGCGGGCGATCTTCAGCGCTGCCTCCACGGCATTGGTGCCGGTGGGGCCGGTGAACTGCATGCGGTAGTCGAGCTCCCGGGGTTCCAGGATCAGGTCCTGAAAGGCCTGCAGGAAACCCGCCTTGGCCCGGGTGTGCATGTCCAGACCGTGGGCAATGCCATCGCCGGCGATATAGTCCAGCAAGGCCTGCTTCAGGTGGGGGTTGTTGTGGCCATAGTTGAGCGTTCCTGCGCCCGCCAGGAAGTCCAGGTAGGCCTGGCCTTCCTCGTCAAACAGCTCGGCGCCCCTGGCGCGGTCAAACACGATGGGGAAGGACCGGGCATAGCTTTGCACTTCCGATTCAACGGCTTTGAAAATATCCATTTCTGCTCCCTGAGCGATACTGGTCATCTGATTCATTGAAGGCTGCGGGCCGACCCCGAGGTCACCAGGGGCCGATGCGCAGCAGGAATTCGGTGTCGTGGCCGCCGTCAAAGTGGCGCTGTCCGTCAAAGTGAACGGCGCTGCTCCAGCGGGCGCCGCGATCTCGGGCCACTGCCTTGAACAGGGCCCAGGAGGCCGCGTTGTCCAGGGTGATGGTGGTGTCCATGTAGCGCACACCCCGGGGCGCCAGGCGGTCGATGAGATGCTGCAGCATCCGCTTGCCGAGCCCGAGGCCCCGCGCGGTTTCATGGACGGCCACCTGCCAGACAAACAGGGTGTGGGGGCGCCGGGGCGGAACATAGCCCGAGACGAACCCCACCAGCTGGCCATCCCGAACGGCGGCCACCGCCGCATCGGCAAAGTCAGCGCACTGCAGCAGATTGCAGTACATGGAGTTGGGATCGAGGGGGGGACAGTCTGCGATCAGACGATGCAGGGCTGCTCCATCGGTGGAGCGAGGCGGGCGCAGGACTACTTGGTTCGCAGTCTCGCTGCGCTTGCCACCTGGAGGCCGCTCACTGTCGTCTGCGGTGTCCTCGGAGGAGGTGGGGGCGGTCGCGGCGGCCTGGGCAGGCGCTGCCGTTCTCGCTGTGCTGTCATTCATGACAATATATGTGTGGCGGTTAAGCCAGGTCCTTTGCTTCGACGACGACTACTCTACCAGCAGATTGATTAGATGTCTAAAGGTTACACCCCTAAACATTTCATTCCGCGACCGCTCCACCACCTCCGAATGCCCTCGGCGAGCGGCATCCGGTACAATGCCTGCGCTGCAACGCACCCCCGGGCGAAGCGCGCCCGTCTGACCGGAACGCTGTCCCGGACCTGCACAGCAATCGAGATCATGAGGTGACCATGGCTGCCATCGGTGAGGTTCTCATTGCCCTGCGACGGGTCATCCGCGCCACCGATCTCCACTCGAGGCATCTGGCCCGCACCGTCGGCCTGACCGCTCCCCAGCTGCTGCTGCTCAAGACCATCCGCACCCAGGGCGAAGTCAGCATCGGCGAGCTGGCCCGGGAAATGTGCCTGAGCCAGGCCACGGTGACCACCATACTGGATCGGCTGGAACGCCGCGGTCTGGTCTACCGGGAGCGCAGCACCGAGGACAAGCGCCGCGTTCACGCCCACCTGACCGATGCCGCCCACGACATTCTCCGGGAGGCCCCCACCGCTCTGCAGGAGCATTTCATCCAGCGGTTCAGAGACCTCCAGCCCTGGGAGCAGACCATGATCATCTCTTCCCTGCAGAGGGTGGCACAAATGATGGATGCCGGACACATCGACGCCTCTCCCCTGCTGGACATCGGGGCTCCGGACCGCTCCAGCGAGGAAGGCCCCCCCCGCGATGGCCCCGGGCCCTACTGAGCACCGTGGCCCCGAGGCGGAAAAATCAGGCATACTGACCCCTCATTTCCCAGGACGACCCCACTCCCATGCTGGACTGGCCCACCATCGACACCGTGCTGCTGGACATGGACGGCACCGTGCTCGATCTGCACTTCGACAATCACTTCTGGCTGGACTACCTGCCCCGGCGCTACGCTGAAATTCACGGCCATCGAGAGCGCGACGCCCGGGCGGAGCTGCACCAGCGCTTTGGCTCGCTCCGGGGCCAGCTCAGCTGGTACTGCCTGGACTTCTGGTCCGCCCAGCTGCAACTGGACATCGTCGCCCTCAAGCGCGAGGTCCAGCACCTGATTGCGGTACGCCCCGATGCCCCGCCCTTTCTCGAGGCCCTGCGCCACAGCGGCCGCCAGCTGTGGCTGGTCACCAATGCCCATCGAGCCAGCCTGGAGCTGAAGCTGGAGCTCACCGACATCGGCCTGCACTTCGATCGCCTGATCAGCTCCCACGACTTCCAGGCACCCAAGGAAAGCCCCGAATTCTGGGCCGGGCTGCAGCGCGCCCACCCCTTCGACCCCGGGCGGGCCCTGATGGTGGATGACACTCCCAGCGTGCTGCAGGCCGCTCGGCAGTACGGCATCGGCCAGCAGCTGTACATGCGCCAGCCCGACCATCGCCACCCACCCCGGCCCCCCCACGCCGATCTGCCGGGGGTGGTGATCTTCGACGAACTGCTGCCCGCCCTGCTCGAACTGGTGGAACCCTGCCATGACTGAGCAGTCCCAGCCGGTGCGCCTGGACAAGTGGCTGTGGGCAGCCCGCTTTTTCAAGACCCGCTCCCTGGCCCGGCAGGCCATCACCGCCGGACGCGTGCGCAGCCAGGGCCAGCGGACCAAGCCCAGCCGCCCGGCCCAGGTCGGCGATGTGCTGACCATTCGGCGCGGTCATGACCAGCTGGAAGTAATCGTGCAAGCGCTCTCGGCCCAGCGCCGCGGCGCCCCCGAGGCCCGCCTGTTGTACACCGAGACCGAGGACAGCGTGGCTCGCCGGGAGGAGGCCGCACGACTGCGTCAGCAGATGCGCCTCGCCGGTGCCGCCGCCCCGGCCCGCCGCCCCGACAAGAGACAGCGCCGCCAGATCCAGCGCTTTCAGCAACGCGCCGGGCAGGACGACGACTGAGCCCGACACCACCGCAGGACATCCCATGGCAGACCAACGACTCCGAGGCCTGTTCGACGACACCGACATCCGGCTGGTTCTGGTACAGCTGGAGGAGAGCAGTCGCGACGCCCTGGCGCCCCACCCCCACCCCCCGGCCACCCGCCAGCTGCTGGGCCAGTTCATGGCAGCGGTGGCCGCCATGGCCGCCACCCTGAAGCTGGAGGGTTCGCTGATGCTCCAGGCCCAGGGCGAGGGCCCGCTGAAGCTGGCCATGGCGGAATGCACCTCCGCCGGCGCGGTGCGGGCCATCGCCCACGGCAGCGAGCCCCAGGGCGTGGACGATCTCCTGCAGCTGGTCCTGCCCGGGCATCTGGCGCTGACCATCGAACCCACCGGCGGCCAGCGCTATCAGGGCATCGTCCCCCTGGATGGGCCCGATCTGGCCCGCTGCCTGGAGCACTACTTTCACCAGAGCGAGCAGCTGGCCACGGCGATCCACCTGGCCAGCGACGGCCAGCGGGCCTCGGCCCTGCTGCTGCAGGAACTGCCGGCGAGCGGCCGCGATCTCGAGCAGCGCCGGGCCCAATGGCAGCACCTGAGCACCCTGGCCGCCACGGTCACCCCTGCCGAGCTGCTGGAGCTGCCCGCCGAAACCCTGCTCCACCGGCTGTTTCACCAGGAAGCCTTGCGCCTGCTCGGCACCGACCCCCTGCACTTTGCCTGCAGCTGCAGCCAGGCACGCACCGAGGCCATGCTGCGCAGCCTGGGCCGGGACGAGGTCTTCGGCACCCTGGCAGAGCAGGGACAGCTCACCGTCCGCTGTGAATTCTGCAACCAGATTCGAACGTTCAATGCCGAGGACATCGCCCAGCTGTTCCCCGGACCCACCGGGACCCACTGACCCCCGCCGGGGCGCGGTGTCCGGCTCCGCCCCGCAGGAGAGCGGTCGCCGATGCCCTGTCCGAAGGCCGGGAGAGACCGCAGCGCCCGCCTCCCTGCGTACCCGCAGGGCAGGAATCTGCGAGGGGACCACAACTAGCATGGGTTAGCACCGACGGCTCTTTTTTGCCATAATGTGCACCCTTCTGGCGCGGCCCTGCCACTGCTCCGGAGCACCTCCCGGTCCATGGGCACGCTATCGTTGACCGCCGTTTGGCCACTTTCAACAGGACAGCAGACGAGCATGAGCGAGACCACCGTATTGACCAATCTTCATCCCGCCCAACTGGTGGAGCTGGCCCTGGCCCGCGGCGAGGGCCAGTTGGCGGACACCGGCGCACTGGTTGTCACCACCGGCCGACGCACGGGGCGCTCTCCGGCGGATCGCTACATCGTCCGCGAGCCCGGCACCGAGGCCGACATCGACTGGGGCCCGGTCAACCAGCCCATTGAGCCCGAGCGCTTCGACGCGCTGTGGCAGCGGGTCTCGGACTACATGAAAGAGCGGAAATGCTTTGTCGCCCACCTCCATGTCGGCGCCCACGAAGAGCACTATCTCCCCGTCGTGATCCATACCGAGACCGCCTGGCAGAACCTGTTCGGCCGCAACATGTTCATCCGCCCCGACTCCTACAACCCCCGGGGCAAGGACGAGTGGCAGGTGCTCAACGTGCCCGGCTTTGTCTGCGAGCCCGACCGGGATGGCACCCACTCCGACGGCACCGTGATGATCCACTTCGGCCAGCGCAAGGTCCTGCTGGCCGGCATGGCCTACGCCGGCGAGATGAAAAAGGCCATGTTCTCCGTGCAGAACTACCTGCTGCCGGCCAAGGATGTGCTGCCCATGCACTGCTCGGCCAACGTTGGCGAGGAGGGCGACACCAGCCTGTTCTTCGGCCTGTCCGGCACCGGCAAGACCACTCTGTCCGCCGACCCCGATCGCTACCTCATCGGCGATGACGAGCACGGCTGGGCCCAGGGCAGCGTCTTCAACATCGAGGGCGGCTGCTACGCCAAGACCATCAACCTGTCCCGGGAAAACGAACCGTTGATCTGGGACGCCATTCGCTTTGGCTCCATCGTCGAGAACGTGGTCATCGACTCCGAGACGCGCCGGGCCGACTACGACGACACCTCGCTGACGGAGAACGGCCGCTGCTGCTACCCGCTGGAACACATTGAAAAGCGGGTTCTGGCCAATGCCGCCGGCGAACCCAAGACGGTGATCTTCCTCACCTGCGACGTCAGTGGCGTGCTGCCGCCGGTGGCCATCCTGTCCAAGGAAGCCGCGGCCTACCACTTCCTCTCCGGCTACACCGCCCGGGTGGGCTCCACCGAGGTCGGCGCCGAAGAGGGCATCCACCCGACCTTTTCCGCCTGCTTTGGCGCTCCCTTCATGCCCCGCCCGGCTGGGGAATATGCCGAGCTGCTGATGAAGCGCATCGAGGAGTTCGGCTCCCAGGTCTACCTGGTCAACACCGGCTGGACCGGCGGCTCCGGCGTGCCCGGCGGCTCCGGCAAGCGCTTCCCCATTCCGGTGACCCGGGCCGTGGTGGCCGCCTGCCAGAGCGGTGCCCTACTCGACGCCGAGACCGAGCATCTGGACATCCTCAACCTCGACATTCCCAAGGCCATTCCCGGGGTCGATGCCCACTACCTGAACCCCCGCAAGAACTGGGGTGACGACCGTGCCTACGATGCCGAAGCGCGCAAGCTGGCCCGCCTGTTCACCGACAACATCGGCCAGTTTGACATCGACGAAGCCATCGTCGCCGCCGGCCCCCGGGGCTGAGTCCGGCCCGGCCGGCATGGTCCCCGGAGTCGCCGCCGGCTCGGGGACCTTCCGCCGGTGCTGCCGGGGAGCACACTGGTCATGGTGAGGGACCGCGGGCCCCTGGGACAGGCGGGCTGGCGCTGGGTTCAGCGGCGAGCCCAGCGCCTGGCACGCAATCCCGCCCGGCTGCAGTCGCTGCTGGACCATGCCGAACTCAAGCCCCGCCACGCCCTGGGCACTGCCCGCGACCAGCTCGCCACGCTGATGCGCCTGCTGCGGGCCTGGCTGAGCGGTGACTACCGGGAGCTGCCCCTGCAGGCTGTCGCCGCCGCCACCGGGGCCGTGCTCTACTTCTTCCTGCCGCTGGACCTCATCCCCGACTTTCTACCCGGTATCGGCTTCGTCGATGACATCGCGGTCATTCTGTGGGCCTCCCGCCAGCTGGCCGGAGAGCTGGACCGGTTCCGCGCCTGGGAGACCGGCGAGGATCGACCCCCGCCATGACTGCGCCGGCGGCGACCCCATCCATCTCTGCATGACCCATCACTGAGAGACCGTCCACCCATGTCCACCATTACCCGACGCCTGGCCGAGGAGCTCAGCGTTGCTCCGGGGCAGATCGAAGCCACTACCCAGCTGCTGGACCAGGGCAACACCGTTCCCTTCATCGCCCGTTACCGCAAGGAAGTCACCGGCGGTCTGGATGACACCCAGCTGCGGGCCCTGGAGGAGCGGCTGCGCTATCTGCGCGAGCTGGAGGATCGACGGACCACCATCCTGGAGAGCATTGCCGAGCAGGACCGCCTGACACCGGAGCTGGAACAGGCCCTGCGCTCGGCCGAGACCAAGAGTCGGCTGGAAGACCTCTATCTGCCCTTCCGACCCCGGCGCCGCACCCGGGCCCAGATAGCCAGGGAAGCCGGCCTGGAACCCCTGGCCCGCCACCTGTTTGAATACCCCGACCAGGACCCCGAACAGGCCGCGGCGGCCCATGTGGATGCCGAGCGCGGCGTGGCCGACACCCGGGCGGCGCTGGAGGGAGCCCGCCAGATTCTGATGGAGCAGTTCAGCGAGGACGCCGACCTGCTGGCCGAGCTCCGCCAGCTGCTGTGGACCGAGGGGCTGCTGTCCTCCCGGGTCGTGCCGGACAAGGAGCAGGAAGGGCAGAAGTTCAGCGACTACTTCGAGCATGACGAACCCCTTCAGCACACGCCTTCCCACCGCGCCCTGGCCATGTTTCGCGGCCGCCGGGAAGGCGTGCTCAGCCTGGCCATTCGCCTGCCCGACGAAGAGGAGCTGCCCGTCCACCCGGCCCAGGCGCGCATCGCCACCCACTGGGGAATTTGCGACCGCGGCCGCCCCGCAGACCCCTGGCTGGCCGAGGTGGTGCGCTGGACTTGGCGGGTCCGGCTCTACACTCATCTCGAGACGGACCTGCTGGGCCAGCTTCGTGAGCGCAGCGAGGAAGAGGCCATCGCCGTCTTCGCTGCCAACCTCAAGGACCTGCTGCTGGCTGCCCCCGCAGGCCCCCGCCCCACCATGGGCCTGGACCCGGGGCTACGCACCGGGGTCAAGGTGGCGGTGGTGGATGCCACCGGCAAGCTGGTGGACCACGCCACCGTCTACCCCCACCCTCCCCAGCAGCGCAGCCGTGAAGCCCGGGCCGTGCTGGCCCGGCTGATTCGGCAGCACGGCGTCGAGCTGGTGGCCATCGGCAACGGCACGGCCAGCCGCGAGACCGACCGCCTGGTGGCCTCGCTGCAGGCCGAACAGCCCGAACCGGCCTTTGTTCGGGTCATCGTCAACGAGGCGGGTGCCTCGGTCTACTCGGCTTCAGAATACGCGGCCCGGGAGTTTCCCGACCTGGACGTCAGCCTGCGCGGAGCCGCCTCCATCGCCCGGCGCCTGCAGGACCCGCTGGCCGAGCTGGTCAAGATCGACCCGCGCTCCATCGGCGTCGGCCAGTATCAGCACGACGTCTCCCAGCTGGCCCTGTCCCGCTCCCTGGATGCCGTCGTCGAAGACTGTGTCAACGCCGTCGGCGTCGACGTCAACACCGCCTCGCCAGCTCTGCTGTCCCGGGTGGCCGGACTGAACGAAGGGCTGGCAGGGCGCATTGTCGAGCACCGCAACCAGCAGGGCGCCTTTGCCAGCCGGCGCCAGCTGCTGGACGTGCCCCGGCTCGGCCCGAAGACCTTTGAGCAGGCCGCTGGCTTTCTGCGCATCATGCAGGGCGACCAGCCCCTGGATGCCTCGGCAGTCCACCCCGAGGCCTATGCGGTGGTCGAACAGATCGCCCGCCACCATGGCCGGCCCCTCGCCAGCCTCATCGGGGATTCGGAGTTTCTCCGCCAGGTCAACCCCGCCGATTACACCAGTGAGGCCTTCGGCCTGCCCACGGTGATGGACATCCTCCAGGAACTGGACAAGCCCGGCCGGGACCCGCGCCCCGAATTCCGCACCGCCGCCCTGACCGAGGGGGTGGAAAAGCTGACCGATCTGGAGCCGAACCTGATCCTGGAAGGCACGGTGACCAACGTCACCCACTTTGGCGCCTTTGTCGATATCGGTGTCCACCAGGACGGCCTGGTGCACATCTCTGCCCTGTCCCACCGCTTCGTGAAGGACCCCCGGGAGGTGGTCAAGGCGGGAGACATCGTCCGGGTCAAGGTCATGGAGGTGGACGAGAAGCGCCGGCGCATTGCCCTGTCCATGCGCCTGGATGACGAGGCGGGGGACCAGGAACGCCCCCGCGCTCCGGATCGCCGCCCCCGCCGCGAGAGGGCCCCCCGGCGCTCCCGCGCCCAGGGAAAGCCGGCCGACGGTGCCCTGGCCCAGGCCCTGAGCCAGGCGCTGAAGAAAGACTGAGCCCGCCTGGTCTTCAGACCGGCTGGGCCGCCAGAACCAGGTAGAGAGTCACCTCTGCCAGCTGCTGAAAGGCACCGAGGCAGTCGCCGGTATGGCCGCCGATGCGGCGCAACAGGTAGCGCCGGAAACGCCAGCGCAGCAACACCAGCACCGCTCCCAGGGCCAGGCCAGTCCAGAGCCCGGGCAGAGCCCACAGCAGCAAGGCCGGCAGACTGGCCACCGCCAGCCCCCCCGGGGACAGGGTGGTGGCCAGGGGCTTCTCCCCTCCTCGGGAGCGGACATGGGTCAGGTCCATGAGCAGACTGGCGGTGAACCAGCGGCTCCAGCAGTGCCCCAGCAGCAGGGCCATCACCGCACCCTCGGGGGGCAGGCTGGCCAGGGCCGTCCACTTGATGGCCAGCAGGGAAACCAGCCCGATGCTGCCGTAGCTGCCGATGCGGGAGTCCTTCATGATGGTCAGCACCTGATCCCGCTGCCAGCCACCGCCAAAGCCATCACAGAAATCGGCGAAGCCGTCCTCGTGAAAGGCCCCGGTCAGCCACACCAGCGCTGCGCCACTCAACAGGACGGCCAGCAGAGGCGACCAGAGCTGGAGCAGCAGCACATACAACCCGGCATGGAGGCCGCCGAGCAGCAGCCCCACCCAGCTGTAATAGCGCGCCGAGCGCTGCAGCAGATCAGGGTGAAAGCGCGCCCAGGAGGGTGCGGGAAGACGGGTGAGAAAGGTCAGGGCGGCAAACAGCGTATCCAGCTCGCGGCGCCAGCCCGCACCTGGGGCTTCGGCCGGCTCAGTGCAGTCCTTCATGGCTCGCCACCCTGGGTCCACAGCCTCCACAGCAGCGCTCGCCGCCGCCGTCGCTGCCGGTCCGAGCCCGCCTCCCGGTCCCCATAGCCCTCCAGCACCGCCTCCAGCAGGGGCTCTGTCCAGTGCACGCGGTCCTCGGCGCAGCGCATGAAGTGACGCCAGTTGCGCCGCCGCTGCCGACCCTGCAGCGCCCAGGGCCAGAAGCGCAGGTCCAGCACGTCGATCAGGCCAAACCCGCCGTCCGGCATCAGAATGATGTTGCCCGGATGAACCGACCGAAACAGGATGCCTCGCTGGTGCAGCCCGGCGAGGAAGGCGCCCAGTGCCCGGGCCTCCTCCCGCTCCAACCGGCCACGGGCCAGGCGCTCGCGCAGAGTGTCCCCAGGCAGGGGATGATAGACTGCCACGGTGTGGGGTTCACCGGTCAGACGATACAGCTGCTGCACGCTGACGCTGGCCACCCCCATCCGCTTCAGGCGCCGGGCATGGCGGGCAAAGCGCACCGCCGCCGGCGCCCACAGCTCGCGGTTAAAGCGCCGCTTGCGGCGGAAATACTTCAGGTAACGGCCATCGGGCAGGGCCAGGACCTTGATACCGTGTCCGTCCTGCTCCAGGATCAGGGAACGACGGACCTGCTCTTCCAGTTCACTTCGTGGAAGTGCTTCAATCTTCAATACAACCCCCGGTGGCAAGGTTCTGTCGGGCCGCTTCAACCGCCGCCTGACGGCAAGTACAATCCGGCAATCGGCCATGGATGGCCAGGGCGGGAAGCTATGGCATGACCCGCTGCCAGAACAGAATGGCGGACGTGCCGACCGCCCTCAAGGGATGATAGCGGGAGCAGAGCGTGCAACCAAGAACCGCGGCTGGAGGCGAGAAACCCGAGGACACTCCCTTTCACAGCCTGATCTGGCCGCTGGTGGTCGCCGGGCTGCTCGCCATCCTCCTCAATGCCGCTGCCCTACTGTTTGTGGTCGAGAACAAGAAGGCCGCCACCCGATCCGTCAGCACCGAACTGGAGCAACGGCTCAGCCTCGAGTTCATGCGCCTGGAGACCCTGGCGCTCAGCTACCAGGCTCTGTTTGCTGCCTCAGAGACGGTCTCCAGGGAGGAGTTCGAGGCCTTTGGCCAGGTCATCCGCCCGGCGGTCATGAACATGATCCAGGCCCTGTACGCACCGCGCATTCGCGCTGATCAACGACCCGCCTTCGAAGCCCACCTCGCCGAGCTCGGCATCCATCCGCCGCGGATCATGCAGCACGACCAGCAGGGGGGCTTTCTGGTGTCGCCCAAGCGCCCGTGGTATTACCCGACCCTCTATGCGGTGGGCACCACCCGCGGCCTGAACCGCTCTCCCCTGGGCATTGAACTGCTGGTCCATCAGCCCCAGGCCCGGCGCGCCATCCAGCTCGGTCAGGTCCATGCCTACGACCCCATGCTGCTCACGGATGGCAGCCTCGTCCACATCCTGGTCGCTCCGCTAAGCCACCGCGATCTCCCTGCGGGGGAGCACGATGGCGTGCTCATGCTGGCACTGGACCCCTCTCACCTGCTGGGTGATGTTCAGCTGCCGCCGGGCTTCAGCGCCGCGCTGCGCATGCTGCCCCTGAACCACGCCGAGGACGACCTGACCGGCGGGACACCGGTGCTCTGGTACCACAGTAGGGAGAGCAGCGGCCCGAGCCTGGGCCGGCACTTCTCCAGCACGGGGCTGCAGGCGCTAAATCGCAGCTACGCCCTCAACGTCCACCAGCGGCTGACCCTGGCTCCGGCGGAACTGGTCCTGCTGGGCGCCACCTTCACTCTGGGGCTGTTCGTGGTCCTCGCCCTGGTGCTGCTGGACCGCCAGCGCCTGCGCACCCTGAAGGCCGAGACCACCAGCCAGGCAAAGAGTGAGTTTCTGGCCATCATGAGCCACGAGATTCGCACCCCGCTCAACGGCATCATGGGCCTGTCCGAGCTGCTGGCCCAGTCGGACCTGCCTCCCCAGGAGCAGCGCTATGCCAACATGATTGTCGATGCCGGCCACTCCCTGCTCCACACCATCAACGACACCCTGGACTACTCCAAGATCGACGCCGGCCACCTGGAGCTGGACCTCAGCCACGTCGACCTGCGCGCTTTCATCCACCAGCTGGCAGAGGTCTACGCCCACGGTCTGTCCTCCAGCTCGGTGCGCTTTGTCACCACCGTGGACGAAAACTGTCCCGCCCTGCTCCATACCGACCCGGCCCGGCTGCAGCAGATTCTGCTCAATCTGCTGTCCAATGCCTTCAAGTTCACCACCCAGGGAGAGGTTCACCTGCAGGTGGAGTGCAAGGCCGACCGGGTGCTGCGCTTTTGCGTCACCGATACTGGCATCGGCATTTCGCCCCAGGCCCTGGAACACATCTTCGAGCCCTTCCACCAGGCCGACCGCTCCACCACCCGCCAGTACGGCGGCACGGGGCTCGGGCTGACCATTGCCCGCCGCCTGGTGGAGCTGCTCGGTGGCGAGATCGGCGTCCACAGCACGCCGGGGCTGGGCAGCGAATTCTGGTTCACCCTGCCGCTGGACGAAGCCCTGCCGGATGCAGCCCGCCCAGCCCCGTCCACGCATGGGCTGCGGGTGCTGATCGCCGAGGACAATGCCATCAATGCCATGGTGATCACCACCATGCTCAAGCGCCTCCATCATCGGGTTACCGTCTGCGGCGACGGCGAGCGGGCCCTGCAGACTTTCATCGATGCCGAGGGTGGGTTTGATCTGATCCTGATGGACTGCGACATGCCTCGCATGGACGGGCTCGAGACCACGGAAAAAATTCGCCACTGGGAACAGGCCCGACAGCTTCCGCCGGTTCCCATTGTCGCGCTGACCGCGCATACTCATCCCGAACTGCTGCAGCGCTGTCAGGCCGCGGGCATGGATGAGCACCTGACCAAGCCCATCAGCCTGGCCCGCCTGTCGGCGGTGCTGCAGACCCTGGATCGCAGCGGAGAGGCTGCGGCCCCCCCTGATTCATCGACACGAGGAGACAGCCATGACCATTGAAGTGGGCGATCCCATTCCCAGCGCAACCCTCCATGTCCTGGTCGACAACAGCGTCCAGGAGCGCTCCACCGACGAGCTGTTCGCCGGCAAGAAGGTGGTGCTGTTCGCCGTGCCCGGCGCCTTCACCCCAGGCTGCTCCAACACCCATCTGCCGGGCTATGTGGTCAACGCTGACAAGATCAAGGCCCGGGGGGTGGACAGCATCCTCTGCATGTCGGTCAACGACGCCTTTGTCATGGGCGCCTGGGGCAAGGCTCAGAACGCCTCGGAGCTGGTCATGGTGGCCGATGGCAACGGCGAACTGACCCGCAAGCTGGGGCTGGAAATGGATGGCTCCAGCTACGGGCTGGGTACCCGCTGCCAGCGCTTTGCCGCCATCGTCAACGACGGCGTCATCGAGCACCTGGCCCTGGAGCCCACGGGGGGCATTACCGAATCCTCCGCCGAGGCCATCCTGGCCAGGCTCTGAGGCAATGCGCGCCGGCGCGGGGAAGGCCCGCAGCCGGCAGCCGTCAACCGCTACTGACGCGCGTTGAAGGCCTTGAGGGCGCCGTTGAACTGATCGCCCACTTCCTGCATTTCATCCACGGCGGAGTTGTACTCCTCCGTGCGCTGCTGAAGGCTCTCTTCGCTGGCATCTCCCGCCTCCAGCTCCGCCAGCTCCTGGCGCTTCAGGCAGTCGAGGTACTCGTTGCCGTCCTGAATATAGGCCTGGACCTTGCCGTGAGCCTCGACCATGACCTCCCGCTCGGCGCGGTCGCCGTCGGGAATCGCCGGTGCCTCGGGGCGCTGACAGTCCCCCCAGACCAGACCTGAAGTTGCCAGCAACGCGCCGGCCAGTGCCAACACACGCATTCTTGTTCTCCGCAGCGAATGGACAGGCGCTCCACGCTAGCAAACCGCTGCCCGGGTGCCAACCCCCGAAACCAGGCC
>Ga0209487_1000440_pt1 | contig 38241 bp, 36 predicted proteins | sample Poulit2012_FD_187524 | JGI IMG/M metagenome (GOLD analysis project Ga0209487, IMG submission 187524) | Agricultural soil microbial communities from Georgia to study Nitrogen management - Poultry litter 2012 (SPAdes) (version 2) | ecosystem: Environmental > Terrestrial > Soil > Agricultural land...
TTAATGGTAAATACAGTTTGGTCGCTTATACCACCTATATTAGCTATTGTAATGGTACTTGTTACAAGACGTGTACTGCTTTCCCTTGGTGTCGGGATTGTAGCGTCTGCTTTTTTTATTGCAAATTTCAATATTAAACATTCATTGGGGCATATATGTGAATCGTTTAAGTTAGTGTTTGTGGAGGATGGCGCTTTAAATACGTGGAATGTATATTTGCTACTTTTTGTACTTTTACTCGGTATTTTAACAGCTTTCGTAAGCATGATGGGGGGAACGAAAGCGTTTGGTGATTGGATGATCAAGCGTGTAAAAACACGTAGAGGGGCCCAACTTATGACGATGTGTCTTGGAATGATTATTTTTATCGATGATTATTTTAATAGTTTAACAGTTGGTCCTATTTCTCGGCCTGTAACGGATCAACATCGGATTTCACGGGCAAAACTTGCATATATTGTTGATTCAACAGCAGCCCCAGTCTCTGTAGCTGCTCCTATTTCGAGTTGGGGCGCTTATATTATTGGGATTATTGGCTCTGTCCTTATGGCGCAAAATGTTACAGATATGACAGCTTTTGCGGCATTTATTAAAATCATTCCGATGAATTTTTACGTTTGGACAGCGTTAGGTGTCGTCATCGTTATAGCTTTACGTCAAGTAGATTTCGGTCCGATGAAAACGCATGAATTACGCGCGATAAACAAAGGAGAAGTCATAAATTCTAAGCATAAAGATGTTTTAAGTAGTGAATCAAATTTGCCAACGAGCAACATCCATAAAATAAGTGATTTATTACTTCCGATTGGAATTTTATTTATCGCTACGTTATTCATCATTTATTGGAGTGGTTATAGAGCTGTTGAAGGTGAAAAAACATTAATGAATATTTTTGGCGAAGCGGATGTATCTTTCGCTTTATTATGCGGTGGGATGATAGCTCTAATCATAACTTTTATTTTATTTTATCAACATGTGCGCAGTCATATGTTAACAGCAAAACATTTTAAAACCGGCATAGTTGTAGGGATTCAATCGATGTTAACTGCGGTCATTATTTTAATTTTTGCTTGGACGATAGCAGATTTAATTGAGAAGTTAGAGACAGGTGAATTTTTAGCAGCATTCATTGAAACGTCGCAATTAAATTTAACCTTTTTACCAGCTATCGTTTTTTTAATGGCAGGTTTAATTGCATTTTCCACGGGAACTTCCTGGGGATCTTTTGCCATTTTAATACCAATTGCCGGACAAATTGCGGGCACAACAGATATGACGCTTTTATTACCCGTTCTTGCTGCTGTATTGGGAGGGGCAGTATTTGGCGATCATTGTTCACCAATTTCTGATACGACCATTTTATCGGCAACAGGTGCAAGCTGTGATCTGATGGATCATGTAACAACACAACTTCCTTATGCATTAATTGCAGCACTTATTACGAGTCTAAGCTATTTAGCATTAGGTATTTTTAACAGTGTTTGGCTTGGTTTCATTGTTATTATTGCAAGTTTAATCATTTTATACGTCATACTAGGGCGGTTGAAAAAGGAAAATTAACGCGTAACTAAATAGTTATTTATATAGCATTTAAATATCTAATAAATCTGTTATTTCGAAAAATAATTGCATTTTAATTATTTTTGCATTATAATGGCACGTATAAATGACATAACCATAAAGAATGTTATCGTCCCCCATCCCCTATCTAATAAAGTAAGAATCACAAAAGTTCGGGTGTGGGCTCTTGAGATTTATTACAACAGACTAGTATAGCGGTAGTTATAAATCTTAAGAGTCAACCCTAACATTTACAGATCTATGAAAGCGGTAACATTAATGACATAAAACAGTATAATACTTATGCTTAATCTCGCATACCATTTAATAACGTTACTTAATTATAAATGTTCTTCAGTATCTTCACCAAATCTCCAATATAAGCAACATAAATATATCCATTTGTTGTATATATAGAAACATAGTCACATATTTATTTGTAACTCACGTTTTAAAAACGACGCATGAATAAAAAAGACGGGGATCATCGCTCTTAAGGTTGGAATTTATACTTTTCAATTTTAAAGGGAGGTTCATTCGTCATGTTGTTACAAAAAAGTCGAACAATGACGGCTGCTCAAGCTATTGTTGAATGTATGAAAATGGAATCGGTTGAACATGTATTTTGTGTTCCAGGTGAGAGTTACTTACCAATTTTAGATGCGCTTTATGATGAATCCTCAATTCACGTCATTTCAAATCGCCATGAAAGTGGTGCAGCCTTTATGGCAGAAGGATATGCGAAATCAATGTTAAAGCCAGGCATCGTATTAGCGACAAGGGGCGTTGGTGCAACAAATTTATCCATCGGTGTTCATACGGCTTATCAAGATTCAACACCAATGATCGTTTTATTAGGCCAAGTACATAGTGATGTAAGAGGACGGGAAGGGTTTCAAGAAATTGATTTTAAAGCGTATTTTCAACCAATTACTAAATGGGTTGTTGAAGTGAAAGATGCTAAGCGGATACCTGAGATTATGCAGCGAGCTTTTCGTCTATCTCAATCTGGACGCCCTGGGCCTGTCGTTATTTCCTTGCCAGAAGATGTATTGTTGGAGGAAGCTGACATGTATTTTGGACCTCCTTTATCGGTACCGAAACCGGCACCGTCTCAAGCAGATATTGATGAATTTGAAAGATTGCTCGGTTTAGCAAATTATCCTCTCATTATAGCTGGGGGTGGTGTTAAATATGCGGAAGCGGAAGATGCATTAGTTAATTTTGCTGAATCTTATAACATACCAGTGATGGCAGCTTTTCGTCGCCACGATGTGTTTCCGAATAATCATCGATTGTACGTCGGTCATTTAGGGATCAGTCCACATCCAGCTGTCTTACAAACGGTTAAAGAATCTGATGTTATATTAGCATTTGGAACAAGGCTGTCTGAAGTAACAACACAGAACTATTCAATGATTACACCAAATAAAAAAATGATTCACGTCGATATTGATTTTAAAACGATCGGTCAAGTTTATGCACCACATATTGGTGTCGTCTCAGATTTAAAAGAATTTTTACAGGCGGTTATGGATATTCATGTTGAAAGTACGTGGTCTGAATGGGGAAGGGAAAGACATGATGCTTATATTGAGGCAAGTCGTTTACAAGAAATAGAAGCTGACTTCAATAAACAAATTATTTCTATTCTAACTAAAAAGATACCTTCTGATGCTTTATTAACAACAGATGCAGGAAATTTTGCGGGGTGGCTCCATTCGTTTTTTTCCTTCACAAATAAACATACATTCGTTGGTCCAACTTCTGGAGCTATGGGATATGGTATGCCTGCAGCGCTCGGTGCTAAACTCGCTCATCCAGAAAAAGTAGTTGTTTCTTTATCAGGTGATGGCGGATTTATGATGACGATGCAAGAAATTGAGACAGCTGTAAGGTATGAAATTCCAATTATAAGTTTGATTTTTAACAATGAAATGTATGGAACGATTCGCATGTATCAAGAAATGAACTATCCCGAAAAGGTTTTGGCGACGAATTTAGGGGATGTATCTTTTAAAGATATAGCTAAAAGTGTAGGCGCAATAGGGCATATCGTTTATACAGCAGAAGAGTTTGCGAGTGCTTTAGATGAAAGCTTAAAAAATAAAATACCGTCAGTAATTGAAATGATGACGAGTAAAGAACATATTTCTGTGAACTCAACCATTACAGCACTACGAGAGCAAGTAAAACATTAACAACATTTTTAAGGGGGTTATTGTATGATAAAAACAGTAGATTTAAATGTGAAGACATTATCTAATTACATTAATGGTCAATGGGAGGATGGGCGTGAATCCACACATGTCATGAATCCAGCAACAGGCGAAAAAATTGTAGATGTTCCTTTGTCTACACAAGAAACTGTTGACAAAGCAGCAGAAGCAGCCAAGCATGCGCAAAAAGAATGGGCGCTCGTTCCAGCTCCACAACGGGCGGAAATTTTATACGATGTTGGAAATCTAATGAAAGAGAGGAAAGAAGAACTTTCTCGTTTGCTTACACTGGAAAATGGAAAAGTGTTAGAAGAAGCACGAGGCGAGGTTCAGGAAGGTATAGATATGGCTTTTTATATGGCTGGTGAAGGACGACGTTTATTCGGCCATACGACACCGGCTGAGTTAAACAATAAATTTGCGATGAGCGTTAGAGCCCCGATCGGTGTTGTCGGAATTATTACACCGTGGAATTTTCCAATAGCGATCGCAACATGGAAATCATTTCCTGCGATTGTAGCCGGTAATGCTGTCATTTGGAAACCGGCGACAGAAACACCGATTATGGCTTTAAAATTAGTCGAGATTTTTGAAGAAGCTGGACTTCCAAAGGGCGTATTGAATGTTGTGTACGGCTCAGGTTCAACTGTTGGAGATGCGATGGTACACCATGATGATATTCATGTGATTTCTTTTACAGGGTCTAATGATGTTGGCCGGAAAATTGCAAGCGATTGTGGTAAACAGCTTAAGAAAGTGTCATTAGAAATGGGGGGAAAAAATGCTGTCATTGTTATGGATGATGCAGATTTAAACTTAGCTGTCGAAGGGATCATTTGGAGCGCTTTTGGTACGAGTGGTCAAAGATGTACAGCGTGTAGCCGTGTCATTGTTCATGAAGATATAAAAGAAACACTCGAGAGGCGTTTACTCGTTGAATTAGAAAACTTAACGATTGGCAATGGACTCGATGAATCTGTAAAAGTTGGTCCGATTATTAATCAATCAGGAATCGATAAGATTCAAACATACATTGATATTGGCAAAAATGAAGGTGCAAAACTACTCGCTGGTGGTATGCAACTAACAGAGGGGGAATTAGCAAAAGGACATTATTTTGCACCAACTATCTTCACAGATGCAACTGCTGATATGCGCATTGCCCAGGAGGAAATTTTTGGTCCAGTTTTATCACTAATCCCTGTTAAAAGTTTTGAAGAAGCGATTGACGTTAACAATAGTGTTTCATATGGCTTATCAAGTTCTATCTTTACAAAGGATGTCAATCGTGTCTTTCAAGCTCAACGTGATTTAGATACTGGTATCGTTTATGTCAACGCTGGAACAACTGGGGCAGAAATTCACCTACCTTTTGGCGGTACAAAGGAAACTGGAAATGGTCATCGTGATTCAGGTATTCAAGCATTAGACGTCTTTACCGAGTGGAAGGCAGTTTATGTCGATTACAGTGGTAAGCTACAACGGGCACAAATTGATACTTAAATAATTCATAATCGTTAAAATATTCGCTTGCGGATATCATAAACGGTTCACAAAGCGCTATCAACATTGTTTCTCAGTAGGAGTGAGGCAAATGAAAATAGGAGTTTTGGGGTCAGGATTAATGGGAAAAGAAGTAGTACGGGATTTAATCTATAGTGAATATGTGACTGATATCGGTTTAGCAGATATTGATTTTGATCGAGTGAAAAATGTTTGCGATCAACTTCAATCTCCTAAGTTGACAGCATATCACGTCAATGCAAATGATTATGAGCAATTGGCGACTTTTATGAAAAGATTTGATGTCATCATTAATGCCTTATTTTATTCTTTTAATGAAACCGTTGCGAAAACAGCGATTACTGTCGGTGTTCATGCTGTTGATTTAGGCGGACACATTGGCAATATTACTAATCGCGTGCTTGCGTTAAAAGATGAAGCTAAAACAGCTGGTGTGACAATCATTCCTGATTTAGGTGTTGCCCCTGGTATGATTAATATTTTATCAGGCCACGGGGCGATTCAATTAGATAGATTAAAAGGTATTAAACTTTATGTTGGTGGTATTCCATTGAGACCAGAGCCACCGCTTGAATATAATCACGTGTTTTCGATGGAAGGTTTGTTAGATCATTATACTGATCCGTCACTCATCATAAGAAACGGTATCAAACAAGAAGTTCCTTCATTGTCAGAAGTTGAAGAAGTTCATTTTGATAACTTTGGGCCACTTGAAGCTTTCCATACATCAGGTGGGACATCTACTTTATCTCAATCATTTCCAGAACTTGAGGCTTTAGAATATAAAACGATTCGCTATCCAGGTCATGCAGAAAAATTTAAGTTGCTTGTTGATCTTAATTTAACGCGTAAAGATTATCATATAGAAATGAATGGTGATAAGGTAAATCCACGAAACGTTTTATTAAAAGTTTTAGATCCGATTGTCGATTTAAAAGATAAAGACGATGTCGTTTTATTACGAGTGCTTGTTTTTGGAGAAAAAAATAATGTTCAAGTGACTTATCAATATGAGATGAAAACATTTAAAGATCGAGAAAATAATGTAACTGCTATGGCGCGCGTGACAGCTTACACAATTTCTGTCGTTGCACAAATGATCGGGCGTGGAGTCATTTGTGAAAGGGGTGTTTATCCACCGGAAAAAATCGTTCCTGGAGATATTTATATGAAAGAAATGAAAAATCGCGGTGTTGATATTTTAAAAAAGGATTTTAAACGTGAACATGTTTTATAGACATAAGTTAAAATACCCCCTTTGCTAGTCAATCCAAACTAACTATAAGCATTTATAAAATCACTGTAAAAGAAGGTGTATACATTTATGAACACTATTTTTATCGCAGGTCATGCGAGGTTTCCATCTGGAATGGCAGCTAAAAGTATTTATGAAACGTTAACGATTACAGCAGAAATTGATAAAAAATACGGGGTGATCGTTTCAACGAGTTGTACGTTAGCGACAGAACATGGACAAAAATATGTTGAACATTTATTAAAAGGACATAGCCTACAAGATGGCATCGGGCAACCTTTAAACAATATGAAACAGCATTATTTAGGAAAAGCCGGCAACGCTCTTCAATCTGCATTAAAAGATTTGTATAAGCAATATGAGCTATATCGAAAAGAAAGTTAAATTATATAAATCGTTAAATGCCTATCTTTAAAAGAAGACAGGCATTTAACGATTAATTTTCTATGCATCAATACCTATAGAAACAAATTTTCTTTCTAAAAACTCTTCCATTCCATAGTGTCCGCCTTCTTTTCCGATGCCTGATTGTTTAATGCCACCAAATGGTGCTTCTGGAAGCGCAGGTGAAGCATCATTTACACCAATAATACCGTAATCTAATTTTTCTGATGTCCGTATGGCACGACTAGTGTTTTCTGTGAAAACATAAGCCGCGAGTCCGTAGTCCGTATCATTCGCTTTTTCAATAGCAACATGATCGTCTGTAAATGGTTGAATAGGCATGAGTGGTCCGAACGTTTCCTCGTGCATCATAAGCATGTCGTCAGTGACGTTGGATAAAATAGTCGGTTCAAAGAAATGACCTGATAACTTACCTTCCCACGGTTGACCACCGATAATAACTTGGGCACCTTTAGTAAGTGCGTCATCTAATTGGGCTTGGACTTTCGAAAGCGCCTGTTCATTAATAAGCGGTCCGATATCAACGTGGTCCTCAAGTCCGGATCCAACATTTAACGCTTCAACTTTTTCTTTTAGCCTCGTTGTAAATGCTTCCATAATTCGCTCATGAACATAAATTCGATTAGCACAAATACATGTTTGCCCATTATTTCTAAACTTGCTCGCAAGGGCGAGGGTTGTTGCTTTATCAATATCTGCATCATCAAAAACGATAATTGGGGCGTGTCCCCCTAATTCAAGAGATAATTTTTTAACATGAGATGCACCCTCTTGCATTAAGTACTTGCCAACAGCTGTAGAACCGGTAAATGTAATCATGCGTACATCTTTATGCTCAATCATGGCTTGACCAATGGCCTCTGCATCACCTGTTACTAAATTAACAACACCATCAGGCATCCCTGATTTTTGAAAGATTTTCATAATTTCAATTGCAGATAAAGGTGTTTCTGGTGATGGTTTTAAGACAGCTGTACAACCAGCCGCAAGAGCAGGTCCTAATTTTCTCGTAATCATTGATGAAGGAAAGTTCCACGGTGTAATAGCACCAACGACTCCAACTGGTTTTGGAATGACAAGTAGGCGTTTTGATTTGACGGACGAAGGGATCCATTCGCCGTAGCCACGGCTTGCTTCTTCAGCATACCAAAGTAAGAAGTTCGCAGCCCCTTTAATTTCACCGCGTGCTTCTTTTAGTGGCTTTCCTTGTTCAGTCGTTAAAATTTGAGCGAGTCGATCGATATCTTCTAACATGAGCTCATAAGCTTTGTATAAAATCTTACCTCTTTTGCGTCCAGTCATCTCGCTCCATTGAGAAAAAGCCGAAGAAGCTGCTGCAATTGCTTCATTCGCTTCATCAGCCCCGCCATTGGCGACAGCTGTAATTTTTTCTAATGTGGCTGGGTTATAAATAGCCTCAGTCTTGTCTTGATTCATTTCTTTCCATTTTCCATTAATTAAAATACTTTGTGTAAATTCAGAAAACGACATATAATAACCTCCCTATATGCATTTGTTAGTGATAAGTATACCGCATCTTATGTAGTCAACACAATAAGCGTTGAAAACATAAGATGCGATGAATCATATATTAATGATATGGCCATGGTGGAAGCATTTTATTTAACGGTTTATCTTTGCGATAACCTAAAACGTATTCAGCTTGCAAAATCGTATGAATTTCACGTGTTCCTTCATAAATAACAGGTGCTTTAGAGTTGCGAAGATAACGTTCGACTGGATATTCATTAGAATACCCATATGCCCCGTGAATTTGGACAGCATCATCAGCTGCTTTATTTGCAAAATCGCATGCTTGCCATTTCGCAAGAGATGTTTCTCTCGTGTTTCTGACTCCTTTATTTTTAAGTTCACCCGCACGGTAAACGAGAAGGCGACTCATTTGTAAGCCTGCTTCCATGTTAGCAATCATTTGTTGTACGAGCTGGTGTTTACCAATCGGTTTGCCAAAAGTCTCTCGTTCATGACAGTAATTAACACTAGCTTCCATACATGCCATGATGAGACCAACAGCACCTGCAGCAACGGTAAAACGGCCATTATCTAATGCAGACATCGCAATTTTAAATCCTTCCCCTTCTTTACCAAGCAAGTTTTCTTTTGGTACTTTGACATCTTCAAAGAAAATTTCACCTGTGTTTCCCGCGCGAATGCCTAATTTTCCCTCTGTTGCTTTTGAAGAAAATCCATCCCATGTTCTTTCGACGATAAATGCAGAGATGCCGTGATGTTTTTTCTTTTTATCCGTATAAGCGAAGACGAGGAAGTGATCAGCTGTATCGCATAAAGAAATCCACGTTTTTTGTCCGTTTAAAATATAATAATCACCATCTTTCACAGCTGTCGATTGAAGTGAGACTACATCAGAGCCAGCGCCTGGTTCAGTGAGGCCGAATGCGCCTACTTTTTCACCTTTTGCTTGTGGCACTAAATATTTTTGTTTTTGTGCTTCATTTCCCCACTGAAGGAGTGTCATACTATTTAAACCAGTATGCACAGAAACAGCTGTTCGAAAAGCTGTATCTCCACGTTCTAATTCCTCACAAACGATCGCTAAGGCGTTGTAGTCCATACCGCTACCACCGTATTTTTTTGGAATACATACACCCATTAATCCTAAGTCAGCTAGTTTCGACATAATTGTAGGATCAAATTTACCTTGACGATCCCATTTAGAAATATTCGGCATAATTTCTTGATCAACGAAGTTTCTTACAGTTTGCCTTAACATTTGTTGTTCCTCGGAAAATTCAAAATTCATTGTTTAAATCCCCCTTACTTATAACCCTTTTTTATTCCTAAAATTTCTTCATTATGTTCGCCTACTTCTGGTGGATGATGTTTGACTGTTACTGGTGTTCGCGAAAATTTCAGCGGACTACCTATCATTTGCACTGCCCCAGCGACTGGGTGATTTTTTTCAATAAACATGTTACGTGCATTTAGTTGCGGATCAGCAACAACTTCTGCTAAATCTTGAATCGGACCACATGGAATGTTGTAAGCGTGACATTTTTCTTGCCAATAAGCTGTCGTCTTTTTGCGCATGACATCTTGAATAAGTTTGGTTAATTGTTGACGATATTTTACGCGCTCGGGATTCGTTTGAAAGCGTTCATCACTAGCTAGTTCAGAGCGATCAAGCACGTGACAAAATGCTTCAAACTGCCGGTCGTTTCCAACAGCAACGACCATTTGTCCATCTTTTGTACAAAAGGTTTGATAAGGGACAATGTTTGCATGGTCATTTCCTAAAGGTTTCGGGATGTTGCGAGACATTAAATAGTTACTACCAATATTAATAAGTGCACTCACAGCAGAATCATATAATGAAAGATCTAACTTTTGCCCGCGTCCTGATCGGGCGCGTTCGTGTAAGGCGGCTTGGATGCCTATAGTCGCATAAAGGCCAGTTAAAACATCTGTAATAGCAACTCCGACTTTTTGTGGACCTGAATGTTCATCGCCGGTAATGCTCATTAATCCGCTCATTGCTTGAATAATAAAATCGTATCCAGGCATGTTTTTATATGGACCTGTTTCGCCAAAGCCTGTAATTGAACAATAGACGATTTTTGGATTAATGGTAGATAAAGTATCGTAATCGATGCCGAATCGTTCCATTGTGCCCGTTTTAAAATTATGAATGACGACATCACTTTCAGTGACGAGTTGTTTAATTGTCTCGATACCTTCATTTGATTTTAAATCGACTGTAATGCTTTTTTTATTTCGATTGGCACAGAGGTAATAGGCACTAACACCATTTTTAAATGGTGGTCCCCAAGTGCGAGTGTCGTCACTCCCTCCAGGAGCTTCAACTTTTATAACTTCTGCGCCTAGATCGCCTAAAATCATTGTACAGAAAGGACCTGCAAGAACGCGGGATAAATCTAAAATTTTAAATCCTTTCAATGCACTAGACATTTTTTCACTCCTTTCAATAGGTCAAAAAAATAAGCCAGTTCAAATAGACTATCTAAACGTAGAAAGTCAATTTGAACTGGCTATGATCTGTTGGAACAGTCCTGGGCTAGAACTGTAAACAGACTGTAGACAGTGTTTTTAATGTTTGATCATGTGTCTTTAAACGTTGTGGCGTTTTAAACATGATTCTTTACATTATATTTTAATACAATTTGTGGAAAATGCAAATTTTTTTAAAAATATATGATGTTGTACTTTAACTTTGTTCATATTTATGAACTCGTCTTTTGTAATTTGGAAATAATCGATAGCGAGCGGCCCGTTCCTATTGCCACGGATTCAAGCGGGCTTGGTGCTATATGAACGGGTATAGATAATTCATGTGATAGCCATTCTTGTATACCATTTAAAACTGCACCACCACCGGTTAAAACGATCCCATGATCAACAATGTCGCCACTTAATTCTGGTGGGCAATTTTCTAAACTCGTTTGAATGGCACCTAAAATATTTTCTAAAGAACCCTTAATCGCTTCATAAATTTCAAAAGAAGATATTTCAACCGTTTCTGGTAAACCAGTCACCATGTCGCGTCCACGAATACTCATTTTTTCTTCTTTATGATTTTGATGGGCATACCCGATATCGATTTTAATATCTTCTGCTGTTCGCTCACCAATTTGCAGGTTATGTTTTTTACGCATATATTGCATAATATTGTAATCTAAATTATCTCCACCTGTCCGAACGGCATTTGTTGAAACGACACCGCCAAATGAAATGATGCCAATTTCAGTTGTGCCTCCGCCAATATCAACAATAACATTTGCTAGTGGCTCTTCTACGGGTAAATCAGCGCCAATTGCTGCTGCTATAGGTTCCTCGATTAAGTGAACGTGTTTAGCTCCATAGCTTGCAACGGCATTGTGAATAGCTCTACGTTCTACATTTGTACTGCTTGATGGTGTGCAAATAATAATAGTTGGTTTTCTTAACGAATGACCTATTTTTTTGCTTACTTTTTTAAGGAGATATTTAAGCATTTCTGTCGTTATATCGTAATCTGCAATAACTCCTTCTTTTAAAGGACGGATGGAAGAAATGTTTTTTGGTGTTCTTCCGACCATATTTTTTGCATCGTTACCAACGGCGACGACCTTATTTGTAATATTGTCTACAGCAACAATTGAAGGTTCATTTAAAATAATTCCTTTCGTTGAATGAATAAGTAAATTGGCCGTACCTAAATCAATTCCAATTTCGGTTTTTGAAAACATCTACTTTCCTCCAATGACGATCGTTTATATATTTCAATCACGCTAAATTTAGAAAACTATTATTTCCGAATAAACGTACATAAATAATCATAGCGATATATTAGACTCTATTACTAAAATAGGTGATTGACATTTGAAAAATCAAGTAACATTTTCATTACAAAATAAGACAATATGTAACATGGAAATCTGTTATTTAAGGTTGTCAATACAATATTTGTAGTATTTTTAGCCATTTGTGCAAGAAAAAACCATTTTTCTAGTTTAAGGAACTTCATAGATTCGCACATATAGAGGTTTTATCAATAAAATATTTTGTTTCACATAGTTTTGGCAATTTATTCCTAAAATATTACAAAAATCACATGCTATCCTCATGATGACATTAAAAAAAGGAGAGATTATTAATCATGTTTAAAAGAATGTATATAAGATTCATATTAGCAGTCATGTTAGTTTTTGTTGGTGGTGGGATTTCAGCATATGCAAGTGATGCTGATGTGTCAAAAGCTAATCAAGGATCGTTGAGCGACTGTTTTAATAAAATTTTAGAATCTATTGATACACAAGATGAATCAAATGATGAACGAGAACAATTAGAAGAAAATGAAAAAGAGGATAACATTACAAATGGTGAGGCATCCGAATCTGATCAATTAGATGCATTTGAGAAGGAAGTTGTCGAGCTTACAAATGAGGAAAGAGAAAAACATGATTTAACACCACTTCAAATAGATCAAGATTTAAGTAACGTCGCTAAAGAAAAGTCAAAAGATATGGCGAAAGAAAATTATTTTGATCACGAAAGCCCAACATACGGGTCACCTTTTGATATGATCAAGTCGTTTGATATCGACTACCGTGCAGCTGGAGAAAATATTGCTAAGGGTCAACAAACTCCACAAGAAGTCGTTGATGCTTGGATGGATAGTCCTGGACATAGAGAAAATATATTAAACGGTGATTTCACTCATATCGGGGTTGGATTCTTTGAAGACGGAAACCATTGGACACAAATGTTTATAAGTAAATAATTATTATTAAGGTCAATTTGCTATTTTAGTAAATTGACCTTTTTTATTGACATATGATTTGCACTTATTATATTAGATCATACACGTTTAATTGATTTGGGGTGACTGTAATGTGTGGAAGATTTACGTTACTTGCAGACGAGTCGGATATCCAATCAAATTTTCAATTAACACATCGTATTAAAGGTTATAAGCCAAGTTACAATATTGCTCCAGGACAAGAAGTACTTGTGATTATACATGATGGAAAGCAAAAACGAGCAGGTTATCTACGCTGGGGACTTGTACCATCGTGGGCAAAGGACGAAAAAGTCGGTTACAAAATGATCAATGCCCGTAGTGAAACAGCCCATGAAAAACCGAGCTTTAAACAATTAATGGCGCGCAAAAGATGTTTAATTGTCGCTGATAGTTTTTATGAATGGAAACAGGTAGGCGATGTTAAGCAGCCACAACGTATTCAAGTTGCTAATCGAAGTCTGTTTGCTTTTGCGGGGCTATGGGATAAGTGGCAACGGGATCATCGCACATTATTTACGTGTACAATTCTTACAAAAGATGCAAACGATTTTATAAAAGATATCCATCATCGGATGCCGATTATTTTGCCTAAAGCAAAAGAGGATGAGTGGATCACACCTTATGTTCAATCACCTATTCGTTTAAAACAATTTTTAGAGGAAATCGTAGATGAAAAACTCACAGCTTATCCTGTCGATACATACGTGAATAAGGCGCAAAATAACGATGAAGGATGCATAAAACCGCTAAAATAACACTCGAAGGAAAAGGTTAAGACTTTCCTTCGAGTTACGTTATACTCTTTATGATACTGTTTTTTTAGCTCCTTCACGTTCTTTTTTAAGCTTTTCTTGAAACCGCTTCGTCTCTATAACAATAATCCCTGATAAACCTAGAAGACCGATAAGATTTGGTATCGCCATGAGGCCATTTAGCACATCAGCTAACGCCCAAACAGCATCAAGTGTTGCTGTTGCACCAATGAAGATAAATAGTACAAAAATAATGCGGTATGCTCGAATGGCAGTGATGCTTTGGAATAAGTATTGGAAGCATTTCTCACCATAATATGCCCAACCTAAAATCGTTGAAGATGCGAAGAATAATAGACCGATCGTTATTAAATATGGTCCAATATCTCCGAGTAATACACCAAATGCAGAAGCGGTGAGTACGCCTGCTTCAATAGATCCGTCTTGCCATAGACCAGACATAACGATAGTGATTCCTGTAATTGAACAAATGATTAATGTATCAAAAAGAACTTGTGTCATGGATACTAATGCTTGCCGACCAGGTACATCTGTTTTGGCTGCAGCTGCTGCGATTGGTGCTGAACCAAGCCCTGCTTCATTGGAAAATAACCCACGAGCAACACCGAATCTGATCGCTGCTCCAATGGCGCCACCTCCAACGGCTTCACCTGAGAAAGCAGCTGAGAAAATAGTAGCAAATGCTTCGGGTACATGATTAATATTTACAATCATAACAAGTAATCCAGCAATAATATAAAATATAGCCATAATTGGAACAAAAAATGCTGTGACACGTCCAATCCACTTAATACCGCCGATAACGACGAGACCGACGAATATTAGAAGAACGAGTCCTGAGACCCACATCGGAACTGAAAACGTATCATACATTAAGTCCGCAATTGCTTTTGATTGCGTTCCGTTTCCAATACCAAAGGCGGCTAGAGCGCCAAAAGCAGCAAATAAGACACCAAGCCATTTTTGCTTTAATCCATGTTCTAAATAATACATCGGTCCGCCAGCCATTTCACCCTTAGCATCTTTTGTTCGATATTTGACGGCTAAAATTGCCTCCCCGTATTTTGTTGCCATCCCAAAAAATCCTGCAAGCCACATCCAAAAAACTGCACCCGGCCCACCAAGTACTACAGCTGTTGCAACGCCAACGATATTACCCGTACCTACCGTTGCTGCACTTGCTGTCGTTAAAGCTTGAAAATGTGAAATATCGCCTTCAGATGTTTGATCTTGGTTTCTAGAAAATGAAAGTTTTAAAGCATAGGGAAGTGATCGCAATTGAATAACACCGAGACGAATGGTTAAATAAATACCAGTTCCTACTAACAAAATGAGTAAAGGTAGTCCCCAAACGACATCGCTAATTTGTTCTAACAACTGTTGGATCGCGTCCACTTTTACATACGCCTCCTCTTTTTTTTAAGCTAGCTTGTCGCCTGTCATGTAAGCGTTTTCTAGAAAGTGATAAAAATAATTATGCTTATTTTATATATAATATTCCAAAAATTAACACATATGTCAAGAGGGTTCAGAAAAATATATTGGTCACAATATTATTTGGTTGCTTGATGAACTTCTTTTATAATAGGTTTAAAAGTATATGGAGGTTATATTGACTATGATCCGGGTGTTATTCGTTTGCTTAGGTAATATTTGTCGATCACCGATGGCTGAAGCTATTTTCCGTGATTTAGTCAATAAGGAAAATTTATCAGAAAAAATTACCGTAGATTCAGCTGGTACCTCTGATTGGCATGTAGGCAAACAACCTCATGAAGGGACAAGGAAAATATTAGATGATAAAAATATTTCTTATGAGAACATAAGAGCACGACAAGTTTCCGAAGATGATCGGGATACATTTGATTATATCATTGCTATGGATGAACAAAATATAACAGACTTAAACAATTTATTGATAAAAGATCATAAAAATATTAAGCTTGCAAAGCTTACAGATTACATCGATCAAGCAGATGAAGAAAATATTCCTGATCCTTATTTTACAGGTGATTTTTCTTATACGTATCAATTAATTTATGCTGGTGTAAAAAACTTACTTACACATATTAAGAAAACATATCACATATAACGAAAGGAGTGCCTATAAGCAATGGGTAAGCGTAAATTGCTCTCAGGGATGATGATCGGGGCAATTGTCGGTGGTGCTGTAGCTTTATTAAATAAAGATGCTCGTAAGTATGCGCAAGCAAAAGTGATATCTGCGAAGGAAAAAACCTCTTATGTTTTCAAACATCCAGCTGAAGCTGTTCGAGCATCCCGTATGAAAATAGATTATTTGAATGATCATTTAATCAATAGCTTTGAAAATGCGGTTAATGCTTTAGAACAAGTTGAACAAACATTGGACAGACTCGTGCAAAAAAAAGATGTGTAGCTGTTTAAAATGAAGAAGGGGAGTGTTAACATGAACCAATTCATCAACATCAGCCGACAATTTTATCATTATATGCAAAATGTTGACGTTTTTGGTTTAGCAGCGCAGTTAGCATATTTTTTTTTATTGTCGTTATTCCCCTTCTTATTATTTTTAGTGACATTACTCGGATATTTGCCGATTGATGAGCGGGCATTGCTAACATTTATCGACATGTATGCACCTAAAGAAATTATGGATTTTATCCAAGCAAATATTCGTCATCTTATTCGCGCACAAAATGGAAGTTTATTATCCATTGGAATTATCGGGACACTTTGGTCAGCTTCAAATGGCATCAATGCTATTACGAGAGCGTTTAATCGCGCTTATAGATTAGAAAAGGACCGCTCTTTTCTCGTCGCACGTTTAATTGCGATCATTATGACGATTGCGATGGTCGGGGTTATTTGCACAGCTTTTTTACTACCGATTTTCGGTGAAATGATAGGCCGTTATATTTTCTCTTTTTTAGGATTATCAAGCAGTTTTATTACCATTTGGAATACGCTTCGCTGGGTGGTTTCTTCAGCAGTAATTTTTATCGTTTTGTTAGCTCTTTATACATTAATACCGAATGCACATATAAAAATAACAAACACCTTTATTGGCGCATTGTTTGCGACGATTAGTTGGCAACTCGTTTCTTTAGCTTTTTCTTTTTATGTTCGAACAATAGGTGGTTATTCCGCTATGTATGGGAGTTTAGGAACTGTCATTATATTAATGATTTGGTTTTACATATCGGGAATTATCATTATTACCGGTGGTGTTATTAATGCGTTTATTCGCTCTTATTCAATCAAATAAAAACTTGTTGAAAATGGAGGCTGTTAATGATGGATTTTATTTTTAAAGATAATTATGCGACAGCTCAATTCGAATATGGGCAACTAACAACATCAAGCGATGAAACTTACGGATTTCGTCCTTATCAACTAATGGTTTCAGCCATTGCTTCTTGTAGTGGGGCTGTCTTTAAGCGCATATTACGTAAACAACGAATCGAAATTGAAGGATTAACAATAACAGCAGCGGTTCATCGCAATGAACATGAAGCTAATCGGATCGAGCAAATAGATTTAACATTTAAAGTTAAAGGCAATCATTTAAATAAAGATAAATTAGCTAAAAGTTTAGCAGTTGCAAGCAAAAATTGCTCCATGGTCAAATCTGTTGAAGGAAGTATCAAAATTACTGAAACAGTTGAGATCGTATCATAAGTATAATTTAGTAACATTGTAAAGAAACGTATAATTTTTATGTGTCCGAAAAAACTAAGCCAAAATGAAAGGAATGGGACACATATGAAAAGAATCAAGCAATTTTTAGTCATATTTATACTATTTGTCATCATGTTTTCTATCTCTTTGCCGATATTTGCTGAAGAGAAAGAGGAAGAGGCATTTGACATTCCTGATCACGTGTTAAAAATTGCTAAAGAAAACACTTATCCAAATTCAGCTGAAGACCAAGAAGTCGTTGAACCGAGCCAACTGACTAAACAATTAATAGATGATGTAGATACGTCGATTGAAAATCCGGAATTGATAAAAGTCTTAAACGAAACGTCTTTAAGTCCATCACCAATTGGTATAGGTTATAGAGGTATGGTTTATCTTGGGAGATGGGCACTAAGCTATCATTCATTAGATACGACGGTTAATTGGGAATATCAACAAGTGAATTCAAATGAATTAAATAATGTGGATGGAGATAAAGAGCAAATTTTCCATTACAATCAGCAAGAAGAAAAGAAGATTGAAGGTGCACTAACGAATAAAATTTCTAAACCTGAAGACGTCAAGAAAATGATGTTGTTAAAAGCGAAAGAGAAAACGAAATTACCCCTTTCTTATGAAACAGTTATTGGGAAAAATACAAAAAAGGACCATCCATATAAAGTACCTGTAAAGAAACAAGGTTACTTACATGCTTACGCACCGGCAGTTAATGAAAAAGGACAAGTGACTTTTGGTGAAGTTTATATTCAATTAAAAGGTACAAAAAAGTCTCTCGTTATTAAAAATGTAACAAAACAAGGAATCGGTGCATGGATCCCAATCCAAGATTACTTATCCGTTTACTTACAATTAAAATAATGGCTTAAAAAATAAACCCTGCAAGTATTTGTAGGGTTTATTTTTTTGATAAAGGAAAATTAACCGTATAATATTATTAAGAGTAAGAAAATAGAGAATAAATATTACTTTAAAATGATTGTGATATTTGTTACAATACTATCATAAAAAAATAGTACGGGAGGTTGTCACATTGAACTGGGATGAATTAATAGCGCCTAAAAATTACAACATCGCTATGGAAGTCGAACACTTTGCGAACGAAGATCCTAATCGGCTAGCATTAATATGGAAAAATGATGTTGGGCAAACGAAGGAATTAACTTATGAGCAATTAATAAAAAATGCCAATAAAATTGGCAATGCCTTTTTTGAAAGCGGTTTGAAAAAAGGGGATAAAATACTTGTTATGATCCCTCGGTTGATAGAAACGTATGAAGTATATTTGGCAGCTTTAAAAACAGGCATTATTATTGTACCGGGTTCAGAAATGCTTAAAACGAATGACTTGCAATATCGTATTACTCACGGAGAAGTAAGAGGTGTTGTCAGCTACTATCCATATGTTGATGAGTTTAAAGGTGTTAAAGAATACGAACGACTCATCAAGTTTGTTATCGGAAAAAAAGAAGATGGTTGGTTATCTTTAGATGATTTAAAAGAAAGTACGTCAGATGAACTAGAGATCGCTCAAACGACAAGAGATGAAATGGCTTTTCTTCCATATACATCCGGTACGACCGGAAATCCTAAAGGTGTCATTCATACGCATGGATGGGGCCGGGCACATTTGAAATCAGCTGCGGAAAATTGGCTATGTATTGAAGAAAATGACAAAGTGTGGGCAACCGCTGGGCCTGGGTGGCAAAAATGGATATGGAGCCCGTTTTTAGCCGTATTAGGTTCTGGGGCAACAGGGTTTATATACCATGGAAAATTTGATCCGCATCAATACTTACAACTTTTGCAAGATGAAGCGATTAACGTTTTATGTTGTACACCGACTGAATACCGTTTTATGGCAAAAGTAGACAACTTAGGCGATTATCAATTCCCCGCTCTTCATAGCGCTGTATCAGCCGGAGAACCGTTGAATGTAGAAGTGATCGATATGTTTCAAAAGTATTTTAATATAACAGTGCGCGATGGATATGGACAGACAGAAAATACGTTATTGTTAGGCGTGACGAAAGATATGGAAGTTAAACCTGGTTCAATGGGGAAACCGACACCAGGGAATGATGTTGACATTATTGATGAGTATGGTTATCCTGTTGAAGTTGGCGAAGTAGGAGACATCGCTCTTAAACTTGATAGCCCAGCATTATTTAGCGGTTATTATAAAGATGAGAAACGAACAGAAGAGACAAAAATAGGCGACTATTATATAACTGGGGATCGGGCTTATAAAGATGAAGATGGATACTTTTGGTTTGAAGGTCGAAGTGACGACATTATTATTAGTTCAGGATATACGATTGGGCCATTTGAAGTGGAAGATGCTTTAATTAAACACCCGGCTGTTGAAGAATGTGCAGTCGTCGGTAGTCCTCATGACATACGCGGACAAATTGTAAAAGCTTTTGTTGTATTAAAGAATAGTGTTGATAAAAATGATCCAAATTTAGTCACTGAACTTAAGGAACATGTTAAATCTTTAACAGCACCTTATAAATATCCGAGAGAAATTGAATTTATTGATGAATTGCCGAAAACTATTTCCGGAAAAATTCGACGTGTAGAATTACGAGAGCGAGCATTTTCCAAACAATAAATAATCGACGTAACAGGGTTTCATTAGGAAAGCCCTGTTATTTTTTATCTTTTATTTATTGCATAAGTCATACACTTATAGGAAAGAGTAAAATAAAAAAAGGTGAGAACATATGAAAAAGCCGACCATTATATTGATCACTATTTATCTATTATGTAATTTTGTTGAATTTTTCTTTCCAATCAGTCATATTCATGCATACGGTTGGGGTTATAAAAAAAATAATGAACATAAGTTACCCGACATCGGGAAATATCGAGACATATTACATCAATATGGTGCTTATTATGCTGATGAATCGGGAGAAAAATCCATTTATTTAACATTTGACAATGGTTATGAACAAGGATACACAGAAGATATATTAAATGTTTTAAATAAAGAACAAGTTCCTGCAACTTTTTTCGTTACTGGACATTATGTAGAAGAAGAACCAAAACTCATCAAGCGAATGGTAAATGATGGTCATATGATTGGTAATCATTCATATCATCATCCGGATTTTACAGTTATTTCTAAACAGTCGATGCAAAAAGAGCTTGAAAAGTTAGAAGCTGCTGTAGCTCGTGTGTCTGATCAAAAGAAAATCAAATATTTACGTCCACCACGAGGAACATTTAATGAGCAAACGTTAAAATGGGCGAATGAACTCGGCTATATTCACGTTTTTTGGTCGCTTGCTTTTGAAGATTGGATGACGGATGAGCAAAAAGGTTGGAAGCATGCCTATGAGCAAATTATGGCACAAATTCATCCCGGAGCAATTGTTTTATTACATACCGTTTCAGAAGATAATGCCAAGGCACTTGAACGTGTCATTAAAGATTTGAAACGAGAAGGATATGAATTTAAAAGTTTAGATGATCTTTTACTAAAAGATATTTTACCGCAAGATGTACTACATTTTTAATTGTTAATGAAGGGAACGTGTGTTTTTCAAAAAAATTTATAAAAGGTAGTTCAAACACTTGAAAGTCAAAAAAGGTCAAGTTATAATAAAACATGAAAGGTCAAATATAGTCAAAGTCAAATTGATATTTTAAAATAAATTGATGATTAAAGGAGGAGTCATCCATGCAATGTCAACAATGTGGTCAAAATGAAGCGACTGTAAATATGACAGTGCAAATTAATCAAAAAAGAATGAATATACGTTTATGTCAAGATTGCTTTAACAATTTCCAAAACGGTGCTTTAGGTTTTGGTACTATTCCATTTAGTGGTGACGCGAGTGCATTGTTCAATCAGTTCGCCCAAGGAGGAGGTAGCCAAAATAGCAGTGGCACGCAAACGAAACAGTATACACAACAAAAAAGTGGTTTGCTCGATCAATTAGGTAAAAATATTACAGATGATGCACGTGCAGGAAACATCGATCCGGTCATTGGTCGCGATCAGGAGATTAAACGGACGATTGAAACGTTAAATCGAAGAAATAAAAATAATCCAGTATTGATTGGTGAACCAGGTGTAGGTAAGACAGCTATTGCTGAAGGCCTTGCTGTAAAAATTGTTGAAGGTGATGTACCAGCTAAATTAATGAATAAAGAAGTGTATTTACTTGATGTTGCTTCATTAGTTGCCAATACAGGAATTCGTGGGCAGTTTGAAGAACGGATGAAACAGTTAATTCAAGAACTACAATCTCGAAGTGACGTTATTTTATTCGTTGATGAAGTTCACTTACTCGTCGGTGCAGGAACTGCCGAAAATTCACAGATGGATGCAGGAAATATTTTAAAACCAGCTTTAGCTCGCGGTGAACTTCAACTTATAGGTGCAACAACATTAAAAGAATATCGTCAAATTGAAAAAGATGCTGCCCTTGAACGCCGCTTACAACCGATCATTGTCAAAGAGCCAAGCATCGAAGATACTATCCAAATATTAAAAGGTATTAAAGACCGTTATGAAGACTTCCATGAAGTTCGTTATTCCGATGAGGTTATTGAATCCTTCGTTACACTATCCAATCGTTATATCCAAGACCGTTATTTACCAGATAAAGCGATAGATTTAATGGATGAAGTCGGATCACGCCTAAATTTAGCAAACTCGGAAAAAGATCCAAATTCAATTGAAAAGCGTTTAGAAGAAGTTGTTAAAGAAAAAGAAGAAGCGGCAGAGCAAGAAGATTATGAACGAGCAGCACATTTACGTTATCAAGAAATTCAGTTACAAAAACAGTTAGATAAAGCAGATGGTCAAGATAAAGTCGTTGATGTCGATATAAGCGATATTCAGCTCATTGTTGAGGAAAAAACAGGAATACCTGTGACAAAACTTCAAGATGAAGAGCAAAAGCAACTTAAAAATTTAGCAAACAACTTAGGTAAGAAAGTGATTGGACAAGAAGAGGCTGTTGATAAAATCGCTAAGGCGATCCGTCGTAGCCGCGCGGGTTTAAAATCGAAATATCGCCCCATTGGTTCCTTCTTATTTGTCGGACCAACCGGTGTCGGTAAAACAGAAGTGACAAAAGTGTTAGCTGAGGAACTTTTCGGCTCAAGAGAATCACTCATCCGTCTTGATATGAGCGAATATATGGAGAAACATTCCGTCTCTAAAATTATCGGATCACCACCAGGATATGTCGGCCATGAGGAAGCAGGACAATTGACAGAAAAAGTGCGCAGAAATCCTTATTCTATTATTTTGCTTGATGAAATTGAAAAAGCGCATCCTGATGTACAAAATATGTTCTTACAAATTATGGAAGACGGACATTTAACAGATTCTCACGGTCGTCAAGTAAGTTTTAAAGATGCTGTTATCATTATGACAAGTAATGCAGGTACTGGCGATAAACAGATTAATGTAGGATTTAATAAGCAACATGAATCTGTCTCAACGTTAGAACAGTTGAGCGACTATTTTAAACCTGAGTTTCTCAACCGATTTGATTCAATCATAAGATTTAACGAACTTACAGAAGAAAACTTACTTGAGATTGTTGACCTTATGTTAGCAGAACTTCAAGAAACTATCGAAGACAATGATATAAAGATAACGATTAGCGATGATGCTAAACAAATGCTCGTTCGTCTCGGTTATGATCGACGTTTCGGTGCAAGACCATTACGCCGTGTCATCCAAGATAAAGTAGAAGATCAATTAACAGATCTTATTTTAGATGAAGGGGAAGTAGATAACGTTTATGTTGATGTGGAAAATGAAGAAATCGTCGTAAAAGAAGTCACTTAAACATCTCAAGCCACCGTTTATGCGGTGGCTTTTTATTTTTTATGCATAAAGAATATATAAATAGGTATGATTCATAATACAAAGAAAAGCAAATGATTAATCGTTATGTTATAAAGGATGGTCATTGTGGCACGTGTCAAAAAATATGTAGTTATGGCAGCTTTTTTTCTTAGCTTGATTCCGTTTACTCATAGTCATGCAAGTGAAGATATGGACGTGCATTTTATTGACGTCGGTCAAGGTGATAGCATGTTCATTGAAACACCTTCTCGGCAAAATATTCTTATAGATGGTGGACCACCAGAAGCGGGGGAAAAAGTCGTCAAATATTTAAAGGAACGTGGTATTGATCAGCTAGATTTACTAATCGTTACTCACCCTGATAAGGATCATATAGGCGGTCTTGTACAAGTTATGGATGATTTAACGATTAAGAAAGTGATTGATTCGGGAAAAATACATACGACGAAAACGTATGAAAAGTATATAGATCGTCTAAACAAATATAATATCCCCGTAGAAGTTGCCAAAGAAGACGATTATATATTAAGCGACGATGAATTAACGATAGAAGTTTTAAATAGTTATCAACTGGCGAAATCAAATAATGATTCTTCAATCGTTTTAAAAATTCATTATAAAGACGTTCGGTTTTTATTACTCGGAGATGTTGAACGGCGAGAGGAGAAAAGGCTAACAAATATAGAAAATTTAGATGCTGATATTATAAAAGTTGCTCATCATGGATCCAAAACGAGCAGTGCTATTGATTTTCTACATCACGTTCATCCACAAATTGCTATTCTTACATATAGTAAAAATAATGAATTTGGTCATCCTGTCAACCGTGTCATTCGTAATTTAAATAAAGTTAATGCACTTATTTATTCGACTGCTGTTTTTGGTGATATCGTCATTCAAACAGATGGTAGCGATTATTTTATTTTTCCTGAAAAGAGTCCAGTTGACAGTCTTTTTGAATAAATGTGAATTATTCATTTACATTTCGGTATAAAAGTGATATCATTTAGATACTATATAGAAATCGTTCTAGAAATGAATCGTTTATTAGATGATAAAAATGGGGATGATAGATTTAAAAATTGCCATGAAGGTAAAAATGTTAAAGTTTTATAATTTTAAATGATTTGAGGTGCTTTAAGATGCGAGAAAGAGAAGCATGGACGATGAATGGTTTTGTTGGTATTTTAGCGATTATAATTTTGCTAGCAAGTACAATTTTTAGTTTTATTCATCAACAAATTTTTATCGGAATTATTTGCTTAATCATTGCTATTCTTTTAGGTAGTGGTATTACGCTCATTCAACCGAATCAATCAGTCGTCGTTATATTTTTAGGAAAATATATGGGAAGCATAAGGCAAGAAGGAATTGTTATTACCGTTCCTTTTTCTATTCGGCGGACGATTTCGCTAAGGGTTAGAAATTTTAATAGTACGCAGCTAAAGGTTAATGACATTAATGGAAATCCCATAGAAATAGCCGCTGTCATCGTCTTTAAAGTTGTCGATTCTGCCAAAGCTGTTTTTGACGTTGATCATTATAAAAAGTTTGTTGAAATTCAAAGTGAAACAGCTATTAGAGCTGTGGCGACGAAATATCCTTACGATGTATTTGATCATGATACATTAAGTTTGCGGGGAAATCCTGTTGAAGTATCACAAGAACTTTCAACAGAACTTCAAGAACGCTTAAAAGTTGCAGGTGTTGAAGTGCTAGAAGCCCGTCTCACTCACCTAGCCTATTCAACTGAAATTGCTCAAGCAATGCTTCAGCGTCAACAGGCAAGTGCAATCATTGCCGCTCGAAGACAAATTGTAGATGGTGGGGTAGGAATTGTTGAAGATGCAATTGAGCGACTAGAAAAAGAAGGAGTTATCGATTTAGATGATGAAAGGCGAGCGGCTATGGTTAACAACTTGCTCGTAGCTATTGTAGCAGATAATAGTGCTCAGCCAGTTATGAATACTGGATCATTATATCAATAAAGAAGAGGAATTTTATGTCGAAGAAACGAAAAAATTACCCATTAAGAATTGATCCAAAATTGTATGACGTGATTGAACGCTGGGCGAAAGATGAATTTCGAAGTGTAAATAGTCACATTGAATTTTTATTACGAGAAGCTGCTAAACGTGCAGGACGTTTGCCAAAAAATAAAAATGATAAATAACGTGTAGGATTCAAGATAAAAGCGCTCTTTGTTGGAGGCAAAAGAGCGCTTTTAACATTTTAAAAGAAATCCACAATATTATTCACATAATTAACGCTATAATAACAAAATTTACTACAGTTGTTAACATTATCCACAGAAAAAGTGCGAGTTATTCACAAATTTCTTAGGGGTACATATTGTTGCTAAACGAAGATTTTTAAAATATATCCACATTACATATATTGAGTGTGAATAAAGTGTTAATAATATATCGCTTTTAAAGCTTTTTCTAAATGATCATATTTAAATTCATAGCCGAAATCTATTGCTTTTTTCGGTATAACATATTGTCCGTCAAGAATTAATGTACTCATCTCGCCTGTAACACCTCGAATAAGAAAAGACGGGACAGGTAAGTAATAAGGACGTTTTAAAACAGAAGCTAATATTTGTAAAAAATCTTTATTTCGCTTTGGTTGCGGTGCTGTTATGTTGATAGGTCCGTTTATGCTTTTGTTAAAGAGACAAAATATAAGAAGTAAAACGACATCGTCTATATGGACCCATGACATATATTGATGGCCAGAACCTATTTTGCCACCTACAAAACCTTTGATAGGAAGACTCATGAGTGGAAGGGCTCCTTGTTTTCCTAGAACAATACCGAATCTCGTATAAACTGTTCGAACGCCAAGCTTTTCAGCCTCACTTGCTACCTCTTCCCATTTCACTGTTACGTGTGCTAAAAAATCATCTCCATGTTTTGTTGTTTTTTCCGTAAAGACTATATCAGACGCTGTTCCGTAAAATCCAACGGCTGAAGCTGTTAAAAACACATTTGGTTTCGTTTCCATTTGTTTTATAAGCGAGATAACTTTATGAGTTGCTTGAAGTCGGCTAGACAAAATACGTTTTTTCTTACGTTTTGTCCAGTAACCAAATAAGGACTCTCCGGCTAAATTGATAACTGCATCGATCGAAGGTAGATCTTGAACGCAAATATGATAACTTAAATAAGTAACCATTTGCGTATTATTATATTTTTCAGGTGAACGGGTAAGCACCCATATGTGATATCCTTTTTCAACTAATGCTTCGATGAGATACTTTCCTATAAATCCTGTCCCTCCTGTTATTAAAATATGCATTCGTAATCCTCCCTTTCATTTTAAATCACTCACTTTTATCTAGTATATACTGAACATTTTTATTTCTACAATGAGACGTGGAAATATTCATGGTATGATAGTTGTGGGGTGGCGAGAGATGAAGATCACAAGAATTGTGAAGCAAAAAAAGAATAATAATCGGTACGATATATATATCGATGGTGAAAGTGGTGAAAAATATACATTTAGTGTAGATGAAGATTTATTAGTGAAATACCATTTGCGAAAAGGTCTTACACTGAGCCAATCATTAATAGAAACATTAAGCGAACAAGATACAATCCATCAGTCATATGCACAAGTACTTAATTATTTAAGTTACCGCATGCGATCAAAACAAGAAATAAAAGACTATTTGAAGCAAAAAGACGTCGATTCAGAGCACATTCAAGTGATCATTGATCGTCTGATTAACGAAGGTTTAGTGGATGATTATACATTTGCTGAAATGTTTGTAAAAAATCGCATGAAACATTCAAACAAAGGTCCCCTTTTTGTAAAACAAGAATTAACAAAAACAAAAGGAATACAAGAAGATATTGTCAATGAAGCGATTAGCCAATATACAGACGAGATGCAATATAGACGAGCACTAAAAATAGCAGAGAAGAGAATGAACCGTCAAAGCAACCATTCGTTTAAAAAACAGTTGCAACAACTCCAAGCGACACTTAAGCGAAATGGTTTTACAAAAAATATTATTGAACAAGTTGCAGACGAATGTAAAATGTATAAAGATGAAAGTGCCGAATGGAGCGCATTATGTTATCATGGAGAGCGATTAATCAATAAATATGAAAGGAAATTGACGGGTTTTACATTAATGAATAAAATAAAAGAAGGATTGTATAGACAAGGCTTTTCTATGAATGATATTCAAGAATATATAAACAACCTTTCAATTTATTCGAGTGAGGAGACATAAGCGATGACATACCGATTTAGTGACATGTCAGTTGAACAATTGAGAAAAGAAGCGGCAACTTTTAAGGAAAAGGCCCAACGTGCCGAACAATTAGGAAACATGAGCGAGGTTGCTATTAATGAGCGTAAAATGCAAGTAGCATTAGCTTATATGTTAAATCCGGAAGATTTTAATCCAGGTGAAATACATGAGCTTAAAGGAGATCCAGGACATACGTTTAAAATTAATTATATAAACGGTGTTTTTGCTTGGGGGCATCGCATCAACTTACTAGATGAAATATACGATAAAGAAGAAGCGATCCCTATATCAGTATTAGGTGAAAAAATATCCCCGAAATAAAACAGCAGCGCTATTTTTAGCCTGCTGTTTTAAATTGGTGAACCACCAAAATGTAATTTATTTTGCAGCGTCTGTTCAGAAAACACCCATCCTGTATAAGAATTAATAACGTTCATATGTTGATCGATTTGGACGACGGCAACAAACGGATAACGACCTTTAGACCGGTAACGTAAATCAATAAAACGTATTTCACTAAATTTATCATATGTTGTCATTTCCCAACGGTAAACCGGGGAAAATGAAAGGAAAGCTGAAATATTATAGTCTTTTATGGCACATTTAAACAGCGGTGTATCCGGCAACGAAACGCGCTTAAACTGCTCAAGAATTTGAATGTGTCCATTTTCTACAACACCTACGTAGAATTTGTCTGTCGTCGTAATAGCGATACGCCAAACGTTTTGTTTGATTGTAGGCGATGTAACAATTGTTTCAGTATGTGGAAAATGTTCATTAATTTTCGTTACAATTTCTCGCTTATCTAAAAAGCGTTTTACGTAATATAATATGATGACGCTATAAATAATTAACCACGTATATCCAGGATGAGCGCCGAGAACCCAGGCAACGATGCCGGCGACATGTAAGAGGAAAATATATGGATCGAATGTATTAATAAATCCAAAAGCAATCCATTTTTTTGAAAAAGGAAGCAACGCTTGTGTCCCGTAACTATTGAATAAATCGACGAATACGTGAATGATGACCGCTAAAAACGTCCATAACCATAGGTGAAAAAAGTTGACGTGAGGAAAAAATAGATGGATTGTTTTTGCGATTAAAATGCCCCAAAAGATAATAGCTGGTATCGAATGAGACATACCGCGGTGGTGCCGAATATAAGCTGCATTATCTTTTAGTTTTAATACGGTGTCGAAATCAGGTGCTTGTGAACCGATTAAAGTTCCAACCATAACGGCTGTAAATAATGTTGAATCATTTGAAACAACAGGATCTAATGTTGCTAATCCACCTAAAGCGACACCCATAGCGACATGGGTACCTGTATCCATAAAGCTTGATTCGCCTCCATTGCTTATTTTAATCTTTCGTATATGATGAATTATGTCCAGTATAACATAAAGGTTGTGTATCGATGAGTAGACAATCATTACAAAACTTTGACATTCAAACATTTCAAAAGCAAATGTTATCTTGGTATGAAGAAAATAAGCGTCAATTGCCTTGGCGCAAAACAAAAGATCCATATAAAATATGGGTATCAGAAATAATGTTACAACAAACACAAGTTAATACTGTTATTCCCTATTTTGAACGTTTTATGACGAAATTTCCGACCGTTTACCACTTAGCGGCGGCTGATGAACAGACTGTTTTAAAAATGTGGGAAGGTTTAGGTTATTATTCGCGTGCGCGTCATTTACATGAAGCAGCAAAAGATGTCGTTAACAATTATGGTGGAGAAATACCGCAGGATCCAAAAAAACTTGGTCGTTTAAAAGGCATCGGTCCTTATACGAAAGGGGCCATCTTATCGATCGCCTTTGATCAAGTTGAACCAGCTATAGATGGAAATGTGATGCGTGTTATATCGCGCATTTTAAAAATTGAAGAAGATATAACGACGTATCAAACGAAAAAACTTTTTGATCAATATGTTCGCCGTATGATCCCGGCACATAATCCATCCTCATTTAATCAAGGTTTGATGGAATTAGGGGCGCTCGTTTGCACACCGAAAGAGCCAATGTGTTTACTTTGTCCAGTTCAACAACATTGTTTAGCGTTTTCGGCTGGTATTGAAAAAGAGTTACCGATAAAAACCAAAAATAAGCGACAAAAGGCGATTCCTTATGTTGTTTTGTTGATTACAAACGACAAGAATGAAATTGTTATCGAAAAGCGACCAAAGTCAGGATTGCTCGCGAATATGTGGCAATTTCCAATGGTTCCTTTAAATGAAATAGGTTTTGATCATATAGAAAGTTGGTTATATGCCGAATATGGATTAAATGTATCAATCCATGAACAAAAAGGAACATTAAAACATATTTTTACGCATTTAATTTGGGATATGGACATTTATACAGCAAATACAGCCGATGAGCAATCCTCTGACCAACGGCTTAGCTTTGTTAAACCAAAAGATTTAGACACATTACCATTTCCAGTTCCTCATTTAAAAATGATGAAATATTTACCAGGTAACGGCTCGTTTTAATTACCTCCAATATTGTTCAATAAGGCTTCTTTAAATGAAAATAAAATTTTAATGGATAAGATTTGTTAAAGTGGAGAAGTTAATAACTGCGGAGGTGATAAAAATGCCAAAAAACAACAATCCAAAACAGACTGCTTCTGGTACAAACGTAGAAAATGTTAGAAAACGTAACCAACAAGCAGCACAAAATCAACAACAACAGCAACAAGAAAATCAACAACAAGGCCAGCAATTTAGCACTGAATTTGCATCTGAAACAAATGCAGAAGAGGTAAGACAACAAAATCAACAGTCACAGCAAAATAAAAAGTAATATCACTATCCAAAGAGGGCTTTCTATAAAGGAAAGCCCTCTTACATGTTATAGGCATTTTCTAAACATAAAACTTTATAATTTTTTTGAATAACTTATAATATATATGTGAAAGGGTTAGCTATTTTATAGGATGGGATAGAATGAATAATTTAGAAAAAGGTTCATTCGTTCGAATTGAGAGTTATAAACATAATGGAACGATTCACCGTATATGGAAGAAAAATATGATTTTAAATGCTAGCAATACTCATATGATAGGGGTTAATGATCATACAAAAGTTATTGAAAAAGACGGTTCTTCCTGGGTGACAAAAGAACCGGCTGTTTTTTATTTTGCCCGTAATTGGTGGTTTAATATCATTGGTTTACTCCGCCAAGACGGTGTTCATTATTATTGTAATATGAGCTCGCCTTATATTTTTCAAGATCAAGCAATTAAATATATAGATTATGATCTTGATGTGAAAGTATATCCAGATATGTCATATCACATTTTAGACCGTGTGGAATTTCATTTGAACAAAAAGCGTATGAACTATCCGCGAGATTTAGATAACATTTTGTATGATCAATTAGATCATTTAGTGTCTCTCATACAAAAACGGAAGGAACCTTTTTCTTTTTCAGATGTTGAACATTGGTATGAACAATATTTAATGTACCAATCACAGTTTAAATAATATAAGACCGTCTTTATCCAAGCATAGCAAGGCTTTTTCTTTTATCACTTATAGATTAAAAATGGGGAAGATATATGATATGAAACCAATTAAACAATATTTGCAATTTGTAAAACCGTACTGGATACACGTTTTAGGGACAGTCATTATCGGTATATTTAAATTCGCTATTCCGTTACTCATACCACTTATTTTAAAATATGTAATTGACCATATTATTGCTGCTGAAGATTTAGCGAATGCCGAAAAAATGCAACGACTCTTCTGGTTAATGGGTATTTCCTTTGTATTGTTTCTCCTCGTTCGCCCACCGATTGAATATTATCGACAGTATTTAGCGCAGTGGGTTAACAGCAAAATTTTATATGATATTCGGGATCGTTTATTTGACCATATTCAAAAGTTAAGTTTGCGGTATTACGCAAATACAAAAACTGGAGAAATTATTTCTAGAGTAATACACGATGTTGAACAGTCAAAAACATTCGTTGTTACTGGATTAATGAATATATGGTTAGATGTTGTCACAATATTAATTGCTATTGGCATTATGTTAACGATGGATATACCGTTAACGATTGTTGCAATTATTTTATTTCCTTTATATATCTTTGCGGTTAGATACTTTTACAGTCGATTGCGACGTCTCACACGAGAACGGTCACAAGCATTAGCTGAAGTTCAAGGTCATTTACATGAGCGCGTGCAAGGTATTCAAGTGACACGAAGTTTCGCTCTAGAAGATTATGAACATGTTCAATTTGATAAACGAAATAGTCATTTTTTAACGAAAGCAATTACTCATACGAAGTGGAATGCTTACACATTTGCTGCAACAAATACAATTACTGATTTAGCGCCACTCCTTGTAATTACATTTGCGGGATATCAAGTGTTATCAGGCAGTTTAACCATCGGAACAATGGTTGCATTCGTTGGCTATATGGAGAGAGTATATAGCCCATTGCGCCGGTTGATTAATTCCACAACAGCTTTAACACAATCGATTGCTTCCATTGATCGTGTTATGGAATTGTTAAATGAAGAGTACGATATCGTTGACAAAAAAGATGCTCTACCTTTAGAGACCGTTGAGGGATCTATTGATATTGAAAATATTTCATTTCGTTATGATGATGAAGAAGATAATGTGTTACAAAATGTTTCCTTAAATGTTCGTAAAGGCGAAACGATCGCTTTAGTAGGGATGAGCGGAGGCGGAAAATCGACATTAATGAGTCTTATACCACGTTTTTATGACGTTACTGACGGGGCCATTAAAATAGATGGCATAGATATTCGTCACGTAAAAGCTCGATCCCTCCGGGATAATATAGGCATGGTCTTGCAAGATAACATTTTATTTAGCGAGTCAGTCGCAGCAAACATTCGGATGGGAAACCCCCATGCAACAGATGAAGAAATCATTGCTGCAGCTAAAGCGGCAAATGCCCATGATTTTATTAAAGAGCTACCTCATGGTTATGACACTTTAGTTGGTGAAAGAGGTGTCAAATTATCAGGCGGACAACAACAACGCGTAGCCATTGCTCGTGTTTTCTTAAAAAACCCGCCTATTCTTATTTTTGATGAGGCAACATCTTCGCTTGACTTAGAAAGTGAGCAAAGTATTCAACAAGCGATGAGGCGTCTTGCTTCAGATCGAACGACATTTATCGTTGCTCATCGGCTAGCTACGATTACACATGCTGACCGGATTGTCGTTATCGAACACGGGCAAATTCAAGAGATGGGAACACATGAAGAATTAATGGCGAAAAAAGGAAGTTATTATGATTTATATAATGTACAAAATTTAGAAAGAACGCCTCAATTAGTTGCACAAAAATAAACAATAGGTATCAGTCAGGGTACCTATTGTTTTCCTTTATATTTATTGCGGTACTTGTAATGGTTGTTAAAGTCTTTATGCAAGTAATGTCCGTTTAATTAATTTAAAAGAGATGACTAACATATCTATAAACAAGCATATATATTTTGTATAACGAGTAAATAAAGGAGACTTTATAAATGATGTCATGGATAGCCGTTGTGATTATATGTTATGTCATCTTTAAAAGCATTACGGATTTTATTAAAGGCGGAAATGAACATTTTAGTATTAAGTTAAGGGAAAGTCGGTTTTCATCGGAGATTTTTTATGCGTTGCTTATCATTTATACGATCGTCATCATTGGTTTTGGATTAATTTATTTTATGTTGTCATTGCAAGGTATTATACTAGTGGAACATGGTGAACTAAAACAAGCAGGTGTGTTAGGTACGCTAATTCATTCTTTTTATTTTAGCGGTGTAACACTTTTAACCATCGGCTATGGTGATATTGTACCGATAGGTATCGGTCGATTGATTGCTTTATGCGAAGCTTTAATTGGTTATATTTTGCCAACAGCATTTGTTTTACGGCTTGTACAAACGCGTTCTTTGCCAAAAGATGCAGATTCATGACATATGAAATAAAAAAGAAAGGAAGACATACATGAACGAACGAGATAAAATTTGGACGCGCGATTTTATTCTCATTTGTCTCGCGAACTTTTTTATTTTTCTAGGGTTTCAAATGACACTGCCAACGATTCCACTTTTTGTTAAAGACTTAGGTGGCAGTGACCAAGTCGTCGGAATTATTGTCGGTGTTTTTACGTTCTCCGCCTTACTTTTTCGGCCGTATGCTGGACATGTTATCGAATCAAAGGGGAGGCGTTTTGTATATTTAGTAGGTCTTAGCTTATTCGTTTTTTCTGTTGGAAGTTTCGCTTTTATTGTGAGTATTGCTATTTTAATTGTTATGCGAGTCGTTCAGGGGATCGGTTTTGGCTTTTCCACAACGGCAACTGGAACAATAGCGACGGATATCATTCCGCCTCACCGACGCGGTGAAGGGATGGGTTATTTTGGATTGTCCGGAAATCTTGCTTTAGCCATGGGACCAGCACTTGGTTTAACATTAGTCGGATATATATCCTTTACAACATTGTTTTTAATTTGTGCTTTTTCAGGACTTGTCGCTTTATTGCTATCAACTAAAATTAGGTATAAAAAAGTAGAGCAATCACCTCATAAATCGACAAATATAAAGTTTGATATTTTTGAAAAGACAGCGATTCAACCTTCAGTGCTGTTATTTTTTATTACATTTACCTTTGGTGGTATTGCTTCGTTTTTACCTATTCATGCAGAAGAACAAGGTGTAAGCGGTATTGAAATATACTTTCTCGTTTATGCTATATTTTTAATGCTTTCGCGCACATTTGCTGGTAGAATATATGATCAAAAAGGTCATGCTTACGTATTTCCGCCAGGTGTTATCCTTATATTTTGTGCGATGTTGTTATTATCGTGGTTACCAAGTACCACTGTTTTATTAATAGCTGCAGCGATTTATGGGTTAGGATTTGGAACTGTTCAACCTGCATTACAAGCATGGGCTGTTGATAAGGCACCTGAATATAGAAAAGGTATGGCCAATGCAACATTTTTTTCCTTTTTCGATTTAGGTGTAGGTGTAGGAGCGATGATTTTCGGTTGGATTGCTCAGCAATTAGGTTATAGTTTTATTTACTTGCTAGCAGCACTGTCAGTTATAATTTCTTTATCTTTATATATATTTTTGTCAATAAGAGCGCGAAAAAGATCGCGTGCACGCTCGTAATTAAATACTTAAACATGGTATGCTTTGTTTAATCACTAAACATAGATAATGGAGGGGTGATTATGACGATTGAAGTGGGAAAACATGCACCTGATTTTACATTAAAAAATCAAGATGGAGAGGACATACGTTTATCTAATTTTCGTGGAAAGCATGTTGTCCTATACTTTTATCCAAAAGACATGACGCCTGGTTGTACAAATCAAGCATGTGATTTTCGCGACCAGCATGAGCATTTCAAGCAATTAGATGCAGTCATTTTAGGTGTAAGTCCTGATCCTATCGAGCGGCATCAAAAGTTTATTGCCAAGCACGATCTACCATTTCATTTATTAGCGGATGAGGATCATAAAGTAGCTAAACAGTACGATGTTTGGCAATTAAAGAAAACCTTTGGCCGCGAATACTACGGTATCGTCAGATCTACATTTATTATCGATAAGGACGGTATTTTACAAAAAGAATTTCGTAATGTGCGTGTCAAAGGTCATGTTGAAAAGGCGCTAGAATTTGTCGAGCAAATGTAGAGAAAATCACTCCAGTTGTTTTAAATAACTGGAGTGATTTTTAACTGTTTTATATGATTATTCTGTTCAATGGGTTTAAAAATGATTATGATGATATTAAAGATTGGTTTTTATAAGGAGGTTATTGCTATTGAATATCCTTTTTTCTGCGAATATTTCTACAAAATTACAAACCCAATTAAAAGAAGAATATCCTGATCAATCTTTTCTTTTTTTTAAAAATATCGAGGAAGCAGAAGATGATTTACATAAGGCCGATATTTTAGTAACGTATGGAGCGGATTTAAATGAAACATTGATTAAAAAAGCGAAAAGATTGCAGTGGATAATGGTTCTTTCGGCAGGTATTGATCAATTACCATCTCATATTATTCAAGAAAAAAATATTATGGTAACGAATGCACGTGGCATTCATAAAATACCGATGGCCGAATATGCTATATCAATGTTGCTACAAGTTTATCGTAAGGAAAAAACACTCATCCAACGTGAGAAAGAACAAATTTGGGAACGTTCTGTAACTATACAAGAAATAACAGGCCGAACGATGCTAATTTTAGGTACCGGATCGATCGGTCAAGAAGTAGCGCGATTAGCAAAAGCTTTTCAAATGACAACGTATGGTATATCTCGAAGCGGTAAGCCAGCTAAATATTTTGATGAAACATATCCTGTCGATCAATTAGAGCATTTACTTCCTCACGGAGATTTTGTCATTTCTGTTTTACCGAGTACAGCGGAAACAAAAGGTTTACTGACATATGATCACTTTAAAAAAATGCCTAGACATACAGTGTTTTTAAATATGGGAAGAGGTGATTTAGTAACGAGTGATCATTTACTTAAAGCTGTTCAAAATGAAGAAATTTTTCATGCCGTGTTGGATGTTTTTGAAGAAGAACCATTGCCAAAAGATCATCCTTTTTGGTATGAAGAACGTATAACTATAACCCCTCATTTATCTGGTGTGACTTCAATGTATCAATTACGTGCCCTAAATATTTTTAAACAAAACTTAAAGGCATATATTGAAGGAACAAATCGTTATATAAATAAAATCGATTTTGCGAAGGGATATTGATTTTAAGATGCATCATGTACGATGAATAATTACATGTGTAATACTCACCCTATAAATGAGATATTCATAAGCTTACAGTTTATAAGTATGATCGATAAAAGACAATTGTATTGACAGAAACATGTACTGAGGGGTAAACTAATTATAAACATTATAATATAATAATTGACATTAATATGAATTTCACAATTGAAAGCGAGGTGCATGACGATGTCTGAGGATCAATTACAACAGGCTCTTAATACTTTAAAAGAATCAGGCGTTCGGATTACTCCACAACGTCATGCGGTTCTTGAGTATCTTATTAACTCAGAATCACATCCAACTGCGGATGAAATTTATAAAGTTTTAGAGAAAAAGTTTCCAAATATGAGTGTGGCTACTGTCTATAACAATTTGCGTGTTTTGCGCAAAATAGGTCTCGTTCGCGAATTAACTTATGGAGATGAGTCAAGTCGTTTTGACTATAACATGACAGACCACTATCACATTATTTGTGAAGAGTGTGATAAAGTCGTTGATTTTCATTATCCCCCTCTTGATGAGGTTGAATCTTTAGCTGAACAAATGACAGGTTTCGAAGTAAATAATCATCGCATGGAACTTTATGGCTTATGTAAAGATTGTCAAAAAGTTAAGGTTCAATGAATATAGGTGGGGACTTTATACAAAATAAACTTCTCTTGATTTATAAAATGTTTAAAAATACTAAGAAAGCTACGTTCCTTAGTCGTACAGACGATGACGTAGCTTTATTTTATATCGTTATTTTGTTTTGCCATTCGACGATACCGGCGTTTATTATATTTTTCATCAAACGCTTTACCTTCAAGTTCTTTATCGAGTGTTAGAGGTTGTTTACAATGCATGCAAGCATCAACACGTCCTAACATTTTTGTCGGTTTTTCGCAATTTTTACATATGACGGGTACTGCCCGAACTGATAGGAGGCCAATCCAAAAGTAGACAGCAGTACTTAAAATGATAAATAAAACACCTATTATGAACAGTAAGAACATTAGCCATTTAATTTTTTTAGCTAAAATACCGCTATACATAAATAAAATACCTACAAAAATTAAAATTAAGGCAAATGAACGGATCTTATTAATTTTACTTGAATAACCTAATTGCCCCATATCTGTCCTCCTTCAAATTACATTTGTATTATAACATAATTTATTCTTCGTTTCGTATATATTATATTTCTTTATATCGTATAATCAAACTATATGAATAACCAATACTTAAATGTTATCATCTATAAGTAATCGAGGTGTATGAAATAATTCTTAAAAAAATAAAAAGAGTAATTGACATTATTTTTATCACATGATAAAGTTAAAAATGCTGTCACTTTGACAGAAAAAATAATTCATGAACAAATAATTACATCTTGACTTTACAAATAAATATGTTACGATCAGTGCTCGCCCTAAAAAGGCGAGATCAAAAAAAGTGATTGTTGACAAGATTTCAATATCATGTTACATTGTTAAAGTCGCTCCAAAGAGCGGTGATTTGCACCTTGAAAACTGAACAAAACGAACCTGTATGTCAAGTTATAGAATCGAGATTAAACTTTTTTGAGAGTTTGATCTTGGCTCAGGACGAACGCTGGCGGCGTGCCTAATACATGCAAGTCGAGCGCGGGA
>Ga0209487_1000441_pt1 | contig 38090 bp, 24 predicted proteins | sample Poulit2012_FD_187524 | JGI IMG/M metagenome (GOLD analysis project Ga0209487, IMG submission 187524) | Agricultural soil microbial communities from Georgia to study Nitrogen management - Poultry litter 2012 (SPAdes) (version 2) | ecosystem: Environmental > Terrestrial > Soil > Agricultural land...
CTTGGGTCAATTTTCGCAGATACTCCATTGAATCTTAATGAGAGTGATCTTCTGTGGTGCTCAGATTTATTGTCATCTGCGTAATGCACGGTATTCGCATGATGAAAGACAATATCCCCGGCATCCAGATCTGTATTGTATTCTTCATAATCTTCAGGATTTTCCAGTTCAAGCAAACTTGAAAAAGCTTTAACAGTTGAGGACTTATGATTGAGAGTCCCCAGTTTGTTGGTTCCTTTCAAAAATTTCAATCCCCCATTTACTTTTGCGTTGTGCATCTCGAGAGGAATATAGGCCGTCAGAGAGGAGGGCGGCGAAAGCTGAAAGTAGAAATTATCCTGATGGGCTGGAGTAAATGTCCCTTGCTTCGGTACCTTGTTGTGTATCTCCATATTTACAAAATAGATCTCTTCTTCCAAGAGTTCTGATACTTTATCAAAGAGTCGACTTGCCAACAACTTGTGACACGCCGGTACATAATAGTTTATATTCTGTATATACTTATAGTTTCTCTCAGCTTCATCCCCTTCGTATACGACATCTTTCTTCCTCAACAAATCCCACTTATCGAAGGTGACGATCGCCTCTTTCACTTCTTCAATCAACTGTTTATCAAAGAAATCTTTGATAATTGTGAATCCAACTTCATTGAATTGCATTTCCATATTTGTTAACCTTATTGATTATCTGTTTAAGTGTATCTTTTTCGCCAAAATGCTTATACAGAAGTGTGGCATGTTTTAAATCTGCAAAAGTGTCTACGCCGACAAAGTAAGGCTTTCTGGCTATTAAATCTTCATCTGAAGGAATTAATTCCTTCATTTTCATATCCCCGATCATCGCAGGTGTGACATGTTCTTTGTTTTCAGTATCGTAATAATTTTCAATCGACTTTTCAAGTGCGTCCATTGTAAATACCTCGCTGTAAGTACCATCAGGTACTTTGGACCTGTCCATTCTTACATAATCATATCCCGTCCTGTCTTCTTTTAAAAAGTTAATCAGGTCTTCGGCATATGACGGTTCAGTAAATGGATTATCAGCAGTGATACGTACAAGGATATCGGCATTTTGTTTCTTGCCGATGTCATAATATCGACTTCTCACATCCTCCAGGTCTCCTCTGTAACAATTCACCCCAATACGGTCGCAAAGCCACTCAATAAGGTCATCCTGATCTTGTGAAGAGGTGGCTACCCACACCTCATCAATATTCTTTATTTTTTTTGCCTGTCCGATGACTCTCTCCAGAAGTGTTTTACCATAGATATCGATGAGTACTTTATTAGGTAACCTTGAAGAGTTTGTTCTGGCTTGAATAATTGTAACAACTTTCATTAACTATTTGAGCTGTATATGATTAAAAATTTTAGTTTACGCATTTAAACGATTTAAAAGGAGAACGGAAGCAGGAGGCTCTATACCGATGTCCAGCCTCCATCTACAACGATATTCTGTCCGGTTACATAACATGCTGCATCCGATGCCAGATAGATAAAGGCTCCTGCAAGATCCTCGGGCTTACCAATTCTCTTCAGACTTGTTTTAGCAGACAGGTGGTCTATAAATACCTGCTCTTCCTGAACCTTCGGAGATGGGTACGGCCCGGGGGTGACACAGTTTACCGTTATCCCTTCGTTTCCCAGATAGCTGGCATAATAACGGGATAACTGTAATACGCCCGCTTTGGCAGCACCATAATGAGGCGGATTAAGAAATTGAGGAGTATCCTCATAAACGGAAAAATCGGGAGCTACCATGCCGTACATAGAAGAGACATTGATGATTCGTGGGGCTTTGCTTTTTTTCAGATAGGGGATCACTTCCCGCACCGTTCTGTAAATCGTATTCAATGTACCCTCGATCCCGTAACTCCACTCTTCATCCGTCATCGAAAGCGGATCCTGCCCTGTCAAATAGAACGCATTATTGATCAGAACATCGATGGCCCCACTCTGATCCGCAATTTTCTGAAAAGCAGATTTTACAGAGGAGGTATCTGAAATATCACACTCACTAAAGAAAAGCCTTTTCCCATTTTCGGGATGCTCTGAAAAAGCTGTCAGGTACTTTTCTTTTGATCGGGCAAGAACATACACAGTACCGCCATGATAGACCAGACTTTCGGTAACGGCTTTTCCAAGATGTCCATATCCTCCGGTGATTAATATTGTTTTTCCACTCAGGTCAAATGTTTGTACCATGATTGAATCTCCTTAATTAATTATCCAGTTTGCTGGGTTTAAAATATCCTCTGATATTTCCAGGGTTAACTCGGGCAAATCCGATACTTCCTCTGATAGTGAATAATTGTCTAATAGTTGCTCCTCTGTCTCTACTCCTGTGATCACGTAATCCGTGAATGGTTGCCTCAACACAAAAGAGAGCAGGGAGTGGTGTAAACGAGGTCGGTTTCTCTGTATTTCGGCGAGTGCCTGTTTAATTTCATCGAAAAAGCCAGGCAAAGAGTCGGGTTCGCGGAAAAAAAGTCCTTGCAAAAAGGCAGAGCGGGTATGGATTTCTCCGCCTGCTTGCCTGCATTCCCTCATCACCGGCTCAAACCTACGGTCAAAATAGTTATAGGGAACCTGGATGATGTCGGGATAGATCCCTAAATCCTTTAACTTATCCCACTGCCCTGGCTCTGAGAGTGATACTCCTGCCTTATCAATCAGTCCTTTCTCCTTGCACTCTTTCAAGATTTCCCACTGCCGGGGATGGAGGATCAAATCATCTGTCCTGTGAGCCAGATAGCCATACAGTTTTTCTACCTTCAAACGTTCCAACGAAAAGGCAAGTTGTTCTTCCACAGACGTTCCCCACCTGGCAGGCGGCATAAATTTGGAAATAACGGAGAATTCCCCGACACCTGCATTTCCAAGCACGATCTCTGACGACCCATAAGCAATGGCTGTATCGATGAGATTACCTCCTTTTTTCCGAAAACTTGCCAGGATAGCCGATACTTCGTTAGGCGGAGTCTGCCCTGACTGATTCGATATACCGTATTCCATGCCGAATTGAACAGTACCCAATCCGATTTTATTCCGGATATCACCCATAATAGCCGTCGATCGAATCGATCACATATTGCTGCTCTTCCGGTGTAAGAGTAGGGTAGATCGGCAGGCTGAGACATCCGGCGTAGTAGCGTTCTGCATGTGGAAGATCTCCTTCCTTCCAACCCAGTCGTTTATAATAGGGCATTAAATGAACCGGTACGTAGTGAATCTGGGCAAATATTTGCTGATCCCTCAGATGTTGATAGAGACCGGCCCGATCCTCCGCCTCAATGACATAGAGATGATAGGCGTGTCCTTTAACCACACCCGACTGGCGTCTGATATAACTTTTTCCAGAGAGAGCCCGATCATACATTTCAGCGATCTCTTTCCGCCTGCGCAAACCGCCTGCAGCCCTCTGTAACTGAGAGTTGCCAAGGGCAGCCTGAAAATCGGTAATCCGGTAGTTGTATCCCAGTTCTTGCATCTCCATATACCAACCGGGATAGGTTGGCTCCTCTTCTCCGGATCTTACCTGACTGCCGAAAGCTGTCGCCGGAGGGTTCGTAAACTCCTGTTCATTTTTTGTAATCCCGTGGGTCCGGAGTTTCATAAGCTGCTCATACAGCTCTTGATTGTTGGTGGTAATCATACCCCCCTCTCCTGCTGCAATATGTTTCACCGGATGAAAAGAGAATACCGAAAGGTCGGCGAACTGGCCGTTACCGCATAGCTGCCGGTCTCCTTTGGAGTCCGTAAAATATCCGCCCGGAGCGTGACAGGCATCTTCTATAATCCAGAGTTCATATCTTTCTGCCAATTCCCGGAATCTTTCGAGATCTACGGCCCTTCCGGCAAAATCTACAGGGATAATTCCATCATACGTGCCTGCCGGGGCAGCTTTGAGCAGGCTTTCCACAGAATCCGGATCAAGCAGGAAAGTTTCCGGGTCAATGTCCGCGAAGTGAATCTGCCCACCACAGTAGGCAATACAGTTTGCGGAAGCGGAAAAAGTGATCGGAGTGGTAATGACCCGGCTTCGTGAACTCACTCCCAGTACAAGGGCACCTAGATGAAGGGCAGCTGTGCCATTGGAAACGGCAACCGCGTACCGGGCTCCGGTATATTCGGCAAAAGCCTCTTCAAACTTAACAATTTCGGGCCCCTGTGTCAGATAATCTGACCGAAGAACTCTGTTAACTGCCTCAATATCCTCGTCAGTAATATGTTGTTTTCCGTACGGAATTACAGGTCGGTCAGACATGGGAAATAGATTGATGGAGCGATTATAGTCAGATGGTAAATTCGGGGTCTACATGCGTTTTGATCAAGGATCTCAGCTCTTCAACAGATACCCACTCATCATTTTCTCCTGAGTTGTATCTAAACCCGAGCGGCACCTTTTTAGCATTAAAATGTTGAATGTACTCTTCCAGTTTCCACTGATGCTGAGACGGCAGGATCGTATAATATTTGCCAAGATCGTAGGTATAGAAAGAGTCAGATGTGGTGATCATCTCTTCATGGATCTTCTCTCCAGGCCTGAGGCCGATCACTTCCTGTACGCAATCGGGGCCAATGGCTGTGGCTACATCGGTTATTTTGTAAGATGGGATTTTGGGGATGAAGATCTCACCACCCCAGGCGTTTTCCAGTGCGTGCAGAACCATATCCACTCCATCTTCCAGAGTGATTGTAAAACGAGTCATATCGGTATGGGTGATTGGTAGGACCCCCTCTTTTCTTTTTTTTATAAAGAAGGGAATGACCGATCCGTTTGACCCCATAACGTTCCCATAGCGAACGACAGAGAAGGTGATCGGGTTGCGCCCCCGTATATTGTTGGCAGCAACAAACAATTTATCGGAAACCAGTTTGGTCGCCCCATAGAGATTAACAGGCGCCGCTGCTTTATCGGTGGAGAGAGCCACCACTTTCTTAACACCGTTTGACAAACAGGATCTCACCAGATTTTCCGCACCTCCGATATTGGTTTTCACACACTCATCCGGATTATATTCTGCAATATGAACATGCTTCATTGCTGCCGCATGGATCACATAATCAATCTCACTCAGCGCACGATTTAAACGGTTGTAATCTCTGACATCCCCGATAAAAAAACGGATCATCGGATATTTTGAAAGCGGGTACTCCTGAGCCATTTCAAATTGTTTCTGTTCATCCCTGGAATAGATCACCAGCCGCTCTATTTTAGGCCACTCAGAAAGCACACGTTTAACAAAAGCTTTTCCAAACGATCCGGTCCCCCCCGTAATGAGGATAGACTTATTATTTAAATTCATATTGGTCTTAAACGTTTAATATTGTACCGATCCTCTAATTGACGAGGCTCATTTTTCGGAACTCTTCACTGTTTTCAATCAGCTCCTCATAAGTACCCTGTGTGATGATCTTTCCTTCATCCATCATATAGATGATATCACAATTTTGTACCGTCGTAAGCCTGTGTGCGATCATGATGATGGTCCGATCCCCCCGAAGGCGTTCAATAGCCTCTATTACATACCGTTCGGTAATGTTATCCAGAGCAGAGGTTGCTTCATCCATTACAAGGATCTGAGGATTGTTATAGAGTGCACGTGCAATGGTGATACGCTGCCGCTGCCCTCCCGACAAGCGGACCCCTCTCTCCCCAACACGGGTGCGCAAACCAAGAGGTAATCTGTTAACCAGATCTTTTAACTGAGCAGCCTGCAATGCACTGTCCAGTTTTTCTTCATCCACTTCATCATCCGGTATTCCAAATGCGATGTTTCTGAAAATACGCTCATCAAACAGATAGTTGGACTGCTGGATATATCCGATATTTTTCATCCAGCCACGAATATTATCATAAATATCCTTTCCGTCTGCCCTAATAGTTCCTGTATGAGGCGTAAGCAAACCTAAAATGATATCCACCAGTGTTGTCTTCCCTGCACCTGAAGCCCCGACAAAGGCCACAGCTGCTCCTTTAGGGATGGTAATGCTGATATCCTTCACTGCAAATTCATCAGAGCCCGGATATTTGTAAGAGATATTATCCAGCTCGATATCCCTTTTCAAATCGACTCTTTTCGCCTTGGAGAGGATCTGTTTTCTGAATTTCATAAATCTATTTTCCAACAGATCAAGATCATCATAGATGGCGTAAACCGAGGGTGCACTGTAACGTATGGTGGTAATATCATTTATCATCCCATTGAATACAGGCATTAATTTAACCGCCGCCACACCAAACAGGGTGAGAACCGGAATAATCTCTTCAAACGTCCTTCCCTCTGATACCATGGTAAGGGTGATGGTAAGAATTCCCAGTACCATCAGCGTTTCAATGATCGGCTTCGGCAGGCTTTTAACCACAGCTTGATAAATGGCAGCATCCATATTCATTTTAGCAAATTTGTCATACTGCTTTAAGAACAGCTTCTCACGGTTCAGAACCCGGGCATCCTTAAAACCGCCCAGCCCCTGAAGTACCATCCGGTTCATATCTCCCCTCGCCTCCCGGCTGGTCCTGCCCGAATCGAATGTTTTTTTCTGGGTAAATCTCAAGAAGAGATATCCACCGCCCCCCATCATCACGATCACGATGATGGTGATCAGCGGCTCCATAATGAATAATGAAGCGATGATCAGTGTAAACATGATCATGTGAAGTGTCACATCCAGGAAGGGTAAGATCGTGCCTGTAATAATTTTACCCACCTCACCATTCACGTTTCTCAGTAGTTCTGCTGAGTTTTTACTGATGTAGAATGTATAGGGAGCCGTCATATAAGCTTTGAAGATTCTGTTTGACAGAAAAATCTTCTGACGCTGAACAAATTTCTCTTTCAGATATTGATATGTGGTAAGATATAGATTCTTAATAACATAGACAGATATCAAGACGACTGCGCCTGCATAGGCCAGGGACGTTGATGTTGTGATCCCCAAATCCATTAACATGGGCCCGACATACGGGATAGCAAAAATACGTTCAGGCTGAGCGATCGCCACAACAAAAGCCGGAATCATTCCAATCCCTACCAGCTCAAAAATGGATGCAAAGAACATCATAAAGAGCAATACACCAAACTTGAGCTGCATTTTCCGAGGGAAAAGCTTATATATTTTCTTTAGCGAGTCTATCATAAATGACTTATTCTGGTGAAACCAATCGAAGTGGTTTAAATAACCTTACGGATTCCTTTTAAAAAATGAACTGCTCCTTATCAGCACCAGGCCCATTCCGGAAAAAAGTCCGATAACAATAGAGAGGATCAGTACCAGATTGGACGACCCCGTAGACGGGCCTGATGGAAGATTCGATTTTTCAAGTACACTAAAGACCGGAATTTGCTGCTCCAAAGACATCCGGGCTTGTTCTACTTCCTGAGCCAGCGAGTTGTAAACATTAAACCTGAGATTTCGCTGATTTTGCAGATATTGAACTCTTGTTTCAGCGACATTGGTGGATAAATTGATATTCTGATCCAGGAACAGCGCCAATTCCAGATCAGCCTGTTCATACCTCTGCCGTGCCTCCTCTTCCTGATTTTGAATGGCTGCTAAATTTTGCCGTGCCTTCTCCAGCCGGTAATCGGTTATATACTCCTGAATCTTCTCCACAACCAGTGCGTTCGTCAAAGCTGCAGCTTTGGGATCTGGCAACTGGGTACTGATATTGATTAGCCCGCCGCTGGTTTCAAGTGTGACCCGGGTGCGCATCTGCTCAATGACAGATCTCTCTTTCGGGCTCAGATGCAGAAGACGCTCATCAACTGCCTCCAGTTCATTCTCCTCAAGCGGAATCTCCTGTATCTCCTCCTCACGTTCAGCTGAGCCGGATGCAAAAAGTGCGGGAATGGCCCGGACCGACTTTCGGATAAAACGATAGATGTTATAAGGAAGATAGATCGTCATGTCACCAATAAAGCCGTACACTTTTGACCTAAAAGGTTCTTCGTAATGGTCTTCAAAATACTCATAGATCGATATCTTCTCATTAAACATATCGAAACTCACAGGTTCATGGATCAGATCCTGTTGAAAATCAGTACTTGCTATAATTACCGGGTACATAGATGGAGGCAGGGGCACTCTCCCCGAGGCAGCTGCAGCCAGATTGCTCCCTCCGGATGGGAAGTTACCGCCAGCCAGGGTCCTGAGTAGTCCGCCACCGTCAAAACTGGTTCCACCATCCGCCTCCTGGATCAGAACAGCAGTGGATTGATACTCCACTGGGTTAAAAGTATAGTGAAACAGACCGATGCCAAAGAATATGGCCGTTACCAGTATGATGGTTTTTCTTCCTTCCCAGAGAGTCCTTGTTTTTTCAGCAAGATCGATCTCAATAAAGTTCAGCGACTCGACATTGCGATCAATTTCCTGGTTCCCAACCGTATCGGCCGATGACCTTGTTACATCACTCATTTTTTAACTCGCAAATAAGAAATTTCAAAATACCATGTAATTTAAGCGGATAATGCAGAAATTTAAAAAAAATAAATGATGTCTGTTTTCTGCATGCGGGGAACGTCCTTACATTTACAAGCATGCAACGGATCTACACAAAGGCAGCTGTAAACATCCACTCGTGGCACACTGTTTTTAATTCAATTTTTGAAAAATAGTGAATAATAACCTGTCATTAAACACCAATCCAGCGAAACAGACGAAAAACTTTACCGAACTCACAAAAGAATTCTTCTTGCACAACGGATGTTTCTTTCTAAAGGTATAAAGCCCCATTATTTAATGATTAACCTAAATAACACTGACTGATCTCCCCTGCACACCGGAATCCATCAGTCAAAAGAACGGAATCAGTCGGGATCTGTTTTGCAAATTTTATGTAACACCCTAATTAGATTGCGTAGATCTAATAATTTCCCGTACATTTCAGGATTGACTTCAATATAGTAGATTTTAATTAAAAGTATACCAGATAGAGACCGGTAAATTGGCTCTGACACGCTGTTGAACAAAATCCGATTGTGTCATCCTCCTATAAATCTGATTAATCATACGTTTGAGCTGCTTCCGTATCATATGAGACTAAAGATACCTCACAGATATTTGAAATTTATTTTCTGGCTATCCATTTCAGTTTGTTTGAGTGCAGAGGCTTACTCGCAGTCCGTATTCACCGGCAGCATTCAGGAGGAGCAATTGAAACTTCACATGCTGCTGGCAGACTCTCTGACCGTCTCTCCTGTGAACCGGCCCTGGACCTATTCCGCATACGACAGGTTTATCCCGTCAGAGACTCATAGCAGAAAGTGGTGGGAACGTTCCATGACGTCCGCATCCTTCACGCATGACCTGGGTGGTTATACGGTCAGGGGTGGATTTTATCCTTTCCATTTTCAGAACACACTGAATACCCGTCTGCCCCATGGCGATAATAACGGGGCTGCCTGGTATGGTCGAGGAAACAACTCTGAATTCCGTGCGGGGTTCTACTTTACTTCGGATTACCTCTCTGTCTCTTTCTACCCACATATTATTTATCAGGAAAATAAAGATTTTCTCACTCCTGAATTTATTCCGGGAGACGGTAAAGGGGGACTCCGCTATATAGCAGAAGGTATCGGAGTCCGATATGATGCCCCCTTCCGGTTCGGGCCGGATCCCTTTACGACCTTCGACTGGGGGAATTCATATATCCGCGCTCATTATAAATCAATCGAGGCAGGCCTGAGTACGGAACCGCTCTGGTGGGGCCCAATGCAACGGTACCCTTTGATTATGAGTAATAATGCACCGGGCGTACCACACGCCTTTCTTGGAACCAGAGAGCCCTTAGATATCCCCTATATTGGGGATCTCCAATTCAAATGGATGGCAGGGTATCCGAGAGAATCGGGATATTACGACGGAGTCGGCGCAGGCAATGTGAATTTTATGAACAATATTAATATTGCCTATCGCCCTTCATTTTTAAAAAATATGACCCTGGGTTATACCCGCGTCTATCATTTTTATCAGAATGATGGATTTGATTTCAACGATCTCCTCGTCATTTTTGACCCGCTCCGAAGGCGCAAACTGGTTTCTCAGCAGGGGGAAGATCATGAGAGGCAGGATCGTAATCAACTGGCATCCGTCTATGTACATTTTCTCCTGCCGGAAGCGAATGCGGAGATCTTTGGCGAGTTCTTCCGGGAAGACCACAGTTACGATCTCCGGGATCTGTTTGTTCAGATCAATCACAATAGTGCCTATGCATTCGGCTTTCAGAAGATAAGCCACCCCCCCTATTTTGACTTTATTAAAACACACCTGGAGTTCACCAACCTTACCACTTCCCAATTAAAGCAGGTTCGGCCGCAAACCATGTTCTATACACACTCCCGCATCAGACAGGGGCATACCAACAGAGGGCAGATTCTGGGCGCGGCCATCGGGCCCGGATCCAATAGTCAGTTTCTGGCTCTGGATGCTTACAAAGATGAGTATAAGTTCGGCCTGTTTGCCCACCGTTTGGTAGATAACGATAACTTTCATTTTGAGAAAGGGTCCAGTTCGTTATCTCCCAGCCGGGATTTCGGGGATTATTTCAGGCACAGAGTCGATTTGACACTTGGAATAAATTTCATCTATAGTCCGGGACCGTTTTTGATCAACGGTAAGATTGCCTGGACAAAGGCTTATAATTACGGCCGCTTTGATTATGGCAAGTTTGAGGGGGTTACCATTCAAAACTATGAAAGGAAAGACCGATCCAATGTTCACTTTCAAATCGGAGTGACCTACATATTATGATTAAAGTGAAAGAGACTATCTGCCTTGTTAAAAATAGGCCTGTAACGCCATGGACTGGCAGAACAGCTCTTAAAGTTGCCTGGATGACGGTTGCAATACTACTCTCCATTTCGGGACTTGCAGTTGCCCAAATACTCCCGATCAATGAGATCATGGAGGAACAGATCCGGTTGCAACAGCTGATGCAAGGTTCAAAATACTCTTCCTTTACAAACCGGCCGGTCTGGATGAGTATTTATGATGATTACATGAATGAGGCGGAATCAGGGCTACAGTCGGGCTTCTGGACACGCCCTTTGAATCAAAAGAGATATGAGCTGGGCAGCACTATTCAGGCAGGCGTGTATCAGCCTGCCATAAAGATCACCTCCAATTCGGATGTTCCTTATGGGGAAAATAATGAAGCCGCCTGGTATGGCCGCGGCCTGAATTCAGAGTTCACTGCCGGCATATGGGTAACATCTGATTATGTGACCGCTACTTTCAGGCCGCAATTTTCGATTCACGAAAATCGTGCATTCGAAACACCCCGGTTTATCCCGCAAGACCCTCTGGGCCAACAGCGATATGTAGCCGAAGGAATTGGTGATATTATTGACATGCCCTACCGGTTCGGCCCCAACTCCTTTAATACAGCAAATCCAGGCTACACCTCCATCCGTCTCCATTATGACGCTTTTGAAGCCGGTTACAGCAATGAACCGCTCCAGTGGGGGCCCAATGCCAAGTATCCGCTCCTTTTAAGCAATAACGCTCCGGGAATGAAACATTTTTTCCTGGGTACACGACGCCCTTTTGCCATCCCCTATATCGGGTCAGTTGAACTTAAATGGATTAACGCTTTTCCTGAAGATTCCGACTATTTTGATCAGCCGGAATCTTACCAGAGGGAGAGATACATGGGTGGAATAAATCTCGTCTACTCACCCTCTTTTATCAGGAACCTGCATCTCGGTTTTGGGCGGATTGTGCACACCTACCTGGAAGAGGATGGACTCAGCAGAAGAGAGATGGGAATGCTGTTCGACCCGTTTTATCTGAATAATTTTGTCCGTAAAAGAGGGAATCTTCGAGATGTGAAACCCCGATACCATCTTAATTCCCTTTTTGGGAGATGGGTTTGGCCAGAGAGCAGAATAGAGATTTTTGCAGAATATTATAGGGAAGATTTTGCATGGGATTCCAGGGATCTGTTAATGGAACCTCGCCACAACAGCGGTTACGCACTTGGAGTCATAAAACTTGTAGAGGCGCCACTGGCAGATTTTTATAAATTGCATGTTGAATTTACCAACATGACACCGGGCTTTATTCAGGAAGTCAGGCCTCAAAACTACTACTATACAAACGAAGAGATCCGACAGGGACACACCAACCGTGGGCATCTCCTCGGTGCGGCTATCGGTCCTGGATCCAACAGCCAGTATATCAGTATCGATGGTTATTTTCCAAGCGGAAGAGCCGGAATATTTTTTCGAAGATTGGCCGATAACAATCACTTCCATTATAATTATGACCGTTTTCTGAATCGACCCGAGGAGTTTAGAAATGGCTATGGAGATTACTGGAGGAACCGGACCGATCTGACTCTGGGCGGCCGGGGCCTTATTAAGCTATATGATTTTCTGCTGACAACTGAACTATCATGGACCAAACTGTTTAATTTCGGCCGATTTGACTACGGCAAATTCGGGGGCCTCAGTGTGACCAATTTTGAACCCTACGACAAAACCAACCTGCAGTTCCAGCTCTCCGTTACCTATCTGTTTTAAAGATGCTGCCAGTAGTTTTCAACCTCTCTCAAGTGGGGTACTGTGGTGAAAGTCATTTATAATTTTGACATTCCAGACCAAATTCACTCTTCGGACGTGATTTACACGCAGGCCAATTTCAGAAATCTATTACAATCTCAACTTCGTTATGCGCCCTCCTGCAGGGGCGCATCCTTATCCGCGGAATATTCCAGCAGATACCTATCGTTTTTTTAGAAGTTACTCAACGAGTACCACTCCAGGCTCGGCCAGGGAGAACACCCCGTTATCGGCATCCAGCACAGCTTCAACCCCTGCAGGGATTGTTAAATTATCGGCTTCATGGCCAATATCGACTCCGGAAATTGCAGGGATGCCAAGAGGCAAAATATGATCTCTCAATACAGAGTTGAGATTAAAACCTCTCCCCGCCGGACTCCCGCAATCGGTACACTTGCCAAAAATCAATCCGTTGATTTTTTGCAACGCGCCAGCCCTGGACAGATGAGTGAGCATCCTGTCTAATTTATATGGTGCTTCCCCTATATCCTCTAAAAAAAGGAGAGCCCCTGAAAAATCGGGTTCATAGGAGGTTCCAAGTGAAGTTGTCAGGATGGTCAGGTTTCCTCCGATCAATCTTCCGGTGGCACGGCCAGGCCTGATCGTCTCAACCCTGCTACGGGAGTGGTAAACGCTCTTAAACCCATCTACGACCACTTCTTTAAAGCTATTTTTTGTAAACGAATTCCATTCGGATGCCCCATTGGGGCCGTGAAAAGAGATCAGCCCACTATATGCCAATAGTGCCAAATGAAGGGTGGTATTATCGCTGAAGCCGCAAAATACCTTCGGGTGTTTTCGAATTTGATCAAAATCGAGGTAGGGTACTATTCGGGAACACCCCCAGCCCCCTCTTACAGCTATAATCCCATCAATTTCAGGATCGGCGAAAAAACGGTTCAGGTCGAGTGCCCGCTCATGATCTTTCCCTGCAAAATAACCGTGCCTGTGATTGACAAATTCCCCGAATACAACATGAAATCCCAAGGATTCAAGGTCGTTTTTCATACGGTCAAACTCTGCGTAATCGGGAAGAATGCCAGCGGGTGCAGTCAGGCCAATTGTATCCCCGGGTCGCAGCGCCCGAGGTTTGATAAGTGGATGCTCTGATCGCCATCGCGTGGGCAGCTGACCTCCTTCCGTTGCAATGATCCCTGCCATCATTAATCCTGTTTGTTTCAGAAAATTCTTCCGATTCATTTTACTATGAGCTCATTCATACTCGATTCATCCTGGAGATGGTCGTTATCACGAGGTCCGCCCAACTCGATCAGTCTCAATTTCAAGGCTTTTTGTATAGCTGATTTTCAAGAATATAATCAATTACAGCCTGAGGAGTATGATAGTTTATAGCATGTGAGCGATTCCTGATCCGAGTCGATGAGATGTCCACAGGTTCATGGTTAACAAAAATGACCGATTCCCGGATCGTTTCAGCGAGCTGATCGGTTGGGTAGCCTGGTCTTTCCGCAACCAGGAGATCTGTTTTCGCAAGAATCTCTTCATATTTATACCAGGTATGAAAAGCAGAGAGGCTGTCTTGTCCAATACAGAGGTAAAAGAGTGTATCAGGGTTCGCCTGTGTCAGGTAATCTACCGTTTGGAGCGTATAGGAGGGTTGAGGAAGTGTTGTCTCAAGATCACTCACGATGACGTTATGAACCCCGTTGAAGGCCAGCCTCAGCATCTCCAGCCTATGATGGTAGGGTGTCCTGCCAGATGTATCTTTGTGCGGCGGATCCGGGGTAAGCAGTACAAGCAGATCATCGATGAGCCCTGAATTCAAAAATGAGAGCGCCGAATGGATATGTCCTGTATGCACAGGATCAAATGTACCGCCAAATATCCCCCTCCTACTTTTCACGCGTTTCTGTTCCGTGAACCGTTAATTTTGAGCTACCTGCTCCAGGTTCCGGATCTCCTCAAGCCGCTGGATGGTCAGGTCGTAGAGTTCCTCAGCCTTGCTCCTGTTTTCACCCTGTGGAAAGAGCTGCAGGTAGGTATTGTAACTATCCAGAGCCTTTTCATATCTCTCTTCCTGTCGCGATGGCACACTGTTTTCAGCATATAATACATACGCTTCGATCTGTTTTACGAGGCTCCGCTCTGCACTCGAGGAGCCTGGAAATCTGTCAATTACCTGATTGTAGTAGATGGCAGCAGCATCGTACCTGTTGGTCCTCATATAGAATTCAGCTGCGTTATAGTCTCGCATCGCAAGCTTGTCAATCAGCTCATTGATATATTCTGCAGCCTGGTCGCTTCGTTCTGAATCGGGATATCTCGAAAGAAACAGTCTGAACCCGTTTATCGCCTGGTTGGTATAAGTCTGATCCAGTCTGTATCGCGGGCTCAGGTGATAGTAACTGAGGGCTTCTTTGAACTCTGCCTCCTGCCGGCGCTCAGAATTGGGATGAAACTGAACGTATCGTTGATATTCTGATGCTGCCATCAGATATCGTTCACTATTAAAATAGGATTCCGCCAGATAGTATTGGGCGTCCTGTCCGATGGTGGTACCACGGCCTATCGATATGACCGTTTCAAATGCGTCTGCCGCCTGAGAATAATTCTCATTTTGGTATTGAGCGAAAGCTTTGTTGTAAGCCACTTCCAGTGTGTCTCCCGGACGTATGAGATCCTGACTCCGGCAGGAAATAAAGACAAAACTGATGAGTAAAAGAACGAGTGAAATTCGTGTCATATCTGTTTTAATGTTCTCTGTTTTTTAAAAAACTGATGAAGTGAATAAGATCCTCTTTATATGTGGAATCATCAAATAGAGCGAGACTACTTTCAGCAGTCTGATAGTAATTTTGAATCATCTCTTCTGTTCTGTCCATGATTCCATATTTTTCATAGAGTTGGATGATACCCTCGATCAGTTTCTGATCTTTCTGGTGATCTGGCAGTTTTAATACGTCAATCAGCCATGACTTTTCTTCAGCTGAACAACTCTCCAACGCAGCTACCGTAAGAAATGTTTTCTTCCCCTCATAGATATCTCCGGCCCACTCTTTTCCAAATGTTTCCGGATTAGCTGTCACATCCAGCAGATCATCCTGTATCTGAAAAGCAAGTCCGATTGATTTACCCAGCTCATCCAGATGCTGAAGTTGTACAGTGTCGCAGCCGGCTGTCATTCCACCCAGCCTAAGTGAAACGGATAGCAGGGCAGCCGTCTTTCCCTCGATCATTTTCAGATACTCAGAAGAAGAGACAATGTCCCTGGTTTCGAACTCCATATCCATCGCCTGCCCTTCGCATATTTTATTAACTCCCTCAAGAAAAAGTGCATTGGCTTCCCGAATATCTACAACATCGTGCAGCTTTAATAACTGCAGGCACGCCTGAACAAACATCCCGTCACCAGATAAAATAGCAGTCGGAAGGTTCCATTTCTTATGGATGGACGCTCTCCCCCTCCGGCTATCTGCCTGATCCATAATATCATCATGTATCAGGGTGAAATTATGCAGTAGTTCAACGGCTACAGCCGCCGGCAGGGCCCGGTCATGCCGCGTACCGCACAATCCACAAGCAATAAGAGTAAGAACCGGCCTGACCCGCTTTCCGGGACTGTCCAGGATATATTTTTGGGGTTCGTAAAGTGTTTTGGGCTGATCAGGAAAGACCAGCCTCGAAAGCTCTTTATTTACAAGAGATGTATAATCCTCAGAGAAGTTCAAGCAGATGAATTTTTTCTAAATTTATAAATCGCAGCAAATTAAGAAAAAAAGGATGAATTCCCTATCATCTCATTAATTTTTACCTGTTTCTGGTAATGGCACTCCTTATCATCAAAACGCTCAGACTCTTTCCAACGGCCCCCCCACAAACAGAAATGCCGGCAGAACTTTCATTCGTCCAGCCGGCATTTTCAGATCTGGGATTTCGTTATTCTGGAGTTTTTAAAAGCTTACCGAATCCAGAATTCATTGTAACTACCCCGAACAGCGCACTCTGCAACACCTAAACGAACCGCTATTCAAGTTCGAATGTGCTTCATAAGTGTCTTAATCCTTACGGATGATGTTAAGGCCTCCGCGGCCATTGGCAACATAGATCAGATCCCCATCCACCCGGACAAAGTTAGCACTCGCAGGGGGCAGCTCAATCGTACCGTAGAGACTCAGATCCTTTTTATTGAGAATGACGAGTCCGTCTGACCCGTTCGCCAGGTATACGAAGCAGCTGTCCACATCGACACCATTGGTGAGACTTGATGTACCGTGATTATACTCACCAACAATACTTCCGTTCTGAAGGTCTATCACAGCAAGGCCCGCATCACTTAACGTGATATAAGCTCTGTTTTCATCCAGTACAACCACATTCTTCCCATCCAGTGGGTTTATCTTAAGATCGAGTTTGAACGTCTCCTTCTCATTGCCTGCCATATCCAGCACACGCAATTCAACCTCATCAGTACCGCCTATCAGAATGACAATTTTCGAACCGTCCGAATCGAGTGACTTGCCGTATGAAATAGATTCACTGCTCAGCAGGTCCAGATTTTCTGACAGTTCTGCAACAGCCCCAATGCTTCCTCCCGCTACAGCCAGCAACTTGCCGCCGTTATCCAGATAGTAAGAGGAGTTAGCTGAGAAACCGGGGATCGGAGTTTCTGTGTAGCTGCTTTCCCCGCCGATTCCGGTGGAAGTTAATGGAAAGCGGCCGATAATCGCACCCTTGGTATCGTTAGCTGTGTAATGTGACTCATCCAGATCTCGCTGACCAGATAAAAATGCATAATCTGCAGAGAGATAAACATTATTAAATTCGGTATCATTAAACGATACAGACTTTTCAATGACAGGATTCTCTTTATTGTTCACATTGATGATCTCAATCCCGCCTCCAAATTGCTTATCAATGTTGGTGTGATAGGTTACATAGGCATATCCGTTTCGAATCCGCACATCCGTGGCACTTAATACACGGTTGTTAACCTTGGGGCTCTTGGCAGAACTAATCAGTGTGAACTCTTTTCCTGCTCCACATGGCTGATCACCGATACTTCCGGCACCCGGATTACAATCACTCTTTGCTATATAAATATCTCCATTCCGGGTAACAGTGGATTCCATCTTTCCATCCTCAGTGGTCCCCTGGTAATTCACATCCAGAAATCCACGAAGCATACCATTATTATGTGTCACGATCTGATTGGTGATATCCAGGCGGGAAGCACCTGTGGCAACCCCTTTAAAATCCCCGTTAAAATGAATATCGCGTGTCACATAATAGCTATTCCGGCCGGCAAGAACCGATCCACCTCCATTGATATGAGTTGTGCTTCCTGCTTCCATATACCCATTTTGGGTGAGCGCTGAATTTACATGGATCTCACCTCCGGATATGATGGAGCAGTAGTTTTCTGTAACTGCACCGCCATTTATTTTGAAATCTCTATCAACGGTTAGTTTCCCATGATTTTTCAAAATATTCCCGCTATTCAAGTTGCTCTTCCCGTTAATAGTACCGGTATTGATAAGCGAGCCTCTCCCGTTGATATTGATCTCCCCCTTTACTTCAAGCACTCCGCTATTTTCAAGGTTGCCATTTATACTCATATTCGAATTTACCTTCAGCGTACCACATACTTTCAGGGTGCCTCCGTTAAAATTCAGATTATTGGCGGTATAGGTCTCCCCGGACAGAATACAGTAGATCCGGTCGTTTCCATTCAGATTCAGATCACCGCTACCGCTTAGGTATTCATCACATTGCCCACAAGTCAGTTCAAGTTCTGCCTCATTATCATTCTCTCCGAAGATGTTAATCGGGGTATGAACAACATCCATACGGCCGCCCAGTACCGTTTGATCCGTCACTTCAGAAATACGGCCATCGTTATCGATCCCCTCTTGAGCCACGTTCGGCTGGAAGTCACAGGAGGCCAGAAAAAGCACAATTCCAAAAACCGATAAAAGTTTTATATTAGATTTCATAATGTTTGATCCTTTACATGTCAGTAGTTTATTATGTCTATAAAGATCGCTGTTTACATATAGATTTAAAATTAGACTTGTTTAACATTGAAGGTAAAGAGATGTCAATATTAATATTTTCTAATACAATAAACGGAACTCTGAGGAGCCAGGTGTTTTGTTTGGTTTCAACGTCATAAGTTAAATAAAACCAAAACATCGCACCCCCAAAGGTTCTGTTATTACGAACAGGCAGCTCATTTTGTTTCACCCCGTGATCTGCCCATTGAGCAGATATTGAAACCAGACTTTACTACAGTTTTAAGAGCCCCGATTGAGGAAGTCTAAGCTGCTCTGATTGCATGAAGAGAACGACATGAGACACGGTGCATTTATGGATCATACCTTACTTTGACCGTTAAGGAACCTACCTCCGGACAACGCTTTTTCGCATCAGTTCCAGGCGGAACTTTTATCTCTCATTCGAGGGGTGCAGGAATAGTTTTTTCTCCCAGATCCCCATCAGCAATAAAATCAACAGCAGGCTTGTGGCAAGCCCCCAGATCACCACGACGGCCAGATCTGTCCAAAACTCATTGGTACCAAATAAGATTAATGGAACCAGGCCTCCTATTGTTGTCAGGGAGGTTATCATTACTGTTCTCATTTTGTTTTTGTAGACCATCAGCCAGCTCCGGAGACCTTTGATTCCCATCTCCCGGCACCGCTGCTTCTCATGAATCAAAAGTATTGAATTGTTGACAACTACCCCGATAGTAAGCAGGCTTCCTGCCATTGCCCCCTGATCAAAATTAATATTATGATAGAGCGCACCCAACATCACTCCAACCAGGCCAAGCGGTATAACCAGGATTACAACAAGCGGGTCCCCCCAGCTTTCCAGCAGAGCCGATACAACCATCCATACGCTCAGAACCGTCAGTGCAAAAATGAGCAGATAATTTAAGTATTGTTCGCTCTCACCCCAGGAGAAAAACCCGCTTCCATACTGAATACTGGCACCCACCGGGACAGGAACTTCTTCAAGTACCGATTCAATGTAATTGGTTGCAAGCCGTGGTGGCCCTAAAAAATCTACCGAGATGGTGCGGCTGTACGACTGGTTTTGCCGGATGATCTGACTCATGGTGCGTTCCCTGCTTAGGGTAGCCAACTCACTCATTTTAAACATGTTGCCATCAGCCAAACGGGCGCGGTCCATAAAGTCCTCTTGGTAGCGGGTCTGAACCGTGTTGCTGCTGAATAGATAGAATTTCTCACTATCAAGCTCTGCCAATCCGCTGCTGTTTGTAGGATTCACATCGAGTTGGATAGCCTGAAGAATTTCTCCTCTGCTCAAACCTTTCTGTGCAATTTCAGCTTCGTCAAGTCTGAGTACATATTGAGACATATCGGAACTTCCCCAACCTACAGTATGGATATCCACATCTCTGACACGCTGATTTCGACGAAGACGACTCGATATATCCTCCGCAAGAGTCAGCAATTCATCGTAGGAAAATCCTCTTAATGTAATTCTTTGACCACTGATTCCACCGCCAAGCCCTGTACTGAATCCATCCCCGAGTCCGCTGACGGAGATTCCCGAATTGCCAATCCTGGTAGCCAGAAAGATCGCTTCATTGTAGAACCTGTACGGTTCACTCCTCCAAAGGTATTCTTCATTTATATAGAAAAGCAACCTCGCTCCACTATATTCAGACAGATCAGCTTCGAAATATTCAAAAGCTTCCGCATAGGGCAAAGCCAGCCTTTCATAATCCCTGACCATCTTATCTATCTCATCCAGTGGTGTCCCCTGAGGGGTTCGGATAGTGATTAAGATGCGCTCCTGCTGCTGTCCACCCCAGGGAGTACCAAAATAAACTTCATTGAAAAACCTATATGTCAAACCACCTACGATAGGGTCGATTTCCGATCGATTATCAAAATAGATTTTTGTAAATTCGGGCCACTTGGTTTCTTCCCAATCGGGTTCTGTAATTGCAAAGAAGGGGATTCCTATGACGACGATCAATATAAGATATACGACCCATCTCATCTTGTGCCGATAATAGAAGAAATAGAAAAAAATACGGTGAATGACCCGTTCAGTCCTTTCTTTAAACGTTCTTGTTTTTTCTGTCTTCTCAGAATAAGGAACTAGCCAGACAAGTGAATAAGGGATCCATGTAAGTGAGATCACTACAGAACTTAGCAACGTGAGCGTGAGTGCTATGGCCAGTGGAAACAAAAATAACTGCAACTCTTCCATAGCAAAAAAAAGTGGGATGAAAATTGCAACTGTTGTAAGCGTGCTTCCAATTACAGGCACCAGGGCGTTAGGAAGTTCATTTCGAACATGTTGGATCCGGTCACTTCTATCACGGGGGAGGCCCGGGTTCACCTGTTCAAAAACCACTACGGCATTATCTATGATCATCCCCAGGGCAACAGTAATGCCTGCGAGTGTCAATACATTGAGTGTATAGTCTATGAAAAAAAGAATACTCAGGCTCATCAGCAGAGAAAAAAGAATACTCCCCATGATGATAAAGGGTGCACGAAGCCTCCGAATAAAGATTATCAAAATAAGAAAGACGAAAAGCAGACTGAAGGCTGACTGGTACTGCAGATCCCCGAACTGGGCCCGCAGGTCCTCCGTGGAATCTCTTTCAAGCTGAAGTGTGATATCTGAAGGCAGAAGTGTTGCAATTCTCTCCATCTCACCTCGCAAAACTTCTGCCAGTTTCATTGCATCAGATCCACTCTCTCTGAGAAACAGGATGTTTAAAGCAGGTTTTCCGTTCAGCCTCTTAAGTGTTTTTACCGGATAATCCTCTATCGATACAGTCGCCACGTCACGAAGCTGAATATATCTTGAACTTTCAGTCAGAGGAATGGGCATTGTACCGATCTCTTCAACAGAATGGTATTGAGGAGGGATCAAAATACTCAGACGATTACTATTTTCTTCTGAGAAGCCAGCGGAACGCCATGACAACCGTTCACTTACCTGCCTCATAACTTCAGCGGGACGAATTCCGTACAGTTCCGCATGATAACTATCAAAGTGAATATTTATAACCGGATCTTCTGCACCTATCACTTCGATATCGGAAAGACCCTCATGGCCAAGAAGCTGCAGCCGGATCTGTTCATTTGCAAATTGATAGAGCTCTCTCTTACTTCGATCACCACTTATGGAGTATGCCATAAAAGTCTCCTGATCCTGCAGTTCCTGAGGAATCGACCGGGTAATCTGAGGTTGCCTGATCTGTGGTGGAAAGTCATCTTGTAATCCAAACAGATACTCTCTAAGCTCCAGTATCCGATATTCCACCGGTACATTTTTCTCAAACGTAATGGTGACAGAAGAGCGCCCTTCCTGTGAAACGGAACGGATCTGCTCTACATTCCTGAGCCGGGTTGCTACCGCCTCCACTCGTCTGGTTACCTCCTGCTCCATCACCTCGGGGGATGTGCTTCCCAGAGTATAGCTCACAGTTACTGAAGGTAGTCGCAAGTCCGGTGCCATCTCCACTGGTATATTCAGCCAAGCAATGACCCCCACCAGTACAATGAACATATAGCTCAGTGAAATAAGATATTTCCGACCCAGAATCTCTTTCATTTCATCTATTATAATTATATAAAAACGCCATCTATCCGTTTTTTAAATAGATTATAAATCTCATTGTATCAGAGATAGAACTTCTTGTACCTCTTGAAATCTATTCAGACTGATCTTCCCGGTAGATGTCACCTGCCATTCTGGGCCTCACATGCTGCATATGGCTGATAGCAAAATGTCTGTCAATCGCAATTGTATCTCCCGGAGCGATCTCATCATGATTCACAATAACCCATTCCGAGGTGGCAAATTCGGGCTCAATATAGATCCATTCAACAGAATCTCCATTGAGCAGACGGAACAACAGTGTTCGGCCACCATCCCGCTCCAGAATAGCTTCACGAGGCAGACGAACTTTACCAGTGTGGCTTTCTACCCGGATCCTCCCTTCCACGGTCATTCCTGTTCGAAGGGAACGGTCCTCATTATATACTTCTACGACCACCTGACCAGTCTTGCTGACAGAATCTACAACCGGTGAGATTGCCCGGACAATCCCGGTTCGCTGCTGCCCGGATGGAGTGGCCAATTCAGCAGTCATCCCTATCTGGAGACGGTTGATTTCAGATTCCAGAACATCAAAACGAACCAGCATGACCGAGTCATCAATGAGTCTGGCGAGGTCTGTCCCCGCACTGATAAAGGCACCAGGGTTGACCCGGGACGGCACAGCAAGTTCCCCTGCAAACGGGGCATCAATTCTTGTGTACTGCAAGTCCAGCCGGGCCCGTTCCATGGCAAGTTCAGCCGTAGCCAGACCTGTCGAGATTCGAACCATCCGATCCTCATCTCCTTGATTATCAGTTCCTTCTTGACGTTGTCTCTGTCTGGATTCTATTGTATAGGCCGATAGTGCCGATTCATATTCGTACTCAGCCTGTTGTAAAAGATAACGCCACTCCTCTTTGCTAAACATGAGCATCGTTTCCCCCGCTTCTACTCTTTTCCCATCTTCAAGTGAGCTTTCCGTAATGAAGCCACTGATCCGTGGGCGAACGATGACCTCCCGGATCGGTTCTGCCACACCTTGACTCTCTATATACATATGAAGAGGAAGATTGTCGGCAACTGTAAAAATTACTTCGGGTCTGATATCCACATCATCTGAAACCTCAGGAGTTCCATTTTCTGCTTCACGATCGCATGAAATCAGAATCCCGGTCAATAGACAGACACAGAAATACATTAAAAATGTTTGTTCAATCCGCATAATCCTTCTCAATTATATACATTGGTTGCATTATTCTTGAAGTTAATTCAGAAAAGCAGATACGGCCATCGTTACAAATTTTCAATTTTTTCATATACAATGAATTATTTGTCACAATGTTTGCCTGGGTTTGTTAAAACCCTCCACCCATTTAAAAACAAGAGGAATTAAAAAGAGGGTTAAAATTGTACTGCTGCCCATCCCCCCTATCAGTGCTACTGAAAGCGATTGCCGGAATGCATAGCCATCGCCAAATGGCAACAACATGGGAAACAATCCCAGAATGGTAGTAATAGTAGTCATCATAACTGGTCGGAAACGGTGCTTTCCCGATTGTAGAATGGCTTCACTCAGTTTGCCGGTCTCCGTATAATACCTGCTCATAAAGTCCACCTTTAATATCGAGTCATTCACCGCGATTCCTGTTAATATCAATATCCCCATGAATGAAAGTGCGTTTAGGCCTACACCGGTCAGCCAAATCGACAAAAGTGCACCTGCCCAGGCAAATGGAATGCCTAGAATAATTAAAAGTGGATACTTAAGACTTTCAAACTGAATGGCCAGGATGATATAGATAATCAGCATACTCAATAAAAGTAGCCCCCCCATATCCTTCATTAGTTTTTGAACCATGGTTGCATTTCCAGCAATCTGTACTTCTGTTCCGCTATTCTCAATAAATTCTTGTGTGATCGCTCTGGCCTGTCTGCCACCCCACCACCAGTCGACGATCTCCCAATCGGCAACATAACTCAATACAGGAGTCTGATGGGTTCTCTCCAGTTGTTCCGGTTCCGAGTCACGCTCCAAAGATGCGATGTATGACAATGGCACGTCTCTTCCATTAAAACGCATGATGATATGTTCAGGTGAGTAGACTCCCTGATCTTCTCCTACCATTCGGATTCCGATCCTTTCATCTTCCCGGTTCCAGTCGGTCACGAAGCTGCCACGTGTAATCGATTCAAGATAACGGATCACCTCTTGCTCCGTGAGACCGAGTTGTAGCATTCTGGAACTGTGGAATCTTATTCTCCATGTATCTACTTCCTGGTCGAACTGTTTTCTGAGATCAAGATTTAATCCTGCCTGCCTGAAACTACTTTGAAGCACTTCAGCCATCTGTCTGCTTCTATTTCTGTCTCTTCCGATAATCCTAAAAAGCACAGGAGGCTGATCGGCACCGATCAGGGCACTCCAGTTCTGCTGATCTAAAACCTGCTCTGTAACCCATCCCGTAAAATCTTCTTCAAACTTCTGCATCATATCCGCCAACCTACCGACTTCCTGATATGCCTTCACCGGCACGGTGATTGTGAACCGGTTCAGGCCCTCGTTGGCCAGATTGGCAAGATTTGTCTGATCGGTATACCCCCCTTCAATCTGTATCTGCCCGCTGCTAATTTGCGCCCTCTCTATTCGCTTCTGCAAAGCAGAGGCTGCCTGCCTGGTAGCACGCAAAGAGGTATTGCCGGGCAACTGGACACGATAGCTCACCTGAGAAGGTATATCTTCAGGAAGCATATTCTTAGGAGTCATGATTAACGCATAGAGTGCCAATCCGAATAGAAAAAAAGTGGCCAGCAGAAAAAAAGATGGCTTTCTAAGTATGGTTTCCAAACTCTGTTCATACCATCCGCGTAGCCGATTAAAGAAAGGGCGCACCTCCAACTGTCCGCCTTCGGCTATATGATCTTTCTGCGTTTTTCCCAGTAATTGAACAACCAGCACCGGCAAGATGACCAGTGCAACAAAAAGTGACGATAGTAAACTGATAGAAAGAGTATAAGCCTGATCTCTGAAAAATGCCCCTTCAAATCCACCCAGAAAGACAAGAGGCAGAAATACTGAAATTGTAGTAAACGTAGAAGCTGTTACAGCCAGCATGATCTCTTTGGTTCCCTTACCCGCCGCCTCCCGAACAGAGGATGTGTACAGTCGGTGCCGATTTATATTTTCAAGGACAACAATGGCATTGTCAACCAGAAGACCTATCCCGAGAGTTAAGCCACTGAGGGAGATGATATTCAGCTGTATATCTGACAGGAACATCACAAAAAACGTCATAAAAATAGAGACCGGAATCGCTATTCCAATAGTGAATGGAGTCCGGACATCATTCAGGAATGTAAATAATACCATAAACGAGAGCAGTCCCCCGATCAGAAGTGTTTGCAACAGATCCCTGATTGCATTTCTGATATAGGTCGCATCTTCCCTGATAACTTGTAAATCGATATCAGGATAAAGGGCACCTATCTCATCAATCAAAGGCATGAGAGTATCAAAAACTTCTACCGTATTACTTCCAAATTCTTTTTTTATGAGCATATTTAGAACCGTATCACCATCCAGTAGAGCAAAGGATGTCGGATCCGTTTCTGCCAGATTGATTTCGGCAATCTCCCCGAGCAACAAGATTCGTCCGGTTCCCAGCCGTGCAACGGGTATACTTTCAAGATCATCCAGACTTTGAATCTGGCTCTCTATTTTCATAGAGTAACGATACCAGCCTTCCCGCAACTCCCCGCTGGCCGAAAATATATTTGCATTCATGACGCTATTCCTGATATCAGACAGGCTCAGGCCATACCTGTCAATCTCCCGGGGCAGATATCGGATCTGAACTTCTGGTTCAACCGCTCCCACCAGAACGGCCTGGGCGATGCCTTCTGCCTGCTCAAGCCTGCGGGAAAGTACCTGCTCTGCCCATCGCTTCAGTGTCAGTCTTGTATCAAACAGCTCATTTGACTCTGTATTTGATCTGATAGCAAGTACAGCTATTGGCTCATCGGCTGTCGTATTAAAAATTAATTGTGGCCGGCCGGTCTGTTCCGGCAGGAAGTACTGAGCCTGATCCAGTTTTTCTCTAACATTTAGAAAAGCCAAATCCATATTATGCCCCCACCGAAACCGGAGATAAATGATGCTCTGCCCCTGCTTTGCAAAACCGTGTACACTTTCAATACCCTGAATGGTACTCAGTAATGCTTCAAGTCTTTCATTGATCAGCGTCTCTACCTCTCTTGGTGAAGCACCCTGCCAGTCTGTCCTGACCACCAAAGTCGGGGAGTCCACAGCTGGTAACAGGTCAACCGATAATTCCTTTAAAGCCAGGCTTCCAAACAGGAAGGCTGCCAAAATAAGAATCATTGCGGTAACAGGCCTATTTAGTAACAAAAGAGTAAATTTAAGAGGTAATTATTGATCAGTACAACTAACGGAACACCCAATTACTACACCTACCCAGAATGCCAATATTTTAGGTTACCCGCATTGTAATTTTTTTATCTTAGATTTACAAGTATTTAATTTAATGTTATATAAGGCAATGAAGCACTCGGCAATCTACTTTGTTTAGATCCGTTCAATAACATTTTTATATGACGATCGTATCTACATTCATATCCGCATCACGTAATTCATTACATTCAAACATCTAAAGACAAAACCCCTTGTAGCTATGAAGAACAGTTTACACTACCTCCCTTTGATTTTACTCTCCTTGCTTTTGCTCAACTCCTGCGGACGACGTGGACCGGTGGGTCCCCAGGGTCCTCCCGGCATCGATGGCGCAGAACTGCTCCCTGCCTCTTTCGAATTTAATGTAGATCTTCTGCAAGAAAATGGATTTGAAGATTTTGGAGACATTCCGAATGAAATAGATGTTATTCCAGAAGACGTTCTCCTCGCCTTTGTCCTGGAAGACGAAACCCAGGAGGGTGAGGAAGTGTGGAGACAATTGCCACTAATCGAATTCAGGGAGCGGGGAACTGTCGCTATAAATTTCGATTTCACCGTTTGGGATATCAGGATTTTTATGGAGGCGAACTATCCTCTTCAAAGTGAGGATGGCTATCAGGGATTGCTGATTCGTGCGGTTCATATCCCAGCCAATTATGTAGCCAAAATGAAACCAGGGGCACTCGCCACCATCCAGAACCCCAATGAGGTAGCCAAAATCCTGGGGATGGAAATCATTTCTTTGCCATAAACCGTTTTAAAATCTGTTGCAAAACCGCTGGGGTAACATGGGATCACGCTCATGCAGCGGTTCAGCCATTACGGCAACGGTTACCTGACTTCAGCACCTTACCCCTGTCAGTGAGTACTCTTTCATCAGGATCCTCCATCAGAAAGAGTTTACTGATATGAAGGGTATGCTCTTTCACACCATCGGATCACGGGCAGCAGATCGGGTCAACAGACCAACGATCACCACGAAGATGACCGAACCGATAATTGACCAGATAATCGGAAAACTGTTCCCTCCTACCGATACATTGAAAAGTTCCGGTAAGCCCAGCTGAATACTTAACCATGTGCCCAACAGCGCTCCGATAAAGCCTACAACAATGGAGACGATGCAGCCCCCTCTGCTGAATCCTGCAATAGCCTGGCCAATAGATCCGCAAATTCCGGCAATCAGAAGTAAAATAAAAAATTCAATAAGTCCCATAGAATTTCATTTTGAGGAATCCGAATGCAAGTCAGACTCTACAAAAATGCCCAGTTTCATTGCATGCGGATAAATTACCATGTACAAACTCATTTCGTGATTGTGAACCTATTTCAGTGCTCAGAAGTTCCTGGGTAGCGGAAAATTCATCAATTTTTGGATGAATGGTACCCCTGTCCTGTATGAAGATTTACATGATAATGGTTTATCAATATTGTATGTTCGTAGAGCGGCTGCAGCAGGGTCCAACTCCCTTTACCATCATAGATCCGACCCTTATCAGCAGACTGCTTAAGCACTGCTTGTCATCAAAATAAATTCACGATCGATTAGAATGGACAAAATTGAACACTGGATTGATGCATTTCTGGTAAACTCCGGGGTTTCTGATGAATTTGCAATGTACATACGATTGCTGATCTTGCTGGTTGTTCTGTTTCTCGTCTCAGCCACAGCATTTCTGATCACCAAACAGATTGTAATACGTTTAATCTACAAATTTGTACGAAAATCTACTGTCAAATGGGACGATCTTCTGGCGGAGAAACGGGTGTTTGATCACGTTGCCCATGTTGTGCCTGCACTTTTTGTCCGATTCCTGGCGCCGGTAATATTCTCGGATTTTACATACATGCTGCCTGTGGTCGAGAAACTCACCGACTCCTACTTAGTGATCGTAGGAACCATGATTGTCATCGCATTCCTAAAGGTTATTGAATATTGGCTCTCTTCTCATCCCGCCTTTCAGGACAAGCCCCTTGTAAGTTACTTTCAATTGATCCGTATCATCCTCTATGGAGTTGCTTTCGTTCTGGTTCTATCCATTCTTCTGGATCAGTCGCCTGTCTATTTTCTGAGTGCTTTTGGTGCGATGACAGCCATTCTTCTTCTGATATTTCAGAACACAATTCTGGGACTGGTGGCCAGTGTTCAGCTCTCTGCAAATGATTCGATCCGGGTCGGAGATTGGGTTGAAATGCCTAAATTTAATGCTGACGGAGATGTCATTGAAATTAACCTGAATAATGTCAAAATACAGAATTGGGATAAAACCATAACCACGATTCCCACTTACCATTTCAACAGTGACAGTTTTAAGAACTGGCGCGGCATGAGGCAGAGCGGAGGCCGCAGAATCAAAAGATCGATCTATATCGATGTCCATACCATCAAATTTGTAGATCGTGAGTTAAGGGAAAATCTCAAAAAAAATCATCTTATTTCAGGTTTTATAACCGCCAGGCAGAAAGAGATCGATGAGTTTAACCAGAAGCATGAAATCGACACCTCCCTGCTGATCAATGGAAGGCGCATGACCAATATCGGAGTCTTCAGGGCTTATATCGAGGCATATCTGCGGAGCCATCCCAGAGTGAAACAAGACGCCAGCATCATGGTCCGGCAACTAGCAGCAGAAAGCCATGGAATCCCTATGGAGATCTACTGTTTCTCAGATACAATTGTCTGGGTGGAATATGAAAGTTTACAATCGGATATCTTCGATCATCTTTACGCCGCAGCCCGGTTCTTTGAGCTCGATATCTTCCAGAGTCCCAGCGGGAGGGACATCTCAAATCTGATGCCTTCGCAGGAGAGCAGATAATTACTTAAAGAGGTACTACATAAATAGCTATTTGACAATCATTAGCTTACGTGTTTCCTGAATATCCTCGGTAATAAAGCGGTAGAAATAGACCCCGCTAGCCAGCCCTGCCGATCTGAAAGGGACTGTATGATACCCCTGTTGATGCGATCCTTCTGCAATGGTCGCTACTTTCTGTCCCTGTATATTATAAATCGATAACGATACGTCCATGGTTCGATCAAGATAAAAATTGAAGCGGGTAATATGGTCAAAAGGATTGGGGAAATTGTCCATCAAGGTGGTCTGCTGTAACCCCTCCCTCACATTATCCAGATTGATATAGCCCTCTTCTCTGATATGTTTGGTGAATTGGTAGTTATACTGATTCATTCGGGCAATCACTTTCCATTTTATCTGAAACCTTGGGGGTATGATACGCCCCCTCTGCTCAAAGAGGCGTACAATCTGATCGGCAGCCATCTCAAGGCTGTTTTGACCATTGGCCAGAACCCTCTCGTAAACAGGATAGCTAAAATCCCCCGATATTTCATCCAGCTGAAAAGTGTACTCCACCGGATAATCACTTTTTGCAGCTTCCCATTCAAACCGGACAGTATCACTGAATGTGGGTGAATATTTAAAATCGGTATACAGCTCCGGACCTGCTAAACTAAAATCGGCTATGGGATCCCTGCTTACGACAGGTGTAATTGACATCGGTTCTGTATAATCGGTGTATCCCGCATCGTTGACTCCGCGCAGCCGATATGTGTAACGGATGCCGAGGACATGTTCGTCATGGTAAACTCTGGAGGGTGTACGAACGGTAGCCAGAGGCTCAAAGGTTTTCCCGTTGTCTGTGGATCTTTCAATCTCATATCTTACTGGCTCGGCATATAAATGGTCCCATCGCAAGGTGATCCTGTCTGGTGTGGTGTTGCTGACTGCAAAGCTGAGTATATTTTCAGGAGGAATTCCTTTAAGGATTCTCTGTTGCAATTGTGCTTCATAGAGAGAGTGGATTTCAGGCGAAGTTCCCGTAAGCTCAATATGTCCGGCAGGATGGGTAAAGTACCCGGTATTATCCACAGTTGCCCGGTTTCCAATGGCATAGTTCTGCCCGACCGGGGGTTTTTGTACCACGATTTTATACTGAGGCGCGCGAACATTCCAGGCTGTGGAGTGAACGGCCGACCACCCGTGACTGCTGCCAAGACTGCCTCTGTTGTAGAGGCCGATGGCCGTATTATTTTGGTGATTGCTGAATAGCATATTGTCATAAATTATCCCCTGGCTCCATTTGCGGTGCCCTTCTGCAGCGTTCACTGCACCTTCGGAGACACTATTGTAAAAGACCACTCCCGAGGAGGTGCTCTTGCCATTCACAATATAGGGCCGTCTGCTGAATGTCGATTTCAGATTTTTAAACAGTATATTATTGGAGTAAAGAAAGACCGCAAAATTGTATCTCGTACCTTCTGTAATCGGGGAATGGGGCGATAGAGCGTCAGAGTCTTCGATGGTAACATATGCCGCATCCCTCATACTGATCCCTGAGAGCCAGAAATGTCGGACGGTAATCGAGGAAGCCCATGCATTCTCAACACCATGAAAAAAGATTCCTGTCTCTGCATGATCTTGAGAATCCTCCGATAGTGTCTGTATATCCAGAGTCAAGGATTCAATACCTGAATTGATCACCAGATTGCTGATATCGGGTTTGTACATATAGGTTGTAGCAAGTTTCCGATTTAAATGGTCAAAGACCGGGGCATCAATCTGAATAGTGTTTCCCGAAATAGCTGTTATAATTCTGTAGTAGAATATATCCACTTCTCCCTCCTCCCAGGATGGAGCTCCATGTGTTCCCCCTCTGTCAATTGCATTGAGCCACGCCTCGCTACTCTCCTGCCTCAAAATCACACGGTCTCCCACATTAAATTTTTCGGGGTGCCGAACCTGAAACAGACGGGATCCTACAGGTACAAATTCCGTTATAACCTCTGTCTCACTACCAGCCACCTTACTCAGCCAGGGCTCTCCCCGGCTGCCAATGGTAATCACATTGCCCCGGATGTTCTGACCTGCACGGATGATGGTGTTTTTTGATGGATCGTTTCCTTTTCCAGCCCCTCTCAATACCACTCCGCTTCGGTTGATACTGATATTCGAAGAGATATGGTATACGCCGGTTGATAGAACGACCGCCCCACGTTCACCACGTTCATTCATCGGCAGCTGGCCGACACGGTTCAGGGCAGATTGAATTTGATAAGTATCGTCACCCCCCGAAGGTTGCAGTGTGATCATAGTCTCAAAAACAGGCAGAGGTTCTGTACCACCTTTGTACCCTGCATGACTATAATCAGGTATTCGATTTTTCTCTGAATCTATTCTATATCTAAGCTGATCCCCATCATAATAAACAGCATTTGAATTATTCTGAGCAGATAAATATTCTGCTTGTAAACTAAAAGATACAGTGAATATTATGAGATAATAGACAATTTGCCTACTATAATAATTTCTATGCACACCCATGCAACTATAACACCCGTTTTTTCATCAGAGAGAAAACAGTCAAGAAAACCAATTTTTACAAGAAAGCCTAATTATAATTTCTCGTCTATCTTCTTTTATCCCATCTTTTTTCTGACACCCTACTCACATCTGAAATGCATATCACTCGTTGCCACGTATACATCTACCAGTATATCTGCCTCGAAAATCTTACCTTTACCACCCTTTTTTACTTACTGAATCTATGCAATTGTGAGATCTGATCGAATATAAAAAACATTACAATAGAGATAAGATCCTGAAAATTGTCAACAGGCAATCGAACCTTTCAATGATGATTCATATATTTCCCATAAATGACTAATAATACTTTTTATATGCATTAATGGGTTTCTCATTTTACCACCTATATATCCGATGATATCACTAGTTAAGACGGGTGTTTGATGAGACGGGGAGGGACGCAACAGTCAGCATGGATAGGAGGAGGATCAGCGGCAGGGTGCAGTTCAGAAAATCTCACTCCGCCTGTACAGGAGAGTAGCGGTTCGGCGATTAATATACTCTTCCCTCAAGAACAGGAATGCATCAACTCCCCTTCTTACGGGAAAATAGAGAATAGAGAATAGAGTATCTGGAGAGGTGTCAGTTTTCAGAATTAGCCAATACCATCCTCTGTCGGATATCCCGAAATATTTTGATAACAAAGATAGCACCCACAGCCAGTATGGTTCCCAGCAAAATGAATACCACAACGATAAACAGACGGTTGGGTTCACTGCTCCGGTCAGGAACTGCAGGAGGTTCAGTGATATTAACCACTGGTGTGTCTTCCTGAAGTTTAATCTGAGCCTCTTCGAGACGTTCCGCCATCGTGTTATAAAGATTAAATGTAAGATTGTAACGACTCTGCAGCTGCTGCTCTTCTATCCGTGCCACGGCAGTCAACTGCCCGCGGTTTGCATCTGTAAAATGTGCCAGTTCCTGTTGAACCTCTTCAAAGTTTTGTTTTGCTTCTTCCAGACGCTCCTGAATAAATTTAACGTCTCGCTGTGATTTTTCAGTTCGGTAGCGTGTGACATAATCGGATAACTGATTAACAGCAAGTCTGGCAATTTCAGCAGCGACAACCGGGTCCTGCATCTTAACACTGATTGTCACAATCCCGGTATCTGAATCGTTGACGCTTTCAATACGCGATCTTAGTTGACGAACCGTACTCCAATCACGATTACTCAGACGGATGGTTTCAACCCCATGTGCTGACGTCTGGAGATCCTCATCCAGGCCCGCCAGATTGGTGAAATTTTCCGGGGTTTCCTCACCACTGCTTCTGATTTTAGAAATCAACAGGGAGGGTAACCCGATCGTATAGCGCCGCATGTAGTAGGTTAGTGGTCTTTTTTGGTGTTCCTGAAGATATTCCCGGATCGTCATCTCCTCTCCGGTCTCTTCAAGTGTAATCGTGTGATCCAACAGATTTACCAGAAAGAGTGTGTTCTGTGTAATGGAGGGATACATTCTGGCGGGAATTCCTCCGTTTGTCTCCGTTGGTCCGCTGGAGAAACCGAATTGCCTGGCCAACCCTCCCAGACTCCCAAGAGGCGAACTCTGCTGTGACTCAGGCAACACTTTGACCTCTGAGGTATATTCATCAATGGATGTCAGTGCAATGAATAGTCCCAGAACAGAAAATACGGCAATGATTTTAATTGCCAGCCATCGTCCGTCCCACACGGTCTGTATCAGATCCAGCAGATCTATCTCTTCACTCTCGGCATTTGCTTGTTGCACGATCTCTACCGGTACGTAACGAACTTCAGGGTTGTCAGGTCTGGTTTCACTCATGTTACATTTATTATCTGCTGAACGAACTAATTACTGTCCGTCACCTTGCAAAACAGTTATAAAAATTAAAGAATTATTGTCTCAGTCGGTCAATCGCAATCATCAATGACGTACTCATTCCAACTACCGCAGCTGAAATAGAGACTATTTCACCCGTCGTCAATCTTGCGCGTTCTGGTTTTGCAGGGACGATAATTTGAGTACCGGGTTCGATGGGAGGTGAATTGTTGATTAAACCAAAAAGGTATCTTTTCTTTCTATCCACATCCCCATTGGGATAAACTACATAAATTCTTCCCTTCTGAGCATTTGTTGCAAAACCTCCTGCACTGTCTATGTAGTAACTCATTCCCGCCCCTTCTCTGTATCGCACCTCCACATTCTGCATAACAGCTCCATTTATGGCTACAGTCTGCAGCTCCTTTGGTATCCGGATCACATCCCCGTCGCGAAGATACAGATCATCTCTGGATCCGGGGTTGGAAAGAATGTAAGGCAGGTCAATACTGATTCTCCTCGAACGCAATGCCATCTCTTCCGAATTCTGGTTGACACTGTCTGTCTCTGCAGGGCGCAGGTTTTGACGGTTTAGTTCCGCCCTTCTCTGCTCTATAGATTGTTCACTCTCTTCCTGCTCCTGAACGGCAGTCGTTTCATCTTCTGCCAGCCTGGAATCATCCCTTGCATCCCCGGGGAGAGGGGCAAATAACATGTCGTCCACGATTTCATCCCCTGCAAGGAAGTCAAGCTCGATTTCGGGCCGGTCAATCGCATCATGCTGCCGAATCAGCCTTGCGCCATGCTCATACGCTTCTGTAGTCAGCCCACCGGCCCGTCTGATAATATCCGAAACGCGTTCGGTTCTGGTATTCAGCGTATAGAGTCCCGGATATTTCACCTCACCTTCGACTCGGACGATCCGCTGAACCTGAAAATCGGGTTTCCGATGTACATAGATGATGTCAAATGGTTTTAATCGGAACATTCTGTCTTCTTCTTGCAGCTGCAGATCTCTGGTTATTCCGAGGGAGTAGATTTCAGCAATTTCATCTGAAGAGCTCTCCGGATCACCATCACCGGAAATCCTTCGGGATATTTCAATACGTGCCTCGGAAGCCGCATCTGTAAATCCTTCCGCCTGCAGGATCAGGTCTTCCAGGGTCATGTCATTCCTGTAGTTATAGGTTCCGCTACTACGAACGGCCCCTTTTATCTGAACCGTCTGTTCTTCAGCCATCTCATGAATACTCCGGATTCGTATATGATCCTCTCTTTTGAGTACGATATCATGCTCATCAGGATGATTCAACACCCCGCTCACATCAAATGAGAGCTGCTCGAGTGAATAATCATCCTGCAGACGGTTGATCAGACCCCGGCTCAAAAAAGCGTCAGGACGAACCCCCTCCGCCTCACGGATCAACTCTGACAGGGTCATTCCTTCTTTTAATTCATATTCACCGCTCCTCCAGACAGCTCCTGTTATGGTGATCCGGTTTTCGAATCTGTCAAGGATTTCATCGATAAAGAGAACATCACCGCTTCTCAGCTCCATGTCCCGGAACTCCTCAGAAGAAATATTTTCAATCCTTCTTTCTGTAGGGGTGGTACGGTGAATGCGCAGCTGACGGGTATAGGCTCTGTCTGAAAATCCCCCTGCAAAATGGATCAGATCTTCAACAGACTCCCCATCTAACATTTCAAAGAGGAGCCCGTTTCGTTTAACTTCCCCCTGCACCTCCACTCTTTTTTCGTACGTAGGAATCTGAACCACATCCCCGTCGCGCAGCTGAATATTTCCCTCCTGAATACCATCCACCAAAAAACGGTAGAGATCCATTTCAGCCACCACATTGTTATTTCGGATCACACGGATTCTCCTATAAGAACCGTTTTCGTCCGGTCCGCCTGCCCGGTAGAGCACATGATAGACTGTTGAGAAAGATGGGACAGCGTAGTCGCCCGGGTTTACAGCCTCACCGATAACTGCAACCTGAATCGATCGCAATCTCTCAAGAGAAACCCTGGAGAATGTAGTCTGTTCTCCCCGGCTGGTGTCCATTCCCGAATAGAGATTTTTCAGCTCCTCGGAGATCGCATCGGACGCTTCTTTAATGGTCAATCCGCTCACCATGACCGGCCCCAGGTTATCGATAACTACGGTCCCCTCGCCAGTTACCGGTACTCTGTAGACATTTGTCTGATCCCCCCATATATGGATTACGAGCTCATCCCCGGGCCCCAGCACATAATTTATCGGGGTAGGTACGTTCTGTGTAGGAACAAATTCCGTTTCCTGCTGACGGAAAATATGGGCTCCAAATGTCCGGCTCATCGTTTCTGTCTCTTCTCTCGGCGGCCGGCTGAAAATGCTATCCAGTTCAGAATGCTGCCCGAAACTCATAGAATCAGGATCAATCGCTGTATCTCCACTGGCCTGCAGCTGCTGAATCCGCGTCCGGAGCTGCGTTGCAACGGAAGTAGGGAGTCCGCGCATCTGTGCCATCTGAAAAGCTTCCTCAACAGAGATCCCTTCCTGTTGTGCCCTTGCTATAAACATTCGGAGCTGATTGTCACTGATATCCGCCGGATTCAGCGTAGAGAGATCCTCCACACTAAATCCCATAATGCTCTGTGCCTGAGGTGTTTCAGTAATCGATAGAGTTATAACAGAACTGAAGAATAAGAGTAGAAATATTTTTTTGGAGATCATAAATACAATTTGTCGACAACTTTTAATCTGCTGAAACATGAGGTCAAATATAAAAATAATCTTCTTAACAGCCGGCTTTATTATCGAAGGTATTTCTACTTGGCAAAATCACTTCCGCCTGCATCACCTTCTCATCCTTTATTTCATCTTTCATTATCTATAACTAGCAGGCTAAGTTTTGAAATTCGCAACGAAAGTTGAAGAAACCTGAACGCACGAGGTCAACGTTTGTTTTCTGACAAGGCTCTGATGAAGCCAGCTATTTAAACTTTTGATTGATAAAGTAAAACAGACTGTTCAGAAGAAATCGTCTGGTTCCCACCCGGTTGGTTCCGAGTAACGAAGCGAGCTTTGCGTATGCCCATCTGTTCCTGTGAAGTGAGGTTATCTTATCAGTGGAGCATAAATAGAAAAAAGGATCACGGGTTTCTGGAAAGTGTCGATCCAGATTTAGCTCCAGGGGAAGCCGGTACAGAGGGTACCCTCCTTCTGACTTTTCCGGTATCCGGGAGGTAATAACAACCTTTTTCCTTTTGAGCATCTGCAGCGGTTTGGTTCCGTACAGGTCCATCTCAATATTTCGCAGGCTTTGGCCCGTCAATTCTTGCAGAGCGGTCCCGTTTGCCTCCATAAAGGTATCATAAGAGACATATCTGTCACTCTCTTTCGGAAATTCTTGAAATACAGATTCACTGTCCCCTAACAGTATAGGTATTTCAAAGAGGTTACCGGTCTGTTTCATATGTTCCCCGCCATAGCGTGAACTGTTGGAGGTGAGACTCGCATATGGATACGTAAAGTACTTCTCCTGACTGACCAGGTAGAGATTGAACTCACGCTTCCAGGAGGTAGCAGGCCATTTCTGAATGTTTTGAGGGAGTTCATTCAAATATTTTTCTTCAGCCCTTTGTAGATGATTTTGCCGCCAACCATCATACGATCTCCACTGATCCTCGCTCCATACCGCACCCCACGAGGAAGCCAGTTGCATAAAATAGGCTGCCTTTGGAACAAAAAGGGGGATAAAGGGCAACTGGGCCGTCTCATTGTACACCTGGGCATAGAGGGAAATTCCAGCAACTCTATCCGACTTTCCATATGCATTCAGCGCTTCCATGGCATATAGGTAGTATAGCGGGGAAAGGGTCAGATCATCTTCCAATAAAATGACACTTCCATAAATTTCAGACAAGGAGATGCACCGGTAGATATGCTTTTTTAACCCCATCTGCTCACGATGTTCAACTATTTCTACCGTCCCATGATTAAATTTGAAGCTTCCCGCAACTCTCCGAACAGCTTCTGTGCTATTCCCTTCCAGGGAGATCACCAAATGATGGTCGTCTCCCGGGTAGTGTGCTCTGTTCAAAGTGATCAGAAGCTCTTCCAGTGACTCTGCCCGTTTATAGGCAGGAATGACTATTGCAGGTTTATAGGCCCGACTCACATTTCCATCATCTTGGGGTTGAGATCTCATCTGGAGTAGATAGTATTCAGCAGACCGAAGAGACGATCAAATTTCAATTGCAGCTTAAAACGAAGGCCTAATTTCGAAGGAATATCGTTCTGAAGATGATCCTTTATTGAAATCCTGTTTTTCTCTTGCCGGTTGAGATT
>Ga0209487_1000442_pt1 | contig 38060 bp, 31 predicted proteins | sample Poulit2012_FD_187524 | JGI IMG/M metagenome (GOLD analysis project Ga0209487, IMG submission 187524) | Agricultural soil microbial communities from Georgia to study Nitrogen management - Poultry litter 2012 (SPAdes) (version 2) | ecosystem: Environmental > Terrestrial > Soil > Agricultural land...
GGGGCGGGGCGGGGGCGGCGCGCATCGAGCTGCCAGGAAGTGTCGGGCAGGAATTGAGCTGTCGGCGCAGAGGGGAGGGGTGGGCGGCGGCCCAGTCAGATGCGGCGGCGGGCGGCGGCCCCAGTCAGATGAGGCAGCGGGCGGCGGCCCAGTCAGATGAGACGGCGGGTGGCGGCCCAGCGGGTGAGCTCGTTGCGGGAGGACAGCTGGAGCTTGCGCAGCACCGAGGACACGTGGGTCTCCACGGTCTTGATCGAGATGAACAGCTCGGCGGCCACCTCCTTGTAGGTGTAGCCGCGGGCGATGAGGCGCATGACCTCCTGCTCCCGCGCGGAGAGCCGGTCGAGCTCGTCGTCGGTGGTCGCGATGTCGGCAGCGGCGGTGCCGAAGGCGTCCAGCACGAAGCCGGCCAGCCGCGGGGAGAAGACCGCGTCGCCCCCGGCCACCCGGCGCACGGCGTCGGCCAGCTCGGTGGGCGTGATCGCCTTGGTCACGTAGCCGCGGGCACCGGCCCGGATCACGCCGACGACGTCGTCGGCGGCGTCGGAGACCGACAGCGCGAGGAAGCGGGTGGGCAGCTCACGGCAGCCGGTGATGACGTCGATGCCGCCCCCGCCGCGGCCACCGGGCAGGTGGACGTCGAGCAGGACGACGTCGGGCCGCAGCTCATGGATGACGGCGACGGCCGACTCGACGTCGGCGGCCTCCCCCACCACGTCCAGGTCCGGGGCGTGGCGCTCCAGCTCGCTGCGGACCCCGCTGCGCACCAGGGCGTGGTCGTCGACGACGACGATCCGTAGCCGGCTGTCGTGCTGGTTCATCTCACTCTCCTGTCGCCGTGGGCATCCGGAGGCTGACCTCGGTGCCCGCCAGACCGCTGGCCGGCCCGGTCCGGATCGTCGCACTGCCCCCGTGCCGCTCGAGCCGCCCGATGATCGAGTCACGCACCCCGTGCCGGTCATCGGGGACCGCGTCGAGGTCGAAGCCCGCACCGCGGTCCCGGACGAACACCTCGATCACTCCCTCACCGACCTCAACGTACAGCGACACCGGGGGCGCGCCGTGGACGACCGCGTTGCGCAGCGCCTCGCGGGTGCCCGCCGCGAGGGCCTCGATCGTGGGGCCGGGCGGGTGGTCCCCGGCGGTGACGACGTCGATGGCCACCCCGTGCTGGTCCTCCACCTCGCCGGCGACCTCGCGCAGCGCGGCGGCCACCGAGTCCCCGGGGGCGGGTCGGTCGGCGTACAGCCACTGGCGCAGCTCGCGCTCCTGCGCTCGGGCCAGCCGCGCCACCTGGTCGGGGTCCTCGGCGCGGGAGCGGATCAGCGACAGCGTCTGCAGCACCGAGTCGTGCAAGTGGGCGGCGATGTCGGCGCGCTCCGACTCCCGCGCCCGAGCGGTGCGTTCGGCGCTGAGGTCCCGCACCAGGCGCAGCCACACCGGTGCCAGCACGATCGCCACCCCCACGAGGATCGCGGTGCTGGCCACCAGGCCGGAGAGCAGCTCATCGGCCCCCAGACCGCGGCCCAGCAGGAGGACCACGCCCACCACGGCGAGCAGGATCCCGCCGCCGACCCGGGCGACCTTGTGCCAGCGCGGGGAGCTGGCGGCATCCAGCCCGGACAGCGAGGAGTCCAGCTGGGTCCAGACCAACGCGGCGCCTCCCACCACGATGAGGACCGGCATCAGCCAGGCGTTGGGCAGCTGGACGCCGGTGCGCCACAGCACGAGCGCCACCGCCGCGAGGAGCAGCAGCAGGCCGACGACGACGTCGCTCGGGGAGACTCCGCGGGTGACCGCCCGCAGCCGGGGCGCCAGGCGGAGCGAGGCGGTGGGCCGGTCCTGGCCCGCCGAGTCGGCCGGGTCGCCGGTCGGGACGAACACCCAGAGGAACCCGTAGAGGACGATCCCGGCCCCGAAGGCGAGGCCGGCCAGCACGAAGGCGGCGCGCAGCCGCCCCACCGGCACGTCCAGGTGGGCGCTGAGACCGGCGCACACCCCGGCGACCTGCCGCACGGCGAGGGGCCGGCGCAGGGGGAGGCGTGCGAGCTGGGAGGAGGTCACAGGGTGATCGTCACACGTCGCGCCGCCTCCGGGGGAGCCCCGGAGCGGCTTTTCGGGGCGATCCCGGGGTCTACCGCGCCCCTGCCAGGGCTCGATCAGGGCATCCCCCGATACCGCGCCGCCACTCGGCGCGGTTGGCTGGAGCCATGAACAGCACACCTCCCCCTCCACCGCCCCCCGCCGGCACGAGCTTCTTCCGCTCGGTGCGCGGGATGGGCATCTGGCGCGCCCAGGACCGGTGGGCCGCCGGTGTCGCCGGTGGCCTGGCGCACCGTCTTGGCATCGACCCGCTCATCGTGCGCGGCCTGTTCGTGGTCGCCACCCTCTTCGGCGGCCTGGGCCTCATCCTGTACGGCCTGGGCTGGATGCTCCTGCCCGAGGCGGCCGACGGCCGGATCCACCTCGAGGAGGCGTTCCGCGGCCGCTTCGACATCGCATTGGCCGGCGCGATCACCGTCACCATCATCGGCATGACCCGCCCCATCCTGTGGTGGCAGGGCTCGTGGTGGGCGGTGCCGTGGATCGTCGCCCTCGCCGCCATCATCGCCGTCATCATCCTCGCCGACCGGCAGAAGAACACGCCGCCACCCGCGGCGAACCCCACCGTGGCGGCCGGCCCGCCCCGGCCCGCCTACGACGTCCCGGAGGACACCGTGACCCAGCAGACCGACCCCCAGTCCGTCCCCGCCGAGACCGAGACGCTGCCGGCGTCGGCCGCCGGGTACGAGTCGGCGCCCACCACCGAGCAGTCGGCACCGGCCACCGAGCAGCCCGCCTACGCCGGCCACGAGCCGGCACCCACCGCCGGGCAGCCCGACTGGGACCAGCCCGCCCACGGCGGCTGGGGCGGTGGCTGGGACGGCGGCTCGGGCACTCCCCCGGCCGGCCCGCCGGCCGGGCCGCCCGCCCCGCCCCGCCCGCCGGTTCCCGGGCCCGGCTCCCGGCTCACCAGCCTGGTGATGGCGCTCGCGCTGCTCGCCACGGCGGCCATCGTCGGCGCGCACCAGGTCGGGGCGGTCACCGGCAACGTGTGGCTGATCGCCGGTGGCGCAGTCCTGGTGATCCTCGGCGCCGGCATCGTCATCAGCGGTATCCGCGGCCGCAACCAGGGCGGCCTGGGCGGGCTCGCGCTCGTGCTCGCGATCATCCTGGTGCCCACAGCGGGCATCTCCAGCGCCATCCCCGGCATCTACCGGGCCGGCACGAACACCAGCATCGTCACCGGGGACCGGCTCTGGGCACCCACCGACGCCGCCGAGGCCGAGGACGGGTACGCGATGCTCGCCGGCGAGCTGGTCGTCGACCTCGCCGACCTCGAAGAGGATGCCAACCTCCAGGCGGCGGTGACCTTCGGCAACCTGCACGTGCTCGTCCCCGACGACGTCGAGGTCACCGTGCACAGCCGCGTGGCCGCCGGTGAGGTGGTCGGGCGCCTGGACGACGGCTGGTCCGGTCCCGGCACCGGGCGGGCGAGCGGCCGGGCGGACCAGACCCTGAGCAACGGCACCGGCATCAACATCACGCTGACCCAGGACGGCGCGGCGACCGGACCGCAGATCGTCGTCGACGCCGAGGTCACCTTCGGCCAGATCATCATCGAGGAGACATCATGACCGAGCACCAGACCCAGCCCCAGCCCAGCACCGAGCCGCGGATCGCCACCATCGTCTGGGGAGCCCTGCTGCTCCTCCTCGGCCTGGCGGTGATCGGGATCGGGGTCGGCCTGCGGGTGGACCTGCAGGCCGCACTCATCGTCATCCTTGCGCTGGCCGGGGTGGCCCTGCTCGTCAAGGCCCTCACCGGCCGCGAGGAGTAGCCGACCGACCGACAGCCACCGTGGGCCCCGGGAATCGCCTCCCGGGGCCCACGTGTCACAGTTGCGCCCCGCGCGGTGTCTCTATGGGACAAGCACCAGCACCGAAGGAGTGCGGAACGATGACACCCACGACAGAGGCGATCGTCGTCGGCGGCGGGTATGCCGGCGTCGTTGCCGCCAACCGGCTCACGACCAACCCAGACCTGCGGGTCACCCTGATCAACCCGCGCCCCACCTTCGTGGAGCGCATCCGACTGCACCAGCATGCGATCGGTGCCTACGACGCCGCCATCAGCTTCACCGACGTCCTCGCACCGACCGTCCGCCTCACCGTAAGTGCGGTGACCCGGATCGACGCCACCTCCCGCAGCCTCGAGCTCGCGAACGGTGACGTCGTCCGGTACGACTACCTCGTCTACGCCGTCGGCAGCCACAGCGCCGAGCCGGCAGTGCCCGGCGCGACGGAGCACAGCTACCCGCTCAGCACCCTGGAGCAGGCCCGGGCCGTGCACGACCGGCTCCACGCCACGGGCCCGGACGCACCGGTCGTGGTCGTGGGCGGGGGTGCCACCGGCATCGAGACCGCTGCCGAGCTCGCCGAGGCCGGCAGCTCGGTCACCCTCGCCACCGGTGGCGAGATCGGCGAGTACCTGCACCCGAGAGCACGGCGGGAGGTCCGCCGCCAACTCGACCGCCTCGGCGTCACCCTGCTCGAGGCTGCGGAGGTCACGGCAGTCGGTGCACACGTCGTCCACCTCGCCGACGGCCGCGAGCTGCCGAGCCGGACCACCGTCTGGACCGCCGGGTTCGGTGTCCCCGACCTCGCCGCACGCAGCGGACTGGACACCGACGCCACCGGGCGGCTGCGCACCGACGAGACCCTCACCAGCACGACAGACGACCGCATCGTCGCGGCGGGCGACGCCGCGGCACCCTCGGGGCTGCCCTACCGGATGTGCTGCGCAGCCGCGCTGCCGCTCGGCGCGCACGCGGCCGGCACCGTCCTCGCTCGAGTGGCAGGGCGCCGCCCGAAGCCGTTCGCCGTCCCGGTCCCCGGCCAGTGCCTCAGCCTGGGGCGGCGGCTCGGGGTGTTCCAGCTCGCCCGGAGGGACGACACCGCCACGCCCGTGTACATCGGCGGCAGGGCCGGGGGCCGGGTCAAGGAGTGGGTCACCGCGGGCAATCGCGCCTCGCTGGGGGTCTTCTCGCGCCGGCCGGGGCTCATCGGAGCGCTCACCGCAGTCCAGGACCCGCGCCGTACACGTCGGCTGGCTGATGGGTCTGTCGCGATCGCCGCGGCCCGGGCAGACTGAGACACCCGGCCAGGAGACTGCCGTGACCGACGAGTCCACCGCAGAGGCGACCGCCGCGTTCGTCGCCCACCGCAACCTGCTGTTCACCGTGGCCTACGAGATCCTCGGCTCGGCCACCGACGCCGAGGACGTGCTGCAGGAGACCTGGCTGCGGTGGGTGGGCGTCGATCTCGCAGACGTCCGGGACCGGCGTGCCTACCTCGTGCGCATCACCACCCGCCAGGCCCTCAACCGGGTACGCGCGCTGCGGCGGCGCCGAGAGGAGTACGTCGGCCAGTGGCTCCCCGAGCCCCTACTCACCTCCCCGGACGTCGCCGAGGACGTGCTGCTCGCCGAGAGCGTCTCCATGGCGCTCATGGTCGTGCTCGAGGCACTCTCGCCCACCGAGCGCGCTGTCTTCGTGCTGCGCGAGACGTTCGGCTTCGGCTACGGCGAGATCGCCGACGCGGTCGAGAAGTCCCCCGACGCCGTCCGGCAGATCGCCTACCGCGCCCGCGGGCACGTCAGGGCGCGCCGCCCGCGGCAGGCGGCCACCCCGGCGGAGACCCGGGCGGCCCTCGAGGCGTTCAAGGTGTCGATCGAGACCGGCGACGTCCAGGCGTTGATGGACGTCCTCGCACCGGACGTCGTCGTCCTCGCGGACGGCGGTGGGGCCAAGCAGGCGGTGCCCAACCCGGTCCGCGGGGCGGAGAAGGTCGCTCGCCTCTTCGTCGGCGGCCTGCGAAAGGTCGACGGCCTGCTCGCGGCGGCCCACCGCACCATCAACGGCCACCCCGCCCTGGTCGTCACCTTGGACGGGGAGCTCGACGGCGTCTTCGCCGCACAGGTCCAGGAGGGCCGCATCACCGGGATCTACTACGTACGCAACCCCCACAAGCTCGCCCGCGTCGAGGCGGAGACGGCGCTGGCCCGGCGGTGAGGCAGGCGGTTCCGTGCTGCGGCGCCCGGTGTGCCAGGCGCCGGGCCCGAGCACCGACACCAGAAGGCCCCGGGAGGTGTCTCCCGGGGCCGCTGGGCGCTCGTGTCTAGCGCATGGGTGCTGGTGTCTAGCGCACCGGCTCGCGGGCCGGCTCGGCCCCGTCGGCCACGGCCGGCGCCTTGGCCAGCTGGCGCATCCCCAGGCCGAGGAGGATGAACAGCGCGCCCAGCCCCATCACCAGCAGGGCCACGCCGTAGGAGACCACCGAGGTGAACAGCGAGGCACGCAGGAAGGAGGCGTTCATCACCGAGTCGCGCTGGGCCTGCAGCTCCTCGTGCTCCGGGGAACCCGGCTCGACCTCGCGCATCGCCGTGCCGAGCTCGGCGTAGGTCCGGCCCTCGGTGCCGGCCAGCGCGTGGGTGTTGATGATGTCGGCCTGGGCGTAGGCGGACAGCGGACCCTGCACCTCGGCGCCGGCCAGGAACGCGGCGTCCTCCGGGACGGTGATGTTCTCGGCCTTGAGCTGGCTGGTCACCATGCCCCAGGTGACGCCACCGGCGAGGATGAAGACGATCCCCGCGATGAGCGCGACGAGGCCGGCAGTACGGGCGAGACCGGTGCCACGAGAGCTGGTCATGATGTGTCCTTTCGGATGGGCAGGTTGCCGTGGAGCTCGTTGGTGAGGTCCTGGGAGCAATCCTGACATTCCGGTTTGTCCGGTTCCGGGTCGATGGTCCCACCTCAGGCATTCCCGGCATGTGGCGCGCCTCACGAAAGACGCGGTTCGGTGGCGGTGGTGAGACTATTCGCTGATGCGGATCCTGCACGTCACCGACTGCTACTTCCCCCGGCTCGGTGGACTCGAGGTCCAGGTGCACCAGCTCAGCCAGCAGCAGCGCGCCGCCGGCCACCAGGTCGCGGTCCTGACGGCGACCGGCGAGACCGCGGGGGCGCACGGACGCAGCGTGACCCGGGACCAGGGCGTCCCGGTGTTCCGGATGGCCGCCCGCATGCCCGGCCGCCTCCCGGTCCACCCCTGGCCCTGGCCGCACGCCCGGGATCTGCTGGCCCGCCTGGAGCCCGATGTCATCCAGCTGCACATCGGCGGGCTCACCCCCTCCACCCAGGCGGTCGCCGCCCTCGCGGCTGCCCAGCAGCGCCCCGCCGTCCTCACGGTGCACAGCGTGTGGCGCGAGCACACCGCCGTGCGCCCCTATGGCCTGCTCGACCGCCTGATCGGCTGGTCGCGGTGGCCGATCCACTACACGGCGGTCTCCCACCTGGCCGCCGACCGGGTCCGCCAGGCCGCCGGCGGGCAGCTCGAGGTGGGGGTGCTGCGCAACGGGGTCGACGTCGACGAGTGGCGGCAGGCGGCCGTGCCCCGCTCCGGTGGGCCGGTGCACGTGGTCAGCGCCGGTCGCTTCGCCCCCCGCAAACGCATGATGCCGCTGCTGACGGCGCTGGAGAGTGCCGCGCGAGCGCTCGGCCCGGACGTCCCGCTACGCGTCACGGTCGCCGGCGAGGGCCCCGAGCTGGCCGCAGCACGCGAGTTCGTCGCCGAGCGCGGGCTCTCCGACCGGCTGCACCTGCCCGGCCGGCTCAGCCGCGCCGAGCTCATCGCCCTGTACCGGGACGCCGACGTCTACGTCGCGCCGGGGGTCGACGACGCGTTCTCGGTGGCGGTGCAGGAGGCCCAGGCGGCCGGCCTGGCGATCGTCTCGCGCTCGCAGTCCGGAGCCGCCGAGCTCCTCGAGGACGGCGTGACCGGCCTGCTCGCCCCGGACGACGACGCACTCTCCCGCGCCGTGGCCCGGCTGGTCACCGATGCGGACCTGCTCGAGCGCATCACGGCGCACAACCGGCAGGTACCGCCGCAGACCGCCTGGCCGCAGGTCCTCACCGCCACCATGGCGGCTTACGAGCACGCCCTCACGCTGGTGCCCTGAGCCGCCGGGCTACTCCCACTCGATGGTGCCCGGCGGCTTGCTCGTGACGTCCAGCACCACCCGGTTGACGTCGGGGACCTCGTTGGTGATCCGGCTGGAGATCCGGCCCAGCACGTCGTAAGGCAGCCGCGACCAGTCGGCGGTCATCGCGTCCTCCGAGCTCACCGGTCGCAGCACGATCGGGTGGCCGTAGGTGCGGCCGTCGCCCTGGACGCCCACCGAGCGCACATCGGCGAGCAGCACCACCGGGCACTGCCAGATCTCCCGGTCCAGGCCGGCGGCGGTGAGCTCCTCGCGTGCGATGGCGTCGGCCGCCCGCAGCACCGCCAGACGCTCGGCGTCGACGGCACCGACAATCCGGATGCCAAGGCCCGGCCCGGGGAACGGTTGGCGCCAGACGATCCCCTCGGGGACCCCGAGCTCGAGTCCCACGGCACGCACCTCGTCCTTGAACAGGGTGCGCAGCGGCTCGACGAGCTCGAACTGCAGGTCGTCGGGCAGGCCGCCGACGTTGTGGTGGGACTTGATGTTGGCAGCGCCCTCGCCGCCGCCGGACTCGACGACGTCGGGGTAGAGCGTGCCCTGGACGAGGAACCGGACCTCCTCCTGGTCCGCGTCGGCGGCGGACTCGGCCACGACTTCCCGGGCCGCCTGTTCGAAGACCCGGATGAACTCCCGACCGATGATCTTGCGCTTGGTCTCCGGGTCGGTCACGCCGGCGAGCGCGTCGAGGAACTGCGCGGCGGCGTCCACGACCTTGAGCTTCACGCCGGTGGCGGCGACGAAGTCCTGCTCCACCTGCTCGGCCTCACCGGCCCGCAGCAGCCCGTGGTCGACGAACACGCAGGTGAGCTGGTCGCCCACGGCCTTCTGCACGAGCGCGGCGGCCACCGAGGAGTCCACCCCACCGGACAGACCGCAGATGACGCGGGCGTCACCGACCTGCTCGCGGATGGCGGCGACCTGCTCGGCGATGACGTTGCCGGGTGTCCACGTCGGCGCCAGGCCCGCGCCGTCGTAGAGGAAGCGCTCCAGGGCTGCCTGGCCGAAGTCGGAGTGCTTGACCTCCGGGTGCCACTGCACGCCGAACAGTCGCCGCTCGCGGTCCTCGAAGGCCGCGACCGGGGCGCCGGGCGAGGTGGCGAGCACCTCGAAGCCCTCGGGCGCCTCGCGCACGGCGTCCCCGTGGCTCATCCACACCTGCTGGTGCTGCGGGGTGCCCTCGAGCAACGTGCCGGGCTCACGCACCTCCACGGTGGTCGCGCCGTACTCCCGGGCACCGGTGTGCGCCACCGTGCCGCCGAGCGCCGAGGCCATCGCCTGGAAGCCGTAGCAGATACCGAGCACCGGCACTTCGGCCTCGAACAGGGCCGGGTCGACGCCGGGAGCGCCGTCGGCGTAGACCGAGGCCGGTCCGCCGGAGAGGATGATCGCCGCCGGCTCCTTGGCCAGCATCCGCTCCACCGACATCGTGTGCGGCACGATCTCGGAGTACACGCGGGCCTCGCGGACCCGGCGGGCGATGAGCTGGGCGTACTGGGCGCCGTAGTCGACGACGAGGACGGGGCGGGGCGTCCCGCCGGGCTCGGGGGTGTCGGTCATGTCCGTGCTCACCGGCCCAGCGTAGTGGTGGGCCGGGCGATGACGCCGGGCAGGTCCGCGGCGAACCAGCCCTTGGCGCGGTGCTCCATGACGAAGGACAGCACCGGGACCACCCCGGCCACGATGAGCGCCGCCATCCGGCCCAGGCCCCAGCGCATCGCCGACCACAGATTGAACACCGAGATGAGGTAGACCACGTAGATCCACCCGTGTGCAAAGGGGATCCATGCGATCCACGCCTCCACCGCCGGGCCGACGCCCACGAGGTAGACGAGCACCATCTCCACGACCAGCAGGAGGAGCATGACGCCGGTGACGAAGGCCATGACGGCGTAGAACCGCCACGCGCTGCGGGCCTTACGCTCGCGTTCGGCCGCCAGCGCGGCACTCGGCCCGCCCGGCATCGTCTCCTCGCCCACCTGGTCCTCCTCATTCTCCGGCACGGGCCCAGTCTCTCAGGGCGCGGCCGCCGCGGGAAAACACGGTGACCGGCGGTCGCGCGACGACATAGGCTCGGCTCCCGTGCTCGACGTCCCGACCGGCCACCCCGGTCACCCCCCGCTCACCTCCCCGATGGCCTATCTCGGGTGGGTGGGTCGCGGTGCCACGCGCATCCTCACCGCAGCCTCCGCGCTGGCCGTCCTCGACGCACTGTGTGGAGCCGCCGTGCCGCTCCTGCTGGGCCTCGCGCTCGACTCCGGGCTGCAGGACGGCGTCACCCTCGAGCTGCTGTGGCTCGCCCTGGCGCTCGTGGGCGTCGGCCTGGTGAGCGCCATCGCATCCTCGCTCGGGCACGGCGGGGAGGTCGGCGGCTGGCTGCACGGTGCCTTCACCACCAACCGGCTCGTCGGCCACCACGTCACCCGCACCGGTCCGGCGATCGGTGAGGAGCTGCCCACCGGCGAGGTGGTCAGCGCTGTCGCCAACGACTCCTTCCAGGTCGGCAACGTCTTCGAGCTGCTGCCCGCCTTCGTCGGCGGCCTGGCGGGCTACGTCGCGGTCACCGTCTACATGCTCCAGCAGTCCGTGCAGCTGGGCCTCGTCGTCGCCGTCGGCCTGCCGCTCGTGACGGTCATCGTCTCGTTCCTCATCAAGCCGCTGCACACGCGGCAGAAGGCCCAGCGTGAGGCGAACGGCCGCCTGGCCACGCTGGCCACCGACACCGTCTCCGGGCTGCGCATCCTGCGCGGCATCGGCGGCGAGGACGCTTTCGCCGAGCGCTACCGGGCCCAGTCCCAGCGGGTGCGTGGGGCCGGGGTCCGGGTGGCCGCGCTGTCCTCGGTGCTCGAGGCGCTGCAGATCCTCCTGCCGGGTCTGTTCATCGCGGCCGTCGTGTGGCTGGGGGCGCGGCTGGTGCTCGCCGGGGAGATCACCCCCGGCCAGCTCGTCACCTGTTACGGGTTCATCGCCTACCTCAGCGAGCCGCTGCGCTGGGTCACCCACTTCCTCAACTTCCTCACCCGCGCGCGCGTGGCGTCCCGCAAGGTCATCGGCGTGCTCGCGGTCGAGCCGCGCGCCGGCACGCTCGCCGAGTCCGAGGCGGCCGACTCCCTGCCCGTGCCGACCGTTCCCTCGACGCCGGCGCGTGTCGTCGACCTGACGACGGGGCTGGACCCGCGGCCGGGAGCCTTCACCGCCGTCGTCGTCCCGCGGGCCGAGGACGGCGAGGCCCTGGCCGCTCGGCTGGGTCGGCTCACCGACGACGACGCCGCAGCGGTCACCCTCGACGGCGTCCCGCTCGCCGAGCTCCCGCTCACGGAGGTCCGCCACCGCGTCGTCGTCGCCTCCGCCACCCCGCAGCTGTTCACCGGCACCCTGCGTTCGGCGCTGGACGCTCGCGGGACCGGCCCCGCGGACGAGCAGCTGCTGGCGGCGCTGCACGTGGCCGACGCCCACGACGTGCTGGAGTCGCTGCCGCAGGGCCTGGACGGTGAGATCACCGAGAAGGGGCGGTCCCTGTCCGGCGGGCAACGACAGCGGGTGGCCCTCGCGCGGGCCCTGCTCACCGACCCGCAGGTGCTCGTCCTCGTCGAACCCACCAGCGCGGTCGACGCCCACACCGAGGCCCGCATCGCCGCCCGGCTCGCCGCAGCCCGCCGCGGCCGCACGACGCTGGTCCTCACCGCCTCCCCGCTCGTGCTCGAGCACGCCGACGACGTCGTCCTGCTCGACGACGGCGAGGTCCGCGCCCGCGGCCGGCACCGCGACCTGCTCGCCCGCGCCGGCGAGGGCGACCCCGCGGCGGCGGCCTACCAGGCCGTCGTCGGCCGCACCCTGGCCACCTCGGAGGTGTCCTGATGCAGCTGCCCGTCGCCGACGCCGCCCGCGTCCGGTCCTTCACCGGGCGCCTGCTGCGCTCCTACCGCCGCCCGCTCGGTGTCGTCGTCCTCCTCCAGGCCTTCGCCGCGGTGGCGGCCCTCGCCCTGCCCTGGCTGCTCGGCGGGCTCGTGGACGCCGTCGTCGCGGGGACCACCCGCGGCTACATCGACACCGTCGCGCTGTGGCTCGTGGGCGCGGTCGTCGTGCAGGCGACCCTCACCCGCTACGCCCAGCGCAACGCGATGGTGCTGGGCGAGGGGATCTTCGCCGAGCTGCGCGAGCGGTTCCTCGCCGGCGTCACCCACCTGCCGCTGTCCACCGTCGAGCGGGCCGGCACCGGTGACCTGCTCGGGCGCACCACCAACGACATCGACCGCATCCAGTGGGCGGTGCGCTTCGGGATCCCGCGCGTCCTGGTGACCGCCACGACGATCCTGCTCACCTTCGCGGCGGCGCTGCTCGCCTCACCGCCGGTGGCCGTGGCGATGCTCGTCGGCCTGCCGCTGCTCATCGCGGCCACCCGCCGCTACCTGCGCACCTCCCCCACCGCCTACCGGGTCAACGCGGCGGCCTACGCGGACCTCAACGGCGTGCTCACCGAGTCGGTCGAGCACGCCGCGACGGTCGACGCCCTCGCCCTGGGCGGGCTCCGGCGCCGCCGGATGGACGAGGTCGTCTCACTCGCCTGGGACACCGAGAAGGTGACGCTCGCGCTGCGCATGCGGCTGTTCTTCTGGCTGGTCGTCTCCTTCGCGCTGCCGGTGGCCGCCGTCGTGCTGTGGGGCGCCCACCTCGTGGGTACCGGCTGGGTGACGTTGGGGGCGGTGACGACGGTGGCGCTGTACGTCGTCCAGCTGCGTACGCCGCTGTTCGAGCTGCTCATGTGGGTCGACGAGATCCAGGTGGCCTCGGCGAGCCTGGCCCGGATCATCGGCATCGACCTCGTCGAGCCGGACCGCACGCCCGGGCCCGAGCGGCCCGACCGGGGCGACATCGAGGCCAGCGCGGTCCGCTACGCCTACCGGGAGGGGGAGGACGTGCTGCACGGCATCGACCTCACCCTCACCCCCGGGGAGCGGCTGGCGATCGTCGGCCCGTCCGGAGCCGGCAAGTCCACCTTCGGGCGCATGCTCGCCGGCATCCACCCGCCCACGGGCGGGCAGGTGACCGTCGCCGGCGTCCCGCTCGTCGCCCTGCCGGAGGACGACCTGCGCCGGCACGTGGCCCTCGTGACCCAGGAGCACCACGTGTTCGTCGGGTCGATCGCCGACAACCTGCGCCTGGCCAAGCAGGATGCGACCACCGAGGAGCTGCTGGCGGCCCTGGCGGCCGTGGACGCCGCGGACTGGGTCGCGGCTCTGCCCGACGGCGTGGAGACGGCGGTCGGCTCCGGCGGCGCCCACCTGTCCCCCGCCCAGGCCCAGCAGCTGGCCCTGGCCCGACTGGTGCTGCTCGACCCGCACACGCTCGTGCTGGACGAGGCCACCTCGCTGCTCGACCCGCGCGCCGCCCGGCACCTGGAACGATCGCTGTCGGCGCTGCTCACCGGCCGCACGGTGGTGGCGATCGCCCACCGGCTGCACACGGCGCACGACGCCGACCGGGTGGCGGTCATGGAGCACGGGCGGATCACCGAGCTCGGCTCGCACGACGAGCTGGTCGCCGCCGGCGGCGAGTACGCCCGCCTGTGGGAGTCCTGGCAGCAGGACTGACCACCACCAGGCACTCGCCGACAGCTCGATTCCTGCCCTGCACTCCCCCACCAGTCGCCGACAGCGCAATTCCTGCCCTGCACCACCCCCCACTAGTCGCCGACAGCGCAATTCCTGCTAGGGCCTACCGGCAGTGAGCACATCGGGCGACTGTCACCGCGGCGCGATGCGGACGACGGGCAGGTCCTCGACCTGCTCGGTCGTCAGGGGGCCGTCCTCGGCCAGCTGGTCGAGCCGCAGGGCACGGCCCAACGCCTTGGCCGCCCCCGGATGTTCTTGCCGGTACGCCTCGAGCACTGCGATCGCCTCGGCCGACGGGAGGATCGCTGCCCGGGCGGGCCGGCCGGTCCCCCAACCGGCCCACAGCCGGACCCGCGGGTCGGCCCGGATGTTGCGCAACCATTGCGAGGACCAGCCGTAGCCCGACACGACGATCCGCGCTGCGCCGTCCCGGGCGACAGTCTCGAGCACCACGCGACGCACCAGGCCGGACTTCCTGCCCCGATGGTCCACCATCACCAGGCGTCCGCCGAACAGGCCACCGAGTCCGAGTCGGAACACGGCGATCGGGGCGCGGGCGAGCAGGCGGGGGATGCGGCGCGGCGTCGTCGTAGTCATCGGCTCCAGGGTGCCGCGGACAGCGCCGGGACGCTATGAGATCGCTGCGGCCGGCTCCGACGCCGAACGCCGCGGCCCGACATCAACCGCCGCTGGAAACCGATCTCTCATCGAGACCTTCACGGTCGGCAGGAATTGCGCTCTCGGCAAGCTCGGGAGTGGCGGAGGCTCGTTCGGGGGTGGCGGAGGAGGCGCGAAGTTCGGCGGAGACGGCACGCTCGAGCCGTCGCTCGCGGACGTCGTCGCGCAGCACCTTGAGCCAGAAGAGCACGGCAAACAGGGCGAAGGCCCACCACTCGACCGCGTAGGCCAGGCTCTGGATGTTGGGGTCGGCATCCATCTCGGCCACCGGCGAGGGCGCGGGGGCCAGTCCACCGGGCTGGGCCGGTTGCTCCAGGACCAGGTAGGCGCTGTACATGGGCGTCCCCCAGTCCCCGGCCAGCTCGCCCACGCTGATCCCGGTCGCCATCCCCTCGGGCAGCCCGCGCTCCCCGGCGGCCTCCGAAGCGTTGAGCATGCCGACGACCCGGACCGTGCCGCCGGGCGGGTCGGGCGCCTCGAGCGGCTCGCCATCACCACCTTCGAGGCGGTCGAGCAGCGTGTCGGACTGCGGCAGCCAGCCGCGCAGGACCGGCATGACCGCGCCGTCATGGGGCCCGGCGGTCACCTCGAGTGCGGTGACCACCAGCAGCGCGTCCTGGCCCTCGATGTGCCGGCCCGGCACGAGGATCTGCCGCTCGGCGTCGAAGGTGCCCTCGACGATGACCCGGCGTCCGAAGTGCTCGCCCTCGAAGCTGCTCTGCGGCGCCAGCACGTCGGCGACCGGCACCGGGTCGGCGGCCAGCAGCTCCTCGCGCTGTTCGCGCAGGCTCTGCTCACCACGGATGCCGGCCCGGTCCCACTGCCAGAAGCCCAGCCGGACGCACACGACCGCCACGACGACCACCACCAGCGCCAGCGCGATCATCCGCGGCGTGGTCGCGGCGCGCAGCCACTCCCGCGGGCCGCTCTCGGCCCGGTCGGCGCGCAGGGTGGTGGACACCCCACCAGGGTAGGTCGCCCCGCAGGCGAGTACCGAACCGCGGCCGCGGAAGGGCGGCGCGAGGGGCCGCCACATCGAGGTGTGAGAGCGTCCCAGGGATGTCAGGCTTGCCGTGACCGACGACTCAGGGAGATCGACGATGAGCACCACGCCTGCCTCCGAGACCACCTGGCGCCGCCGCGGGTCGACGCCGCCCGATGACGCGACGCTCGCCCGAGTGCACGCCTGGTGGCGTGCGGCGAACTACCTGTCGGTCGGGCAGATCTACTTGTTGGACAACCCGCTGCTGCGCGACCGACTCGCTGCCGAGCACATCAAGCCACGGCTGCTGGGCCACTGGGGCACCACCCCCGGGCTCAACTTCATCTACGCCCACGCCAACCGGGTGATCCAGGAACGCGAACAGTCGGCCATGTACATCACCGGACCCGGCCACGGCGGCCCGGGGCTGGTGGCCAACGCCTACCTCGAGGGCACCTACTCGGAGATCTACTCCGACATCACCCAGGACACCGAGGGCCTGCGCCGACTGTTCCGCCAGTTCTCCTTCCCCGGCGGCATCCCCTCCCACGTCGCCCCCGAGACCCCGGGGTCGATCCACGAGGGCGGCGAGCTGGGCTACTCGCTGTCCCACGCCTACGGCGCCGTCTTCGACAACCCCGACCTCCTCGCGATCACGGTGGTGGGAGACGGCGAAGCGGAGACCGGCCCGCTGGCCGGCAGCTGGCACTCCAACAAGTTCGTCAACCCCAAGACCGACGGCGTCGTGCTGCCGATCCTGCACCTCAACGGCTACAAGATCGCCAACCCCACAGTGCTCGCGCGCATCGACGAGGACGAGCTCATCGACCTCATGCGTGGACAGGGCCACCGCCCCTACGTGTTCACCGCCGGCTTCGACGACGAGGAGCCGGCCGCGTTCCACGCCCGGTTCGCCGCGCTGCTGGACGAAGTCCTCGACGAGATCGCGGACATCAAGCAGCGCGCCGCCCAGCAGGACGCCGAGGAGGTCGAACGGCCCCGCTGGCCGATGATCGTGCTGCGCACCCCCAAGGGGTGGTCCTGCCCCGAGGAGATCGACGGCGAGCCCGCCGAGGGTTCCTGGCGCTCCCACCAGGTGCCGCTCGCCAGCGCGCGGGACACCCCCGAGCACATGGCCGTGCTCGAGGAGTGGATGCGCAGCTACCGGCCCGATGAGCTGTTTGACGAGGACGGCGCCCTGGTGGCCGACATCGCGGCGCTGGCACCCACCGGCCACCTTCGGATGAGCGACAACCCGCACGCCAACGGCGGGTTGCGGCTACGGGACCTGCGCCTGCCGGACGTGCGTGACTTCGCCGTCGACGTCCCCACCCCCGGCGGCGCGGTGAGCGAGTCCACCCGGGTCCTCGGCGAGTGGCTCACCGAGGTGATCCGGCGCAACCCGGACAACTTCCGGCTCTTCGGGCCCGACGAGGTCGCCTCCAACCGGCTCCAGGCGGTGTACGACACCACCGACAAGCAGTGGAACGCCGAGCTCACCGCCCAGGACCGCGAGGAGCACCTGGCCCGCGCGGGACGGGTGATGGAGGTGCTCTCCGAGCACCAGTGCCAGGGCTGGTTGGAGGGCTACCTGCTCACCGGGCGGCACGGCCTGTTCACCTCCTACGAGGCGTTCATCCACATCGTCGACTCGATGGTCAACCAGCACCTCAAGTGGCTCAAGGTCACCGACGAGCTGGCCTGGCGGCGGCCCATCGCCTCGCTCAACTACCTGCTGAGCTCGCACGTGTGGCGCCAGGACCACAACGGCTTCTCCCACCAGGACCCGGGCTTCATCGACCACGTGGTGAACAAGGGGGCCGACCTCGTGCGCGCCTACCTGCCGCCCGACACCAACACCCTGCTGGCCACCTACGACCACGTGCTGCGTACCCGGCAGTACGTCAACGTCGTCGTCGCGGGCAAGCAGCCGGGCCCGGACTACCTCACCATCGAGGAGGCCCAGGACCACTGCGCCCGCGGTGTGGGGATCTGGGAGTGGGCCGGCACCGAGGAGGACGGCACCGAGCCTGATGTCGTCCTCGCCTGTGCCGGGGACATCCCCACCATCGAGGTGCTCGCCGCAGCCGACCTGCTCCGCCGGCACATGCCCGAGCTGCGGGTGCGGGTGGTCAACGTCGTGGACCTCATGCGGCTGCAGGACGAGAAGGAGCATCCGCACGGATTGACCGACCGCGAGTTCGACACCATCTTCACCACCGACAAGAAGGTGATCTTTGCCTACCACGGCTACCCGTGGCTCATCCACCGGCTCACCTACCGGCGCACGAACCACCCCAACCTCCACGTGCGCGGGTACAAGGAGGAGGGCACCACGACCACGCCCTTCGACATGGTCATGCTCAACGACCTGGACCGCTACCACCTGGTGATGGACGTCATCGACCGGGTCCCCGGGCTCGGTGCTCGCTACGCCGGGCTGCGCCAACGGATGGCCGACGCCCGCCTCGCCGCCCGCCGCTACACGAGGGAGCACGGCGTGGACATCCCCGAGGTCGCCGACTGGCAGTGGCCCGACGCCGGGCAGACCGGTACCGAGGCTGCCGGCTCCATGCCGGACACCGGGGCCGACAACATCTGAGTGTGTGGGGCGATCCACACCCGCAAACGGGACAAAGTCCCAGATAACGACCCCGGCCAGGCGGCAGACTGACAGCGGCCTGGTCCCCGACCCGATAGGAGCGCAGCCACCGTGGCGCGAAGCATCTACATCGCCTCCCCCGAGGGACACACCGGGAAGTCGACCATCGCGCTGGGGCTTGTGGACCTGTTCGTGCGACGGGTGGAACGGGTCGGGATCTTCCGGCCCGTGGTGCAGGCCGGTGGCCGGGACAACGTCCTGGAGCTGCTGCTGTCCCACGACGGCGTGGACCTCGACTACGACGACTGCGTGGGCGTCACCTACGACGAGGTGCACGCCGATGAGAACGCCGCACTGAGCCGGATCGTCGACCGCTACCACGCGGTGGCCCAGCACAGCGACATCGTCCTCGTGGTCGGCTCGGACTACACCGACGTCGCCGGACCCGCCGAGCTCGCCTTCAACGGCCGGGTGGCCACCAACCTCGGCTCTCCCGTGCTGCTCACCGTGCGAGCCCTGGACCGCAGCACCGAGGAGGTCGCCCAGCTCATCGACATCGCCTCCGGCGAGCTGCGCTCGGCGCACGCGTCGGTCGCCGCCGTGGCGGTCAACCGGTGCGCGCCGGACCAGCTGGAGGACGTGCGCGCCGCCCTGTCCGGCCTGGAGGTGCCGGTCTGGACCTTCCCGGAGATCCCCCTGCTGTCGGCCGCCACGATGGCTGACCTGGTCGATGCGCTCGACGGCACCCTCATCGCGGGCAACCCCGAGCTGCTCAGCCGGGAGGCCGAGTCGATCCTCGTGTGCGGCATGAACGTCGAGCACATCCTGCCGCGGCTGGCCGAGGGGCAGCTCGCGATCGCCGCCGGTGACCGTTCCGAGGTGCTCATCGCCCTGGCCGCCGCGCACGCCTCGCAGAACTTCCCCTCCTTGGCGGGGGTGGTGCTCAACGGCGGCTTCCAGCCCAACGCCGACGTGCACACCCTCGTCGAGGGCCTCGGCCGCTCGCTGCCCATCATCACCACCGAGCACGACACCTACGAGACGGCGCGGATCGCCTCGACAACTCGCGGCCTCATCTCCCGGGGTACTCAGCGCAAGCGCGACCTCGCGCTCAGCGCCTTCGAGCGCAGCGTGGCGGGCGAGGCCGTGCTGGCGGCACTCGACGTCCCCCGCAGCTCGGTGGTGACGCCGCTGATGTTCGAGGCCGAGCTGCTCGAACGGGCGCGCGCGGACCGTAAGCACATCGTGCTGCCCGAGGGCTCGGACGACCGCATCCTGCGGGCGGCTTCCACCCTGCTGTCCCGGCGGGTCGCCGACCTCACGCTGCTCGGCGTGGAGTCCGAGGTCCGTGCCCGCGCCAGCGAGCTGGGCCTGGACATCGACGCCGCCACGGTGATCGACCCGCGCACCAGCGAGTGGCTGACGCCCTTCGCCGAGGAGTACACCCGGCTGCGGGCGCACCGGGGGATGACGATGGAGCGGGCGTTGGAGGTCATGCCCAGCGTCTCCTACTTCGGCACCATGATGGTGCACCTGGGGCACGCGGACGGCATGGTCTCCGGGGCGCAGCACACCACCGCGCACACCATCAAGCCGGCTTTCGAGATCATCAAGACGCGCCCGGGCACCTCGATCGTGTCCTCGGTGTTCCTCATGGGACTGGCCGACCGCGTGCTCGTGTACGGGGACTGCGCCGTCAACCCCGACCCGGACGCCGAGCAGCTGGCCGACATCGCGATCTCCTCGGCCCAGACCTCCGCCCAGTTCGGCATCGACCCGCGGATCGCCATGCTGTCCTACTCCACCGGCACCTCCGGCAGCGGGGCGGACGTGGAGAAGGTGCGCGCGGCCACCGAGATCGTGCGTGCGCAGCGACCAGACCTGTCGGTGGCCGGCCCGATCCAGTACGACGCGGCCGTGGACGCCTCGGTCGCCCAGACCAAGATGCCCGAGTCCGACGTCGCCGGCCGGGCGACCGTGTTCATCTTCCCGGACCTCAACACCGGCAACAACACCTACAAGGCCGTGCAGCGCTCCGCCGGTGCGGTGGCGATCGGCCCCGTCCTGCAGGGGCTGAACAAGCCGGTCAACGACCTGTCGCGCGGCGCGCTGGTGCAGGACATCGTCAACACCGTGGCCATCACCGCGATCCAGGCGCAGGCCGGGACCCCCGAGGAGCAGCAGTGAACAGCACCGTCCTTGTCATCAACTCCGGCTCCTCCTCGATCAAGTACCAGCTGATCGAGCCGAACGCGGGCGTCGTCGTCGCCTCCGGCCTCGTCGAACGGATCGGGGAGGAGGCCGCCCGGTTGCGCCACACCTTCGAGGGGCAGGACACCACGCTCACCGAGCCGGTCGCCGATCACGGTACCGGCTTACGCCGGGTCCTCGAACTCTTCGGCTCCGTCGGCCCGGACCTGCACGCTGCCGGCATCGTCGCGGTGGGTCACCGCGTGGTCCAGGGCGGACGGCGCTACTCCAGCGCGGTGCTCGTCGACGACGCCGTGATGGCTGACATCGACGAGCTCTCCCCACTCGCGCCGCTGCACAACCCACCCAACCTGCGGGGCATCGAGGTGGCCCGCGAGCTCCTCCCCGACGTCCCGCACGTCGCCGTGTTCGACACCGCGTTCTTCTCCGACCTGCCCGACGCCGCGGCCACCTACGCACTCGACCGCCGGGTCGCCGAGAAGTACCGCGTACGCCGCTACGGTGCCCATGGCACCTCCCACGAGTACGTCTCCCGCACGGCGGCCATCGTCACCGGCAGGCCCCTCACCGAGCTACGGCAGATCGTGCTGCACCTGGGCAACGGGGCCTCGGCCTCCGCCGTATCCGGTGGCCGCGCGGTGGACACCTCGATGGGCATGACGCCGCTGGAGGGCCTCGTGATGGGCACCCGCACCGGTGACATGGACCCGGCGATCATCTTCCACCTCCGCCGCAATGCTGGGATGGACGTCGACGAGATCGACGACCTCGTCAACCGGCGCTCCGGGCTCAAAGGGCTCGCCGGGGCGAACGACATGCGAGAGATCCACCGGCTCATCGAGGCGGGCGATGCCCGGGCCCGGCTGGCGCTCGACGTGTACACCCATCGGCTGCGCAAGTACATCGGCTCCTACGCCGCCGCCCTGGGCGGGTTGGACGTGCTCAGCTTCACCGCCGGGGTGGGGGAGAACGACGCTGTCGTGCGGGCGGAGGCCTGCGCGGGCCTGGAGTTCCTCGGGATCGAGATCGACCCCGAACGCAACAGCGGACGCGTCACCCGGCCCACGGTCATCTCCACCGACTCCGCCCGGGTGACCGTACTGGTCGTACCCACCAACGAGGAGCTGGAGATCGCCCAGCAGGCGCTGTCGCTGCTCTAGTCGTCTGGCCGGCGCGGCGCCTGCCGGCGCGGATGCTCGACTCAGCGCCGACCGGCCCGCGGCCGCCCGATCCGTCACCGGCCCCTAGATCCGTGACCGGTCCGACGGGTCAGCCCTCGGCCGGCTCCTCGAGCTCGCCGTCCGCGGACTCCGCGGAGTCGTCCCCGGAGTCATCGGCCGTGGGAGCGATGACGACGGGGTCCTCCCGGTAGTAGGCGCCGCGGTAGCGGGGCCGCATGAGGTTGGCCGGGGAGAGCACGTCGTCGATCTCCTCCTCGGTGAGCAGCCCCCACTCCAGGACGATCTCCCGCACGTCGCGGCCGGTCCGGGCCGCCTCGCGGCCCACGAGGTCGCCGTTGTGGTGCCCGATGATCGGGTTGAGGAAGGTGACCAGCCCGATGGAGTTCATGACGTTGCGCTCGGAGACCTCCGGGTTGGCGGTGATCCCGGCGACGCAGCGCCGGTCCAGGGTGTCGCAAGCACGGGCGAGCAGGTCGATGGAGGCGAAGGTGGTCGAGGCGATCACTGGCTCCATGACGTTGAGCTGGAGCTGGGCGGCGTCGGCGGCCAGCGTCACGGTGGTGTCGTTGCCGATCACCGTGAAGCACACCTGGTTGACCACCTCGGGGATCACCGGGTTGACCTTGGCCGGCATGATCGACGAGCCGGCCTGCATCTCGGGCAGGTTGATCTCGCGGAGCCCCGCGCGCGGCCCGGAGGACAGCAGGCGCAGGTCGTTGCAGATCTTGCCGACCTTGACCGCCACCCGCTTGAGAGCGGCGTGCATCGAGACGTAGGCGCCGGAGTCAGAGGTCGCCTCGATGAGGTTCTCCGAGCGCACCACGGGCAGCCCGCTCGCCTCGGCCAGGTGGGCCACCGCGCGCACCGTGTACCCCGGCGGGGTGTTGAGTCCGGTGCCGATCGCCGTCGCCCCGAGGTTGACCTCGAGCAGGAGCGACTGGTTGCGGCTGAGGTTGACCAGCTCCTCGGTGAGCAGTGCGGCGAAGGCGGCGAACTCCTGTCCCAGGGTCATCGGGACCGCGTCCTGCAGTTGGGTGCGGCCCATCTTCAGCACGTCGGAGAACTCGTGGCCCTTGCGGGTGAGGCTGGTGATGAGGCGTTCCAGCTGCAGCTTGAGCCGGTCCACCGCCTGGTGCAGCGCGATGCGCAGCCCGGTGGGGTAGGCGTCGTTGGTGGACTGGCTCTTGTTGACGTGGTCGTTGGGGTGGACGACGTCATAACGCCCCTTGGGCAGGCCCATGCGCTCCAGCGCGAGGTTGGCGATGACCTCGTTGGTGTTCATGTTCAACGAGGTCCCCGCACCGCCCTGGTAGACGTCGATCGGGAACTGGTCATGGCACCGGCCCCGGTCGAGGATGTCGTCGCAGGCACCGATGATCGCCTCGGCGACCTCGGCGGGCAGGGTGTGCAGGTCGCGGTTGGCCAGCGCCGAGGCCTTCTTCACCAGCACCATGCCCCGGACGAGGTCGGGCAGGTCGTGCACCCGGGTGCTGGAGATCTGGAAGTTCTCCATGGCCCGGAGCGTGTGGATGCCCCAGTAGGCGTCGGCGGGGATCTCTCGCTGACCGAGGAGGTCCTCCTCGGTCCGGGTGGCGGCCGCCATCAGCCGGCGGGGCGGGTCATCGACGCGACGTCCAGCGCGGCATCGAGCTGCTCGGCGGTGATCTCCCCGCGCTCGACGTAACCGAGCGCCTCCACCGCTTCGCGGATCGTCGTGCCGTTGGCCACGGCGTGCTTGGCGATCGCCGCCGCGGCCTCGTAGCCGATCACCCGGTTGAGCGGGGTGACGATCGAGGGCGAGGACTCGGCCAACGCGCGGGCGCGCTCGACGTTGGCGGTGATGCCGTCCACGCAGCGGGTGGCCAGCGCCGTGCTGGAACGGGCCAGCAGGGTGATCGACTCCAGGATGTTGCGCGCGATCACCGGGAGCATGACGTTGAGCTCGAAGGAGCCCGAAGCGCCGGCGAAGGCGATCGCGGCGTCGTTCCCGATGACCTGGGCACACACCATGGCGGTGGCCTCGGGGATCACCGGGTTGACCTTGCCCGGCATGATCGAGGAGCCCGGCTGCAGGTCGGGCAGCGCGATCTCCGCCAGCCCGGTGTTGGGGCCCGAGCCCATCCAGCGCAGGTCGTTGCAGATCTTGACCAGCGACACCGCGATGGTGCGCAGCGCACCGGACAGCTCGACGATGCTGTCCTGGGCGCTCTGGGCCTCGAAGTGGTCCTCGGCCTCGGTCACCGGCAGGCCGGTGTGCTCGGCGACCTTGGCGACCACCGCGGGGGCGAAGCCCGGCGGGGTGTTGATCCCGGTGCCCACCGCGGTGCCACCGAGCGCGAGCTGGCCGACCCGGCCCAGCGTCGCCTCCACGCGGTCCCGGCCGTAGCGGATCTGGGTCGCGTAGCTGCCGAACTCCTGACCGAGCATCACCGGGGTCGCGTCCATGAGGTGGGTGCGTCCGGGCTTGACCACGTCGGCGAACTCGGTGGCTTTGTTCTGCAGGGAGGTGGCCAGGGTGTCAAGCGCCGGCAACAGGTCCTGCACGAGGGCGGCGGTGGCCGCAATGTGGATCGAGGAGGGGAACACGTCGTTGGACGACTGTGAGGCGTTGACGTGGTCGTTGGGGTGGACCGGGCGCCCCAGGATCGTGCCGGCGAGGTTGGCGATCACCTCGTTGGCGTTCATGTTCGACGACGTGCCCGACCCGGTCTGGAAGACGTCGATCGGGAAGTGGGCGTCGTGGTCGCCGGCGATCACCTGCTCGGCCGCCGCCGCGATCGCATCCCCCACCTCGGTGTCGAGCACACCGAGCTCGGCGTTGGTGAGCGCCGCGGCCCGCTTGATCTGTGCCAGCGCGGCGATGTGGTGGCGGGAGATCCGCGTCCCGGAGATCGCGAAGTTCTCCACCGCCCGCTGGGTCTGGGCGCTGTAGAGAGCGTCGCGGGGCACCCGCACCTCCCCCATGGTGTCGTGCTCGATGCGGAAGGCTTCGTCGTGCGTCACTGCTGCTCCAAAGCTGGTGGTACGGGAGTGTCGGGGTTGGCGAGGGGTCTACTCGTCGAGGTCCTTGCTCAACAGCTCGGCCAGGGAGTCCAGGACGGCCTCGGCCTCCGGCCCCTCAGCGGTGAGGGTGACGGTGTCCTGGTAACCGGCTCCGAGGGTCATCACGGCCAGGATGCTCGCCGCGTCCACCGGGGTACCGCCGTCCTTGGCGATCTGCACCGGGATCCCGGCCTCACTGGCCGCCTTGACGAAGATGGAGGCCGGCCGGGCGTGCAGCCCGACCTTCGACCCGATCTGCGCACTACGTTCTGCCATCGCCTGCTCCTACCTGTTGTGTGGGCTGTACGGAGAGATGACAACTTCGACGCGCTGGAACTCCTTGAGGTCGGAGTAGCCGGTGGTGGCCATCGCCCTGCGCAGTGCGCCGATGAGGTTGACGGTGCCGTCGGGCTGGTCCCCGGGCCCGTGCAGGATGCGCTCCAGGCTGCCGACGGTGCCCACCCGGACCCGCTCGCCGCGCGGCAGCTGGGGGTGGTGGGCCTCCGAGCCCCAGTGCCAGCCGCGGCCCGGTGCCTCCTCGGCACGGGCCAGCGAGGAGCCGAGCATGACGGCGTCTGCGCCGCACGCCACCGCCTTGACCAGGTCCCCGGAGCGGCCCACGCCGCCATCGGCGATGACGTGCACGTAGCGGCCGCCGGACTCGTCGAGGTAGTCGCGCCGGGCGGCCGCGACGTCGGCGACCGCGGTCGCCATCGGGGTGTGGATCCCCAGGGAGGTGCGGGTGGTGTGCGCGGCCCCGCCACCGAAGCCGACGAGGACGCCCGCGGCACCGGTGCGCATGAGGTGCAGGGCGGCGGTGTAGGTGCCGGCTCCGCCGACGATCACCGGCACGTCGAGCTCGTAGATGAAGCGCTTGAGGTTGAGCGGCTCTGCGGTCGAGGAGACATGCTCGGCCGACACCGTGGTGCCGCGGATGACGAACAGGTCGACTCCGGCCTCCACGACCGTGCGCCAGTGCTCCTGGGTGCGCTGGGGAGAGAGCTTGCCGGCCACCGTCACGCCGCCCGCGCGCACCTCCTGGAGGCGCTGGGTGATGAGCTCGGGGACGATCGGCGCGGCGTAGATCTCCTGCATCCGGGCGGTGACCTGGTCCGCCTCCAGCTCGGCGATCTCGGCGAACAGCGGCTCGGGGTCCTCGTAACGGGTCCACAGCCCCTCGAGGTCGAGTACCCCGATCCCGCCGAGCTTGCCCAGCGCGATGGCCGTGGCCGGGCTCATCACCGAGTCCATCGGCGCGGCCAGCACCGGGATGTCGACGTAGTAGGCGTCGATCTGCCAGCCGACCGAGACGTCCTCCGGGTCGCGCGTGCGCCGTGAAGGCACCACCGCGACGTCGTCGAAGGAGTAGGCACGCCGCCCACGCTTGCCTCGGCCGATCTCGATCTCGCTACTCACGACGATCAGGTTACCCGTCAGCCGGTAGATTGCCGCCATGGCTACCTGCGAGCATCCGAGCCGGCGCCAGGTGCTGACCTGGGCGGGCACCGGCGTGGCCGCGTTCGCGCTGGCTGCGTGCGCCGGGGAGGAGCCGGCGCCGCTGCCTCGGCCCGGCGAGCCGCTGCTGCCGCTGGACGAGGTCCCGGTCGGTTCCTCGGCCGTGGTCCGCACCGGCGAAGGTGCGGAGGTCGTGATCACCCGGGTGGCCACCGACGAGGTAGTGGCCTTCTCCGCGGTGTGCACCCATCAGGGCTGCACAGTGCGCCGGGAGACCGAGGTGCTCGCCTGCCCGTGTCACGGCTCGCAGTTCCACCCGGCCGAGGGCACCGTGGTCCGGGGCCCGGCCGAGGAGCCGCTCCCCACGGTGGCAGTGCGCGTGGAGGCCGGCACCGTCGTCGTCGGCTGATCCGGCAGGAATTGCGCTCTCGGCACCCAAGAAGCCGGCCAGCCCCGCCTCCCGAGGCCGGCCACCCCCCTCCCGAGGCCGGCCAACCCCGCCTCCCGAGGCCGGCCAACCCCGCCTCCAGCGCCGACAGCTCAATTCCTGCGTGGGTCCGGGCCGAGCGCCTTCCCCCCACGGCGCCGACAGCTCAATTCCTGCGCGGGTCCGGGCCCAGCGCCTTCCCCCACGGCGCCGACAGCTCAATTCCTGCGTGGGTCCGGGCCGAGCGTTCTCAGTCGTGCTCAGCGGCGTGTGACTCGAGGAACTCGAACACCTCGGTGTCGTCCACCCCGGGGAAGCTGCCCGAGGGCAGTGGGCTGAGCACGTGGGCGTGCATCTTGGCGCTGGGCCAGGAGTGCTCGCGCCACCGCTCGGTGAGCTCGGCCGCGGGGCGCCGGCAGCAGCCCTCGTCCGGGCAGGTCGACGCGGCTCGCCGCGTGGTCTCGCGCCCGCGGAACCACTTGGCCTGGGCGAAGGGCACGCCGAGCGTGATGGAGAACTCCGACTCCCGCCCGGTGCCGGTCTGTGTGGAGCACCAGTAGGTCCCCGCCGGGGTGTCGGTGTACTGGGCGAACTCGGTGGTCCGGTTGCGCCGCTCGAAGGCCGCCCGGGCCGCCCACTTGCGGCACAGCGGCTGCCCCTCGATGGCACCCGAGGCGTCGGTGGGCAGCGGGACGCCGTCGTTCTCGTAGCCGCGGTACAGCGCGCCGTCATCACCCGCCCGGATGAAGTGGACCGGGATGTCGAGGTGCTCGGTCGCCAGGTTGGTGAAGCGCTGGGCCGCCGAGTGGTGGGTGACCCCGAAGGCGTCGCGGAAGTCCTCCATCGCCAGGTCCTTGTCGCGCTTCTTGGCGGTGAGGTGCTCGACCGCGGCGAAGCGCGGCAGCAGACAGCACGCGGTGAAGTAGGCGATCTCCTGGCGCTGGCGCAGGAAGTCGCCGTAGGACCCCGGACGGGTGTGGCCGAAGATGCGGTGCGCCATGGCCTGCAGCGCCAGGGAGCGCAGCCCGTAGCCGCCGGGGATGGAGGCCGGCGGCAGGTAGATCCGCCCGTTGCGCAGGTCGGTGACCGTGCGGGTGGAGTGCGGCAGGTCGTCGACGTGGATGATCGTGAAGCCGAGGCGCTCGGCCATCATCGCCACCTGCCGGTGGGTCAGCGCGCCCCCGGAGTAGCCGGCGCCGCGCACCCACTCCTCGGCGATCTCCTCGATGTGTGGCAGGTAGTTGTTCTGCTGCTGCATCTCCACGCGCAGCTCGGTGTTGATCCGCCGGGCCTCCATCGGTGTGGCGATGACCGCCCGCGCCCGCCGGTCCAGCTCGGCATGCAGGGCGACCAGCGACTCCAGCGCGTCCATCGGGAGCCGTCGGCCGGTGCGCACCGCCGGCACCCCGAGCGAGGCGAACAGCGGGGAGCGTTGAGCGCGCTCGAGGGCGATCTCCAGCTCGGCGCGGCGGTCCGGGGGCGGTTCGGGCGTGAGGAGGTCGCCGACCGTGACGTCCAGGGCGGCACCGATGGCGGTGAGCAGCGACAGCCGCGGCTCGCGCCGACCGTTCTCCACGAGGGACAGCTGACTGGTGGTCGAGCCGGTCGCCGCGGCGAGCTCGCGCAGCGTGAGGCCGGCCCGGGTGCGCGCATGGCGGATCCGGCGGCCCAGGACGATGGGGTCAGCAGGGGACACGGGTTGACACTAGCGAAACTTCCGGCATTTTTTCTCCGCCTCTCGCCTAGAAAGAGGCGGGGAATGGCGAGACAGTAGACCGACACGGCGAAAACCCGCCGGCTGCGCACGAAGGAGTCCCATGTCCACCGCCACCCCCACTCCCGTCCTGCAGGGCTCGCCGGTCACCGACCCGGCACTCCTCGAGTGGATCGCTGAGATCGCCGAGCTCACCCAGCCCGACCGGATCTACGTGTGCGACGGGTCGGTGGCGGAGAAGGAGCGGCTGGAGAACGAGCTCGTCGCCGCCGGCACCTTCATCCCGCTCAACCCGGCCAAGCGCCCGGGCTCCTTCCTGGCCCGCTCCGACCCGTCGGACGTCGCGCGGGTCGAGTCACGCACCTTCATCTGCTCCCAGGACCCCGATGACGCCGGCCCGACGAACAACTGGGTGGAGCCCGGCGCCATGCGCGCCACGCTGCACGAGGTCTTCACCGGCTCGATGCGCGGCCGCACGATGTACGTGGTGCCGTTCTCCATGGGCCCGGTCGGCGGGCCCATCTCCAAGCTCGGGGTGGAGGTCACCGACTCCCCGTACGTGGTGGTCTCGATGCGGATCATGACCCGGATCGGCACCGAGGCTCTCGCGCTCATCGAGTCCGGTGAGCCGTGGGTGCGGGCGATCCACTCGGTCGGCTACCCGCTCGTCGTCGACGACGTGGACGGCGCACCCACCACCCGTCCGGACGTCGCCTGGCCGTGCAACGACACCAAATACATCTCCCACTTTCCCGAGAGTCGGGAGATCTGGTCCTTCGGCTCGGGCTACGGGGGCAACGCGCTGCTGGGCAAGAAGTGCTACGCCCTGCGGATCGCCTCGGTGATCGGGCGCGACGAGGGCTGGTTGGCCGAGCACATGCTGCTGCTCAAGCTCACCGACCCCAGCGGGCAGGTCTACCACGTGGCCGGCGCGTTCCCCTCGGCCTGCGGCAAGACCAACCTGGCGATGATCAATCCCACGATCCCGGGCTGGAAGGCCGAGACGATTGGGGACGACATCGCCTGGATGCGTCCCGGCCCGGACGGCCGGCTGCGCGCGATCAACCCGGAGGCCGGGTTCTTCGGCGTCGCCCCCGGCACCGGGGAGTCGACCAACCCGACGGCGGTCGCCGGCCTCGACCGCGACGTCATCTTCACCAACGTCGCCCTCACCGACGACGGGGACGTGTGGTGGGAAGGCCTGACCGACGAGACACCCGAGCACCTCATCGACTGGTTGGGACAGGACTGGACCCCCGAGTCCGGTCGGCCCGCTGCCCACCCCAACTCGCGGTTCACCGTGCGTGCGGACCAGGTGCCCTCGATCGCCGCGGAGTGGGAGGACCTCGAGGGCGTGCCGGTCGACGCGATCCTCTTCGGCGGGCGCCGGGCGAGCAACGTCCCGCTCGTCACGGAGGCCTACGACTGGGAACACGGGGTCTTCCTCGGCGCGACGGTCTCCTCCGAGCAGACGGCGGCGGCCGAGGGCACGGTGGGCGCGCTGCGCCGCGATCCCTTCGCGATGCTGCCGTTCTGCGGCTACCACATGGCCGACTACTGGGCGCACTGGCTCGAGATGGGCCGGACGCTCGGGGACAAGGCGCCGCGGATCTTCCAGGTGAACTGGTTCCGCAAGGGTGAGGACGGCCGCTTCCTGTGGCCGGGCTTCGGGGAGAACTCCAGGGTGCTGGCGTGGATCGTGGACCGGGTGGCCGGGCGCGCCGGAGCCGTCGATGCCCCCACCGGCCGGATGCCCGAGGCCGGAGACCTCCCACTGGACGGGCTGGACCTGCCCGAGGCGGACTTGGCCGAGCTCTTCGAGGTGCCGGTCGCCGCATGGCGGGCCGAGGCCGACGACACCGAGACCTTCTTCGCGGAGTTCGGCCAGCAGGTTCCCGCGGCGCTGTACGACCAGCTCACCGCCCTGAGGCAGCGGCTGGGCTAGCCGGCGCCGGACTGCGCCGGCGCCCGGTCAGACCGCCAGGGCGCCGGCGACCGGCCGCCCGGCGGCGGTCAGGGCCGGCAGCCACTCGAGGTCGGCACCAGGCCCGGTGAGCCCCTGGCGGGCGCGCCAGTCGTTGAAGCTGAGCGCCCAGGTCCGGTGCCAGCCGCGCTGCAGCTCATGCAGCTCGGGCAGGCTGCGCTCCCCCAGCTCGGGGAATGTGGCGACGAGGCAGTCGAGCACCTGCAGGGTGGCCCGGACGTCGACCTCTGCGGTGTGCAGGTTGTCGAGGGCGTTGACGCGGTAGTGGCGGCACAGGTCGAGCAGCTTGCGCGTGCCCGGCCGGTAGCGGTCCAGGGCGCGGTCCAGCACCAGCGGGTCGAGCACCGGCCCGGGCGTGCGCCCGAGGCGCTCGGCGAGGGTGGGCAGCCGCCACCGGCGCAGCTCGCGCTCGAGCAGGGTGATGTCGAAGCACGCGTTGTAGGCCACGACCGGGATTCCGGCCGCGATCGCGCGGGCGAGCTCGGCGGCCAGCTGGTCCAGCGCCGTATGCGGCGCCATTCCCTCGGCGCGCGCGTGGTCGGTGGTGATCCCGTGGATGTCACTGGCCGCCGTCGGGATCTCCACGCCCGGGTCGATCAACCAGGTGCGCTGCCGCGTGCCACTAGCGTCACGCAGCACCAGCGCGGCGGTGACGATGCGGTCCTGCTCGACGTCCACCCCCGTGGTCTCGGTGTCGAACCCGAGCATCGGTCCGCCTGCCCAGCTGGTCATGGCCTCTCCCTCCGGGCGCTACGAGCGCCGGTTGGCCACCACTGTGCCAGCGAGCTCTGACATCGCGGGCCAGCACACGCCAGCCGGGGGTGGTTGAAGCCTCAGCGGGCGTTGTAGTTGGGCGCCTCGACCGTGACCTGGACGTCGTGGGGGTGGGACTCCTTGAGCCCGGCGGGGGTCACCCGCACGAACCGGCCCTTCTCCTTGAGCTCGGGGATCGAGTGGGCGCCCACGTAGAACATCGACTGGTGCAGCCCGCCGATGAGCTGGTAGGCCACCGCCGACAGCGGGCCGCGGTAGGGCACCTGCCCCTCGATGCCTTCGGGCACGATCTTGTCGTCGGTGTCGACATCGGCCTGGAAGTAACGGTCCTTGGAGTAGGACACCCGGCCACGAGAGGCCATCGCACCCAGCGAGCCCATCCCGCGGTAGTGCTTGTACTGCTTGCCGTTGACGAACACGAGGTCACCGGGACTCTCGTCGCAGCCGGCCAGCAGCGAGCCGAGCATCACCGTGCTCGCCCCGGCTACCAGCGCCTTGGCGATGTCCCCCGAGTACTGCAGCCCGCCGTCCCCGATCACCGGGATGCCGGCCGGGCCGCAAGCCTGGGCGGCCAGGTGGATGGCGGTCACCTGCGGCACCCCGACACCCGCAACCACGCGGGTGGTGCAGATCGAGCCCGGGCCCACCCCGACCTTCACGGCGTCGGCACCGGCGTCGACGAGCGCCTGGGCGCCCTCACGGGTGGCGACGTTGCCGCCGATCACCTGCACGTGCCGGGTGGCCGGGTCCTGCTTGAGCCGGGTGACCATCTCGAGCAGGAGGCGGGCGTGCCCGTTGGCGGTGTCGGCGACGAGCACGTCGACGCCGGCGTCCACGAGGGCGGTGGCCCGGTCCCAGGCGTCACCGAAGAAGCCGATCGCCGCGCCGACCCGCAGTCGCCCCTCGGCGTCCTTCGTGGCGTGGGGGTACTGCTCCGACTTCACGAAGTCCTTGACCGTGATGAGCCCGCGCAGCACACCGGCGTCGTCGACCAGCGGCAGCTTCTCGACCTTGTGCTTGGCCAGCAGTGCGGCGGCGTCCTCCCGGCTGATGCCCACCGGGCCGGTGACGAGCGGCATCGGGGTCATCGTGTCGCGCACCCTGCGGTCGGCGAACTCGGCCGGGTCGATGAACGCGGTGTCGCGATTGGTGATGATGCCGAGAAGCACGTCGTTCTCGTCGATCACCGGCAGCCCGGAGACCCGGTAGCGAGCGCAGAGGGCGTCGAGCTCGGCCAGCGTGGCATCCGGGCCGACGGTCACCGGGTCGGTGATCATCCCGGACTCGGAGCGCTTGACGGTCTGCACCTGCTGGGCCTGCTCCTCGATGGACAGGTTGCGGTGCAGGATCCCGATGCCACCCTGGCGGGCCATCGCGATCGCCATCCGCGCCTCGGTCACGGTGTCCATCGCCGCCGAGAGCAACGGGACCCGCAGGGAGATCTCCCGGGTCAGCTGCGCGGTGGTGTCCACCTCGGAGGGGATGACGTCGGTGGGCCCGGGCAGGAGCAGGACGTCGTCATAGGTCAGGCCGGTGAGACCGAAGGGGTCGGTCAAGGAGGACTCACTCACGCCCTCGATCCTACGTGCAGGTGGGCGCGGACCGGGAGTGGGGGGTGTCACCCGGCGACGGCGGCGACGATCTCGGCCATCGCGGCCCGCGGCGTGCGCACCCGGTGCACCCGCGGCAGCCAGATCCCGGGACTCTCCTCACCGAGCAGGTAGATCTCGACGTCTCCGCGGTCGGAGGCCTCGGACACGACGGCCTCGGCCGGCGGCGGGTTACCGATGACGGCGAGCACCTCGCTGCGTTCGGGCAGCCACTCCAGCGACCGGCCATTGGCCGGCACCCGCTCGGCCCGGACGACCACCGCGGCGACGTCCTGCTGGGCGAGCCCACCGGCGAGCACGTGCGCCGCGATCCGGTCCTCGGCGCCGGCAAGGATGCGCACCTTGACCGGGCCGCTGACCTCGAGCTCGCGCAGGACCTGCATGAACGCGGTGTGCACGACGCCGTCGGGGTAGGTCCCGGGGCGCTCGGCGAGCTGGTGCCGACCGGAGTCGATCATCTCCAACGCCGGTACCACGAGGTTGGTCCACGCCTCCGGGACGCCCTCGTCGCGCACGGCCCGGCGCAGCATGCGCACCGCGCGACCGAGGTCCGGCTCGACGGCAGCGGCTGCCAGGGTGAGCGGGTCGAGCACCAGGGACCCGCCGTCATCCTCGTCGGGCTGCTGCTCGGCATCGGGTTCGCTGCCCTCGGCCTGGGAGGCGATCCGCGCAGCGTCGACCGGGGCCACCCCGCGCAGGGTCAGGCGGCGCATGGTGTGCAGCCGGGCGACGTCCTCGGGGGTGTAGCGGCGGTGACTGCCCGCCTGGTGTGCGGTGGGACCCAGGCCGTAGCGCCGGTCCCAGGTGCGCAGGGTGGAGGCAGCCACGCCCAGGCTCCGGGCAACCGCAGCCACGGTCAGGGGTGCAGCGTGCAGATCGGCATCGGCGGAGCCGCCGTTTGCATGTGAGCTCGATCGAGCCACCGGTCATCCTCCTCCTCGCACACCGATTCTGCCCCCAGGCGGCACCCTACGGCACCCGGACCGCCACGAAGGTTGTTCAGGAGGCGTGAGAGCAACGCTGCCGACGCGCTTTGTGAACGACTTTCGCCACAGGCTTGAATAACCTATGGATCGATTGCTAGGTTCACTCTCACGACCCCGCGGCCCTCGGGCCGCACAGTGATCGACCTGAAGGAGCGCGACCATGGCAGAGCTTTCCCGCCTCCCCGGCCCCGTAATGGACCTGTGGGAGTGGCAGTATGAAGGTCAGTGCCGGCAGGCCGATCCGAACCTGTTCTTCCACCCCGAGGGTGAGCGTGGTGGAACTCGTCGGCGGCGCGCCGAGGCCGCCAAGGCCGTGTGCGCCACCTGCCCGGTGATCCAGCAGTGCCGCGAGCACGCCCTCAAGGTGCGCGAGCCCTACGGCGTGTGGGGCGGCCTCAGTGAGGACGAGCGCCAGCAGATTCTCGCCGCCCCGCTGCGTCGGGCCGGCTGACCCCACTCCTTCCCGCGGCGCACACACGACAGGGCCCCGGTCTCCAGCACGGAGGCCGGGGCCCTGTCGCGTCCCACGCCGCCCGGAGCCGGACGCCACCCGGAGGGCTAGGCCTTCCAAAGACCTACGCCGCCCGAGTCCGACGCCGTGCGGAGACCGGAGCCATCCGGACAAGACAGCGCCCCGGCCTCCAGGAGGAGACCGGGGCGCCGCCCGCGTACTAGGCCGTCGTCACTTCTCGACGATCGCGAGGATGTCGCGGGCCGAGAGGATGAGGTACTCCTCGCCGGCGTACTTCACCTCGGTGCCGCCGTACTTGCTGTAGATGACGACGTCACCCACGGACACGTCCAGCGGGACGCGGTTACCGTTGTCGTCCACGCGGCCGGGGCCGACGGCGACGACGGAGCCCTCCTGGGGCTTCTCCTGGGCGGTGTCCGGAATGACGAGGCCAGACGCCGTGGTCTGCTCGGCCTCGAGGGTCTGCACGACGATGCGGTCCTCGAGGGGCTTGATGGAGACCGACACTGCGGACCTCCCCTTCGCTGAAGTGTTGGAACGGAACAAGGTCAGGGTCACCATCTCCGCTCGGGCCGCCGTCGCGGGGGTCGACCCGGTGGATCAGATGACGCCGCCGCCGCGAGGCGCCGGCGCACACAAATCTATGCCGATCTTTAGCACTCGGTCAAGGCGAGTGCCAATGGCGGTTCGTGGCGCGGAGCCGCTTACGATCGACGGGTGGATGCCGCCGCGTTGAGCAAGCTGCTCTCCCCCGAGGGCTGGGCCCTGCTGGGGCAGCTGCCCCCCTACGAGGAGTCCCGGGCACTGGCCTTGGCGACCGGGCTCCGCGAACGGGGACTGGACCCCGAGCTCGTCGCCGCCGCGATGACCCAGTCCCGGCTGCGCGCCAAGGGGCGGGCCAAGTTCGCGGAGTTCGCCGACGGCATGCTGTTCACCCAGGCCGGGCTCGAGCAGGCCACGCGGCTGACGGTCGCTGCCCACCACGCGGGGCGCTACGCCGCGGCCGGGGCCACCCGGGTGGCCGATCTCGGGTGCGGGATCGGTGGGGACGCGATGGCGATGGGGGCGCTGGGGCTGGCGGTACTCGCCGTCGAGCGCGACGAGCTCACCGCTGCGGTGGCCACCGTCAACCTGCGCCACTTCCCCGAGGTGCGGGTCGAGCACGCCGACGCTCTCGAGGTGGACCTTGCGGGCGTCGATGCGGTCTTCGCCGACCCCGCGCGCCGGACTCGCGGCGGACGCCGGGTCTTCGACCCGAGCGCCTACTCCCCCTCCCTCGGCGAGCTGCTGGCCCTGCGGGAGCGGGTGCCGGCGCTCGGGCTCAAGGTGGCCCCGGGGATCCCGCACAGCCTCCTGCCCGCCGACGCCCACGCGCAGTGGGTGAGCGTGGCGGGTGAGGTGGTGGAGGCCGGCCTCTGGTTCGCCGGCCTCGCCCCGGAGGGCCCGGGGCGCAGTGCGCTCGTCCTCACCGGGGACGGCGCGGCCCACCGGCTGGCCGACCCCGCCATCACCGCCGCCGACGCCCCCGTCCGTACCGGCGAGGTCCATCCGCTGGACCGCTACCTCTACGAGCCGGACGGCGCAGTCATCCGGGCGGGTCTGGTGGCACTGGCCGGGGAGCGGGTAGGGGCGGGCCTGGTCGCCGAGTCGATCGCCTACCTCACCGGACCCCGGCTCGAGCACAGCCCGTTCCTTACTGCCTACCGGGTGCTCGACTCCTTCCCCTTCTCCCTCAAGCCGCTGCGCTCCTACCTGCGCGACCGCCAGGTGGGTGAGGTGACGATCAAGAAGCGGGGCACCGCCGTCGAGCCGGGCCAGCTGCGCCGTCAGCTGTCCCTCAGCGGCCCGAACCGCGCCACCATCGTGCTCACCCGGCTCGCCGGGCGCCAGAGCGTCATCGTCGTCGAGCCGGTCTGAGCCGCCGGCCGGCGGTGGGCCCCGGGGGCGCCCCGGTGCGCCGCCCCGGGGCCGCGTCAGACCGGCCCGGTGCGGCGCCCCGCGTACCCGGAGGCACCGGCGCCTCTGCGGTCGGCGCGGCATCATGGAGCCATGGACATCCCCTTCGCGCCCTCCGCGAGGTCGACCGTGGGCATCGAGTGGGAGCTGGCGCTGGTCGACGCCGACTCCGGTGACCTGCGCCAGGTCGCCCAGACGGTGCTCGACTCGGTCACCCCACCCGGCGCGACGGGCCACCCGAACCTGCACCCCGAGCTGCTCCTCAACACCATCGAGGTGGTCTCCGGGGTCGCCACCACCGTGCGGGACGCCGGGGCGGACCTGTCCCGGGCGATCGACGAGCTGCGCGAGGTGATCGAGCCGCTCCGGGTGGAGCTCATGTGCGCCGGCACCCACCCCTTCGCCCGCTACGACTACCAGCGGGTGACCAACAAGGAGCGCTACGCCACCCTCATCGACCGCACCCAGTGGTGGGGCCGCCAGATGGTGATCTTCGGGGTCCACGTGCACGTGGGGGTCGAGGACCGCCGCAAGGTGCTCCCCCTCCTGCGGGCGATGCTCGCCTACTTCCCGCACCTGCAGTCGCTGGCCGCCTCCTCCCCGTTCTGGGCCGGGCGCGACACCGGGTACGCCTCCAACCGGGCGCTGCTGTTCCAGCAGCTGCCCACCGCGGGCCTGCCGCAGGTCTTCGAGGAGTGGAGCGAGCTGGAGGGGTACGTGCGGGACATGACCCACACCGGGGTCATCGACCACTTCACCGAGGTCCGCTGGGACATCCGCCCCGCGCCGCACCTGGGCACCCTGGAGCTGCGGGTGTTCGACGGCGCCTCGAACCTCTCCGAGGTGCTCGCGCTGGCCGCGCTGGTGCACTGCCTGGTGGAGCACTTCTCCACGATGCTCGACGAGGGCAAGGAGCTGCCCCGGATGCCCTCCTGGTTCCTGCACGAGAACAAGTGGCGCTCGGCCCGGTACGGGATGGACGCGATCGTCATCCTCGACGCTGCGGGCAACGAGCAGCTGGTCTCCGAGTCGCTGGCCGAGCTGCTCACCGAGCTGGAGCCGGTGGCTGCTCGCCTGGACTGCCTCGAAGAGCTGGACGGCGTGCGCACCATCGTCCGCAAGGGCGCCTCCTACCAGCGCCAGCGCCGAGTGGCTCGCCGCCACGACGGCGACCTCGACGCCGTCGTGGCCGCCCTGGTCGCCGAGATGAAGGCCGGCCGCCCCCTCTGACTGCCCCGACCGCCGCTCCCCGGTCGGTCGTACATCTCGATCATCGGTCGCTCGTGGGAACAGCGAGGTGATGACGTGAACCAGCGACTCATCAGTGTGGGGCGGCGGCCGGCGCCGCCTGGGGCCTCAGGCGGCGATGGTGGTGAGGGGCATCCCGGAGTCGGCCGGGAAGGCGGGCTCGGAGGGGGCCACGCCCGAACGCAGCATCGCCGAGCCCAGCGCGGCGATCATCGCCCCGTTGTCGGTGCAGTAGCGGATCGGGGGGATGCGCACCTCGATCCCGTGGACCGCCCCGCGTTCGGCCATCAGCTCCCGCAGCCGCGAGTTGGCCGAGAAGCCGCCGCCGACCACCACGGTGCCCACGCCCGCGCGCTGGGCGGCGGCCAGCGTCTTGCTCACCAGCACGTCGGCGACCGCCTCGGAGAAGGAGGCGGCGACGTCGGCGGCCGCGAGCTCCTCCCCAGCGTCCTCGACCCCTTCGACGTACCGGGCCACCGCCGTCTTGAGGCCCGAGAAGGAGAAGTCGTAGGGGTGGCGCACGACGTCCTTGCCCTTGGACAGGCCCCGCGGGAAGCGGATGGCGTGCCGGTCGCCCTGCTGGGCCAGCCGGTCCACGTGCGGGCCGCCCGGGTAGGGCAGGCCGAGCAGGCGGCCCACCTTGTCGAAGGCCTCCCCCGCCGCGTCGTCGAGGGTCTGGCCCAGCTCGACGACGTCGGTGGCGATGTCCCCGATCTCCAGGAGGCTGGTGTGCCCGCCGGAGACGACGAGCCCGATGAACCGCTCCGGGAACGGCCCGTTGACCAGCTCGTCCACGGCGATGTGGCCGATGACGTGGTTGACGCCGTAGATCGGGCGGCCCAGTGCGAGCGCGAGGGCCTTGGCGGCCCCGACCCCGACGGTCAGCGAGCCGACCAGCCCGGGGCCCGCGGTGACCGCGACCGCGTCGATGTCGGCGAGCTCGCAGCCGGCCCGCTCGAGGGCGGCGTCCAGGGTGGGGACGAAGGCCTCCAGGTGAGCCCGGCTGGCCACCTCGGGCACGATGCC
>Ga0209487_1000443_pt1 | contig 38042 bp, 38 predicted proteins | sample Poulit2012_FD_187524 | JGI IMG/M metagenome (GOLD analysis project Ga0209487, IMG submission 187524) | Agricultural soil microbial communities from Georgia to study Nitrogen management - Poultry litter 2012 (SPAdes) (version 2) | ecosystem: Environmental > Terrestrial > Soil > Agricultural land...
CATGGATTCATTGAATCTCTACGAGCAGAGCTGCGGCACTATGGGCATCGCGTTCACACGTTATCGGTCCACCCGTTTTATGTGGCAACGGGGATGTTCGCCGGAGCCAGCTCACCGAATCCGCTATTGCCAATCTTGGACCCACAAGAGGTGGTCGATAAGATTTTCCAGGCTCTGGAATCGGGTAAACGGCAGTTAATATTGCCGCCTGCTGCCGCGATCGCAAATTGGCTGAGGGTTCTGCCGGTATCGACAGCAGATCAGCTTCGTGATGCGATGGGCATTAATTCTACGATGGACCATTTCGTCGGACGGCCAGCGTAGCGATCACGCTTCGCGCTTTCGACCACGAGGATACAGCTCGGCCATCAAATTCCGACGTGCAGCACGTTCCCAGCGCTTCTGGCCCGTGGGCGTATTAAAGATTGGATTACGGGCCAAGATGCCGCGCAGAAATTTTTCTCGACCGGCATTGAACCTCTCATCGCTAACCTTCACGAAATCCTTGCGAATGCCTTCCCGATAGCGCTGATAGGCCCCCGAGTTACGACCGAGCACTTCCAGATCGGCATCGCATAAGACCTTGCCTCCATAGTCATCGTCGTGCGGGTCGTGGGTGAACGTAAGGCGGATAAGCCGTACTGTTTCCAAAATCTCCGGACCTGGGACCCCAAGTTCTGGCAAAACACGTTCGGCTAGTCGTGCAGAATCTTCCTCGTCTTGACCCGGTGGCAGGATCGGGTCGGCGCGGTAGATTGCATCATGAAACCAGCCCGCCAGTTTAACGGCTCGTGGGAAGGGCCCCATCGGCTCGCCTTGCCGTTCAAGGTATTCGATGGTCTTGAGAACAGACATCAAATGCGTGAGGTCATGATAGTGCCGATGTGACTCGGACCAGCGTTCGATCAATGACTCAAAAATGGGGTCTCGGTCAAGCACGGAGGTGTGTGGAAATAAACGCTCAAAGCGCTGATGAAGAATCTTTTCTATCTTCGAGGATCGTTCGGCTGCGGTAATCCGTAGCCCGGATTTCACCAATCGCCTGACCAACTCGGAACCGGATACTTCTTGAGCCCCGGCGGCCACCAGATCCTCGTACATACTCACCGGCACGTCATAGTGATCCCCATCGAATGCATGCGGTGAAACCCCCGTGGCACGCGCGAAAGCATGCAGCTCTTCCAAGGACTCATCCGAAACAAGATGAGAGAACACGGTGCCGTGTGCTGGCCACCGTGCCGGATCGATCAATATGGCCATACACCAAGCCTACCTACCAAACCTTTCACCCGGTGGCATCTCAGACATCGGGTGAAAAGCGGTAGGTCACGTCTAGCCGCGGAACATGGCTGCGTTAGCCTGTTCCGTGGTCTCATACTGCTGGCCAGCGTGTTGCATGGCTTCGCGTATTGAGCGCAGTGACTCTTCCACCCGTTGTTGGGTAGCGCGCCATTCGGTCACTACCGTTTGAAAGTTGGACGATGCTTGGCCTACCCAGGATTCCTGTAACTGGCGTAACGCCGCGTCCATATTATTGACTTCGCTCTGGATACGGTCTGCTGTGGACTGTACTCCGCTGGCTTTGGCGAAGAGTTCTTGAACATCAATTTGAATACGGGCCATGAGTTTCTCCTATTCTGTACGCCGCATCGCTTGGCTGTGATGCGCTGTGGCTAGCCTAGAAACCCTGAACAGCCGCAGGTGTGTTGTTCACCAGTTTGTGGATAACTAGGATGCCGTGGAGTCGTCTGTGGAGAAGTCATCATCATCGTGGGTCTCGAGCGGATGATACGGCAAACGGACCACCATGGTCGCGCCACCGCCGGGAGTCTCCTCGTGCCGAACGGTACCATGATGCTGGCTGACAATCCCTGCAACGATGGCAAGTCCGAGACCGCTACCGCCGGTATCCCGGTCCCGGGAGGTATCAGCGCGGTAGAATCTTTGGAAGATTTTTTCCGCGTCCTCATCGGTGATGCCCGGTCCGTGGTCTCGAATTTTGATGACGGAGGCTGTGGGCCCAGCCGAGGGGTTTGATGCCTCACTTTCAGTTCCCACTGCGATCTCTACCGGGGTATCGTCCGGCGTATACCGCAACACATTCGTCATCAGGTTGGAGATGACCTGGTGGAGCCGGTTGGGGTCGCCCAGCGTTGGCGCTGATGCCGGCGGGCTGTCGGCGGTGAGTCCGGTCAGCGTGATGTGGCGTTGGGGTGCGGTCGCTCGAGTGTCAACCAGCAGATCGGAGGCCAGAGCCATGAGATCGATGGGTTCAGGTTCCATACCGCGTTGTTCATCCAGCCGCGCGAGCGTCAGCAAGTCCTCAACCAGCTGGGTCATGCGAGTCGCCTCCGATTCAATGCGCGCCATAGCCGTGGACACATCCTCGTCATTGGACAGCGCGCCATGCCGGTACAACTCGGAGAAACCACGGATGGTGACCAACGGGGTGCGTAACTCGTGAGAGGCATCCTGGACAAAGCGGCGCATGCGCTCTTCGGATTCCTCGTTAGCTCGAAAGGCTATTTCGATGTGGGCGAGCATAGCGTTCAGCGAGCGGGACAGGCGCCCCACTTCGGTATCTGGAGCACCGCGCGGCACACGTTTGGAAAGGTCGCCCGCGGCAATTCCGGCGGCGGTTCGCTCGACGCGGTTCAGTGGACGGAACGCAGTGGTGACTAATCCGTAGGCGATCATGGTCGCCACCAGGGTAGCCAGGAAACCGATGGTGATCACCAGGGTGGTAACTCGTTCCACCGAGCGTTCGACTGGTTCAAGCGGTAGGGCGATGGCCACGGTCCCGCTATCGGATTCGAGCCGATAAATTTGAACTCGCCACTGGTTCTGGGGCATTGCCAAACCGGGCACATTAAAGGCACCGGAACCGTGAGCTGCGGCTTCTTGAGCATTCATTCGCTCGATATCTGGCATATCAGCGCCCTCGGCGTAGATGCGGGAGACGAGCTCACCGTCATTATCCCAGGATTCGCCGTAGAACCGCACAATGGTCTGTTGAAAACTCCCGGTGTCGTAGGGGCCGGCCGAGCCCATGGACGTCAAAAACATTGACACGTTGTGGCGGTTAGTGAAAATATCCTCATCCACCTGGCGGATGAGTTCTTGCCGATATAACGACGCCGTTAACACAGCCGTCGTGGCCACCGTAAGCGCTGTGAGCACCCCGATGATAAAGGTCAATTGAGTGCGCAGAGAGGTAGCCTGCCAGCGGCGGGCTATCCATTGCAGCGGCTTGGGACGGGCCATTTAACGCTTGTCTTGGGTCCTTAGCAAATACCCCACGCCGCGTTTGGTGTGGATCATCTTTGGACGGTCTCCGACATCAATCTTGCGGCGAAGATACGAAATGTAGGACTCGACGATCGATGCGTCTCCGTTGAAATCGTATTCCCACACGTGATCTAAGATCTGCGACTTGGACAAGACCCGGTTGGGGTTCATCATCAGATAGCGCAAGAGTTTGAACTCGGTTGGCGATAAGTCCACGACTTCGCCACCGCGACGAACCTCGTGGGCATCGTCATCGAGTTCCAAGTCATCGACGATCAGAATCGCTTCATCGTCCTCGGCCGGTGCAGTGCGACGCAATACGGCGCGGATCCTTGCGACAACTTCGTCCAAGCTAAACGGTTTGGTGACATAATCATCGCCCCCGACGGTCAAACCGGTGACTTTATCTTCCGTGTCATCGCGGGCCGTCAGAAAGACCACGGGAAAGTAGCGGCCGGTGGCCCGCAGTTTCCGTGTCACTGTGAATCCGTCCATGTCGGGCAGCATGACGTCGAGCACTGCCAGGTCAGGGTTGTGCGTCTCTGCGGCTTCCAATGCTTCGCGTCCATTAGCCGCGGCAACTACTTCAAAACCGGCGAAGCGTAGGGAGGTGGATAGCAGTTCGCGAATATTGGGCTCGTCGTCGACGACTAGGAGCTTTGCTTCATAATTTTGGGACGTCATGGGTCCATTCTAAAAACGACAACCTGAAAGTTTGCTGTATGCTGCCTGGATGCTTCGCTACGCGCGTTGGTGCTTGCGACGCACCCAGATATTGCCCACGAGCGCGACGAGCAGCAAAATGAAACCGGTGGGGAAGGCAAACAGAGCCAACCAGAATAGCCACGTTGCAGGCGTCACCCCGGCAAAGTAGTACACCAGCACGCCGATCAGCGCCAGAAACGAGATCACCACGATCGACACGCCCACCCACAGGACGGTAGAGATCCAGGTTGGTGTTGTATCGAGGTCTTGAGATTGTTGTGCGGTCATGTCGTCATTCTACGCTTGCAGCACAGGGGGCCGGGTGTATGCGAAGGCCGGGGCCGCAACTCGGTATACTAGCCTCCGATAGGCTTTTGGGGTTCCTGTAACCGCGCCCGTGTGTGGGGCGTGACGGGAACCCTTTGTGAATAATGCACGTGACGAAGGATAAGAACACCGATGCCAACCGGCAGAGTTAAATTTTACGACCACAATAAAGGTTTTGGGTTTATCACCACTGATGAGGGTAACGATATTCACTTACCATCTTCTGCACTACCCGACGGAGTGACCCAGTTACGTCCGGGCACTCGGGTCGAGTTTGGTGTCGTGGACTCTCGTCGCGGTCCGCAGGCGCTATCCGTGGAAGTCTTAGATAAATTACCGTCCGTGGTCAAAGCGACGCGTCCGAAGGCACAGGATATGGCCGGGATCGTCGATGATTTGATTCGCATGTTAGATAACGCATCGAACGGTCTGCGTGCCGGCCGCTATCCAGCGCCGAAGCAGGCGGAGCAGATGGCCACGATTATGAGAAGGGTGGCTGATGCATTCGATGCATGAGACCGCAGAGACATCTTCTATTGCACACCCGGTGCATCCAACGTTTGGGCCACCGCGGGTTCCCACGCGCAGACCCAAAGTCGATGAGCTGCTCGCCGAGTCCGTTGAGGTGGCTCGCGCCGCGATTGCGGACTTCGCCGACGATGATGAAATCGGTAAGCACCTCGGGGCTGAGGCCGACGACGATCGGGTTGTAACACATCGGTTTGTTGCAAACGTACCCGGCTACCGGGGGTGGGCATTTTTTGCCACGTTGGCCAGGGCCCCGCGTTCGAAGGTGGTCACGGTGTCTGAAACCGGCATGTTGCCCGGCGACGATGCGCTGGTGGCTCCCGAGTGGGTTCCTTGGGTAGACCGTGCTTCGGATGAAGAACGCATCCGGTTGGACGCGATTGCCGCCGGCGAAGACCCCGTGAAAGCGTTGAAAGCTGCCGGTTACGAACCGCCACAGATCCAGCAGCAACCGCGCGGTGGCAAGAAACGTTCCACGGCACAACAGGATGAGCGGCGCAAGCAGGCGCGTCGCGAAGCCAAACGGCGTCGTGCTCAAGCCGCTCGAGCCAGGAAGCGGAAGAGTTCTGGCCGGGGTAAAGGCTCCGGCAAGAACAAGAAGAACAGCTAAATACGACAGAAAGCGCCGAGACCAGCTCGGCGCTTTCTTGGTTATATGAGCAGTTTCGAAACTGCACCGCTTAGAGACGCTCGACGATGTGATCGATACAAGCCGTCAAGGCTGAGATATCCTCCGGATCGACTGCGGCAAAAGTCGCAACGCGCAGCTGGTTGCGTCCCAATTTCCGATATGGCTCTGTGTCAACGATGCCATTGGCACGCAGTACGGCAGCAACCGTGGCCGCATCGACCTTGGAATCGAAGTCAATGGTGACGATGACTTGAGAGCGGTCCTCGGGACGGGTAACAAATGGCGTGGCGTATTGTGACGCTTCGGCCCAGGTATACAACCGGTCCGATGAATCCTTAGTGCGTGCTGTTGCAAAGTCCAGGCCACCATTGGAGTTGAGCCACTTGAGCTGGTCGTCCAGCATGATCAGGGTGGCTACCGCGGGGGTGTTGTAAGTTTGGTGCTTGGCCGAGTTGTCGATCGCGGTCTTCAAATTCAAGAAGTCTGGTACCCAACGATCGGTGGCCGCTATCTCATCGGCTCGCTCTAGGGCAGCAGGCGAAAAGAGTCCTAACCACAGGCCGCCGTCGGAGGCGAAATTTTTCTGGGGTGAGAAATAATACACGTCTGACTGGGAAACATCTACCGGCAGACCGCCGGCACCAGAGGTTGCATCGATAAGTACCAAAGCGTCCTCGTCGGCGCCGTCGACACGATGGACGGGAGCGGCCACGCCCGTCGAGGTTTCGTTGTGCGGCCAAGCGTATACGTCAATACCCGACTCGGCGCGGGGCACTGGACGCGCACCGGGATCAGCGTGCAGGATGACCGAATCATCCAGAAACGGTGCGCTATGTGTGGCTTTTGCAAACTTGGAGCCAAACTCCCCAAAGGAGAGGTGCTGAGCCTTGCGACGGATCAGACCGAAGCTGGCGATATCCCAGAATGCGGTGGCCCCGCCCACGCCCAGCACTACCCGGTAGTCCTCGGGTGCAGAGAATAGTTCGGTGATGCCTTCTTGGACGGAAGCCACGAGGTTGCGCACTGGTGCCTGGCGGTGGGAGGTGCCCAGCAGGTCGGTGCCCGCTGCTGCAACAGCTTGTGATGACTGCGCACGAACCTTCGAGGGGCCCGCGCCAAAACGACCATCTTGAGGCTTGAGATGTTCTGGGATGTCGATGGCCGGTATCGTCATTGGCTACTCCTTAGAGAAGGCGGCAGGGTATGTAGTCCCATTGTGGACCGAAGATCGCGTGAATTTTCATAATAGGCCACCGTGTGACGCGCTACGGGACGAAACTGTGGTTAAACTACCAGCCTATTGCGAAGCCTGTGGATACACCCTGGCTGAAGCAGCGCACACCAACGTATGATAAATATGAATTACTCGGAATAGCGATGCACAGCGCAGTTGAAGGAACGTGGCAGTGACCGATCTCATCGATACAACGGAAATGTATTTACGCACCATCTATGAGCTGATGGAAGAGGGAATTGCGCCGTTGCGAGCTCGAATTGCTGAACGCCTTGAGCATTCCGGTCCCACGGTGTCTCAGACGGTCGCCAGGATGGAACGCGACGGTCTGCTCCATGTCGCACCCGACCGAAAGCTGGAGCTCACCGAAGAGGGACTCAATGCTGCTGCGACTGTGATGCGTAAGCATCGGTTGGCAGAACGACTCTTGGCCGATGTGATCGGTCTGGAATGGCCATATGTGCATGACGAGGCCTGCCGGTGGGAACACGTGATGAGCGATCAAGTCGAACAACGCCTCATGGTCTTATTGGATTCCCCGTCGAAGTCTCCTTTTGGAAACCAGATCCCGCTGCTGGAAGAACTCGGTGGCCCACAAACAGGCCTAGACCCGACACCCTATGACGGGGAACCTTTGACAGTTGCGCTCAGTGAGGCTGGCACCTTCGAAGTGAAAGTTCTCACCGAAGCCATCCAGACAGACCCCGAACTCCTCCAGCAATTTGCTGCAGCAGGGATTCAACCGGGCGCAGTCTTGGCGGCAGAACCGGCGGAAGGTTACGTCGCAGTGCGTACGATCGAACGCGGACCGAAGCTGCCCGGTGAAGTGGAAGATATCTCTGAATTTGGGCTAGAGATTTCAGAGGACACCGCAGCTCACGTGCGGGTCGCACGTATCGGTTAATCAAACTGTGACAATTTTGGTTTCCTGACCCCCGACACGGCCGAAAATAACGCTTTGACAAAGACGTGTCGCAGAGTGTTATTTGCGTACTTCCGCATTGTGGTGCGGAAGTAGGAGTGTCAATACTGTCGGTTGTCAACTAATCGTTATCTGAACGTGACATTTCGTTGTGCTTCTACTAAGCTGGCTCTCGGTGTTGATAACAGAACGTGATTTCAGCACCAGCCACCAGCATGCTTCTCCACTCCGCGGCTGGTTGGCAAAACAGGGCAGTTGCAACCACATTGTTCATGGCGGAGTGGGAGCCACACGAGGCATTGAGCACATGAGAGAGGTAACTTACGTGTCGAAGCGCAATTCAACTGCACGTCACCGTGCAACTCCTGAGAAGGGCGCAACGCTAGAAGCGATGACCCAGGCTCTTGGCCGCTCGGGTCGTCAGGCCGCTGTTATTGCAGCCGCCTCCGGCATGGTGCTAACTGCAGCCCCAGCCGCCAATGCTGCTCCTGTGCAGACCGATCGTGAAACATCGACGCTGCCAGCCACTAACTTTAAACTAGAGCGCACCTCACGGAGCAACGACGTTGTCACCGTGACGCATGATGTGCAGCTCGATCTTGGTCGCGCTGACCTTGAAACGACTCCTCCACCTGAGCCTGAAGAGCCCGTCGAGGAAGTCGAAGAAGACGTTGAACCAGTCACTGCGGAAACCGCAGAAGAGCCTGCTGCAACCGAGGCTGAGCCTGCTGCAACCGAAGCTGAGACTGCTGAAACTGAAACCACCACAGAGACTGCTTCCGCTGAGGAAACCGAGTCTGACCCAGTACCGGCTGCTTCCGGTTCGATGAGCGGCGTCGTATCGGCGGCCTATTCCGGCATCGGTAACCCTTACGTTTTCGGTGGGAAAACTCCCGCCGGCTGGGATTGCTCAGGATTCGTCGCATGGGCATATGCACAAGCCGGCATCACCATCCCATCCAGCACCTCCGCGATTCTGGGCTCAGGCCAGTTCGCTCGTACCTCCAGCCCACAACCAGGTGACCTCGTCTTCCAGAACGGCGGTTCACACGTGGGCATCTACGTTGGTAACGGTCAGATGATCGGTGCACAGAACCCATCGGTTGGCACCATCTTGCACAACGTCACCCGCAACCCGTTGATGGGCTACTACACCTACACCGGCTAGGTTCTTCCTCTTACAACCGCACAACAGTAGGTCTCTCCTGAAAATCAGGAGAGACCTTGTTGTGTTTAACGACAAGGCAACATTATGACGCAACCACTCCCACACTGGGCATCAGAATTACTCGAAGCCCTAGAGATCCAACCCGTTGAGGTGGACCTGCAAACATTAGAAGATATCAGCAGCAGCCTTCCGGATGAGAGTCCGACGAACCGCCTCATGGTCGGATTCATCGCCGGGTACGCGGCAGGGCTCGCTGAGGGTGGTGGGATGGCCTCTTTCGACCGGGCACACACGGCCTCCACCCGGTTCATGCGCCAGCAGCTGACGCAGGAATAGTTCGCTACAAGAGCTGTTGAGATGCTGGGGAACCATCAGAAGGAAAACTACACGTGAGTATGAATCATGCGGGCTGGGCAGCCCTGGGCGGAATACGCCGAAGTAAAGACCAACAAGCACTCAAACCCGGGACCATCCGTCGTGCCTGGTCATTTATCGCCCAATATCGAACCCGGCTCATTTTCTATCTCATTGTCTCGGCATTAGGAGCCGTGCTGACCGTTGTGTCCCCAATCCTTGCCGGGGACGTAGTCAACGCTATTGTCGACGGGTCGCAAGTCCAGCTGGTCATAAACCTCGCGCTACTCATTGCCGCGGTGGCCGTTCTCGAAGCGGTGCTCAACGTGATTTCGCGCTGGCAGTCGGCCTCACTGGGCGAGCGCACTATTTATGATCTTCGGACTCGCGTCTTTGACCACGTCCAGAAAATGCCAATTGCGTTTTTTACCAGGGCTCGCACCGGTGCGCTGGTATCTCGGTTGAATAACGACGTCATCGGCGCACAAACTGCTATTGCCCGCACGCTACCCACGGTGGTCATGAACATCGTGACCCTCGGCGTCACGCTGGTAGTCATGTTCACTACCTCGTGGCAGATCACGCTGGTGTCGTTGCTGCTCTTACCCGTATTTCTAGTGCCCGCCCGAAGCATTGGTCACCGGATCGCGAATCAAACCCGCGAGCGAGCACAGCGCAACGCGGCCATGGGCGACCAGATGACTGAGCGATTTTCCGCCCCGGGCGCCACTCTGGTCAAACTCTTTGGTGAACAGGGCCACGAATCTCGAGTCTTCGCCGAACGCGCTGATAGTGTGCGAGACTCTGGAGTTCGAATCAGCGTGTTGACCTCAGTGTTTATGACCATGCTGACAATGGTGTCCTCCTTAGCGCTAGCCGCAGTGTATGGTATCGGTGGCTATCAGGCTCTAGTCGGCAGCTTAAACGCCGGTGATGTGGTCACGATGGCGTTGCTACTGACCCGACTGTATGCGCCCCTGACGGGTTTGGCGACCGCACGGGTGGAGTTGATGAGCGCGCTGGTATCATTTGAACGGATCTTTGAGGTTCTCGACCTTCGACCAATGATTGCTGATCCGGCTGATCCCAAACCCATCCCCGCTGGGGGAGTGCGCATCGAGTTTGAAAACGTTGACTTTCAATATCCCGCCGCATCCGATGTGTCGCTAGCAAGTCTGGAAGAAGTCGCGGTGCTCGAATCACGAGAGACGGAACAAGTCCTGCATGACGTCACCTTCACTGTGGACCCTGGTCAGACCGTAGCTTTAGTCGGCTCCTCCGGGGCCGGCAAATCCACGATTGCCAATCTAGTCTCGAGACTCTACGACGTCACCGGCGGATCCATTCGACTCAATGGTGTCGACGTACGAGACGCCGCGGCAGCCGATATTCACAGTCGAGTCGGCATGGTGACCCAGGATTCGCACCTATTTCATACCTCAATCCGTGACAACCTGACGTTGGGCCACCGAAACGTTTCCGACGAACGGATCTGGGAGATCCTCAAAAACGCCCGGCTGGCTGATGTGGTGGCACAGATGCCAGCCGGTCTCGACACGGTGGTAGGCGAACGCGGCTACCGGCTATCCGGTGGTGAACGGCAACGCATGGCTATCGCTCGACTGCTCATTGCAGCGCCCGAAGCTGTGGTACTAGATGAGGCAACCGCTTCGTTGGATTCCACCAATGAAGCAGCGGTACAACATGCCCTGGATGAGGCGTTGGAAGATCGCACTGCATTAGTTATCGCCCACCGGTTGTCTACGGTGGTCCACGCCGATGAAATCCTGGTTCTGGAAGACGGGCGAATCATTGAGCGCGGTCCCCATGCTGAGCTGTTAGCCGCCAAGGGCCGCTATGCTGAGCTGTATACGACGCAATTTCAACAATAGATCGTACGTCGCTGAGGAGGCACACCATGCAGCAGTCACCTGAAGATCCGGCACAACAGTGGGACCAACGCTATCGAGAAGCCCCACGGCTGTGGTCCGGTAGCGTCAATGCCGCATTGGCGAAATTGGTCGGACAACTTCACCCCGGTACTGCGCTTGATTTGGGGTGCGGCGAAGGCGCAGACGTTGTTTGGCTGGCCGAACAGGGGTGGCAGACTACCGGTGTCGATATCTCCTCGGTGGCTATCCAACGGGCTGAAGACGCCGCACGAACCCGCGGCATCAGTGAGCAGCAGGCGCGTTTTGAGGTCGGAGACGTGACGAAGTGGCGCTCGCCGGAGCGGTACGATCTGGTGGTTGCGGCATTCCTACATTCGCATGGCGTCTTCGATCGCAAGGCCGCGCTAGCTACTGCAAAAGACCATGTGGCCAATGACGGAAACTTGGTGATCATCTCACACGCCACCTTCCCGCCGTGGGCTAAGACGCAGCATGACGATACCGACCACGAACACCCTGGACATGAGTCAGCGACACCCGAAACGGAACTTGAACTACTAGAGTTAGATCCTGCCCACTGGACCGTGGAAGTAGCACAAATACAATCACGCCAAGCGACCGGCCCAGAGGGACAACAAGCCGAACTGGACGATACCGTCATTATGGTCCGCCGGGCTAGCGCAACATAGCTTGGGCATACTGCACGCAAGCTGATGTAGCTGTGGCCGCTACCCAGGACAGGGGAGCGGCCACCACCAGCTATAGGTTCTTTCGGTCGGTCTTATTCAGGCCAATCGTTGTTTCGGATGACCTCAACAAAGTCGCCGCGTTCAAAACCGGGAAGAAAATGTTCTAACACATCGGCCTTGACATTCCCGAATGTGGTTTCTGGGCGGTCTTTCAGGCCATTAGTAAAAGCGGCCAAGATGCGGTTTTTGAAATCGGGGCGTGGATGCGCCGCGACGACTTGGTCACGCTGCTCATCAGTAATCGCGTCATAGCCTATACCGAGCACATCCAGCTCCACACCACGTGTGACTAGAGCCACCTCGGGATCCATGTGTAAAGGAATCTCGGGAGTGGTATGTAAGGCGATGGCGTTCCAGACCTTGTCACCGGCCTCACCGGTGATGTCATAGTCTTTGAGGAAGTCTCGTGCGACATTGGCAGCGTCGATTTCGAAGCGCTGATCAGTAGTGCGATACTTGTCGGTCAGTCCCAAGTCGTGAAACATTGCCCCGACATAGACCAGCTCTGGATCATACTCTAGTTCTTGAGCCTGGCCGCGTAGTGAGGCAAAGAGGAACACTCAACGGGAATGGTGGTAGATCAGATCATCGGCCACGTCGCGCACCAGCTCAGTTGCGTCTTGGGCCATCTTGCTATCGGGAATAGTTATGCCAGCAATGACTTCAGCCATCAGGTACCTTTCGTGCTATGTTTTTCAATCACAGTGCCACAGTGAGGGAACTCAGGTGTGGTTTTTCAGATGAGGTGCGTCGCTCCGGCATGAAAGTCACCGGAGGATCACACGGTGGACAGCGTCGGTGAGCAAAGCAAAGCTCCCTGGCCGGTAGCGGAATCCGCTGCGGCCCAGGGAGCAATATGCGTATGCACCGACAGGGTGCGGACTAGAAACGACTTATTCGGTCACAGGCTCCAGTGAACCGTCCGATTTGGTGATGAAGGAGCGTAGGAACCATTGGAATAGTTCCAGCCCGCGGGTGATTTCCACCAGGATGTCTTCTGAGATCGGATCAACCTTGGCCGATTCAGCAATGGCGGTGCGGAAATCCTTGATCACATCGGTGTAAACATTATTGAGCTCTGTAATGTGTGCAAGCGCCGAGGCACGGTCTAGTGAATAATCTTCCCATGTGCGCCCGGTGACGATCGAGCCGGGAGTGGCTTTCGGAGAGACTCCCATGGTCGCGATGCGCTCAGCGACCAGATCCGCCCATCCGCGAACTTCGTCGACCTGCGGGTCGAGCATCTCGTGGACGGAGATAAATTCTGGGCCCACGACATTCCAGTGCGCATGCTTCAGGGTCAGGTGCAGATCATTGAGTGCATGAAGACGGGTCTGGAGAATTTCAGTTACTCGATGAGCGTCTTCGGCTTCGACGCCGGGGGCGGTGTATTCTGCGTAGTTCTCTGTCATAAGTCACCTTTCTGATGCGAACAAACGGTGTATCGCGTTCGTGGGCGCCGGAACAGGGTAGGCCCGGGCCTTCAGTACCTACTCAATACGTTTTCCGCCGATGCTGCAAGATGTGTTGTCCTCACTAGGATGAATATCCGGCCAATTCTAAGCCTTCTGCGGTTAAAGTGCAGCTAGCTCGCTGCGCAGATGCTCGGCACTGTCGTGACGGGCCTCTGGTGCCTTGGCCAGGGAGCGCAGCACGATGGCATCAAGTTTCGGACTGATTTGGGAACGATAGCGTGAGGGCGGTTGGGGCCGTTGGTGTACATGCTGATAGGCCAGGTCCACCGGAGAGGAACCTTCAAAAGGCGTTCGGCCCGTCAGAAGTTCATACAGTAAACATCCGGCTGAATATAAATCCGCTCGTGTATCGAATAATTCGCCCTGGGCGCGTTCGGGTGAAACGTAACGCAGGGTAGCGTCGTGGGCTAGCGGCATCGTAGCCCCTGCTTCGGTGACCACCTGAGCGCTGCTGCCAAAATCAATGAGTTTCACCTCGCCTTTGGTGGTCAGCATGACATTTGTTGCGGTGACGTCCCCATGTACGACACGGTGCCCGTGGCTGTACCCCAGAGCAGAGAGTACTTTTGCGGTGATCTGAAGGGCCTTATCAATATTTAAGGGGGTAGAGGCGTTGCTTTGTTCTTTGAGTAGTGTGTGCACGGTGCGTCCGTTGATGTATTCCATGACAATATAGGGCCGGTTCACGAGGGCGCTTTCAGGATCGGAAACCAGACTGTCGCCGGCGGCTAAGATGGAAACAATGCCGGGGTGGTCAAGGTTCGCGACAGAACGAGCTTCACGTTGAAATCGATCGATCATACCGGGCTCGTCAACCCGTTCCGGACGCAAAATCTTAATGGCAACTTTCCGATGTAGGATCACATCCCGGGCCAGGTACACCTCTGCCATCCCACCGCGACCAAGAAGTTTACTCACGCGATATCGTTCACCAATGTGTTGAGAGCCACCGGTTCGATAGTCCACCGTACGCTGTGGTTGGCTATTGGGATCGTCGTGTGAGTTTTCCGTGAGTTGCGTGCGATCAATCACAGTGGCCTCGTTTCTGCGGGTCCGCTGAGCCTGGTCGGGTCATTGACGATTTCCACAAGCCGAGAAGCGGGCTGAATGTCACTGGTAGGTGGTATTAGCTCGGTCTCACGGAGTAGTACCTACTCCGGTGTTTGAGGTGATCGTTTCTTGATGCGATTGTTCGTAATTCTAACTCTGGGCGAAACTCGCTAGGCTTGTCAAGGAAAGCGGCGTCCGGTCAGCGTATTCGTAGCGTTACTCTGAAGTTTCATGGTACAGCCCGAGGAACACATGGCAGTTGTTCGAATCAATACCCTGACCCCGTATCGAGACGGTGGCTTTACGACGTTTGACGGAGATGCATCGGCACGGGTTCTGAGTGACGAGGAAAACTCAGTGCCCCCGGCCGGAATCGAACCGACGACCTTCCCTTTAGGAGAGGGATGCTCTATCCTACTGAGCTACGGAGGCATCGTTGCAATAGCAACGAAGTAAGGGTGTCACGAAAATGGCAACTGTCAGTTAACTGCCAATTCCAGAAGCGAGTCTACCTAATTTAAGGGATTTCTCGTTCTGGATCGAGGGATGTTTCTAGCCCGGGACTGTTGCGCCCGATGAACTTTAATATCAACATGGCCGCAAGCCCAACTACCAGCAATGCTAATAGCAGCCATTGAGCTATCGTCAGTGACGATGCTAACGTCACGTTTGCTTCACTGGGATCAAGCAGGGCCGTCTCGCGGGTGCTTGAGGCCCAAATTTCCAGGGCAGCATAGCCCACAGCAACAATCACTGCCGACCATTGAGCGAGTTTTGAACGCAAGGTCCAGAATCCCACTACGATAACGCTCAAAGCCATCATGACCGGAAAGATGCGTCCGGCGGTAATATGAATCCAGTTATATTGCTGCATCGCCTCATCGTCCATGCGTTCGGCTAAGCGTTCCACCTCGGCGACGTCGAACCCGGCTAAGCGATGGTCCAACATCGACATCCCACCGGTGAGCTGTTCCATGCCCTGCAGTGCCAGAATGTGATAGTAAAACGCGATAAAGGCAGTAACGACCACTACTGCGATGACAAGGATCCCTGGATTGCCCTCTTGCTGGTTAGCCTGCTGGATATCCTGTTTAATCTGGGCAGCGGTCAGGCGTGGTCGCTGGGACTTTTGGTCGCGCTTGTCGGACTTGCCTTGTTGATAATCTTTGGCTCGTCTTCTTGCCACGTACCCTCCGACACTGTATAAACACCCGCCTCGGTTTAACCCAAGGGCCTCAATACATCTGATCCCATCTTAGTAGAGTTCAGTGCTGTCCCTGTTTCGGTGTTCTCCACAGCCGGCGAACACACACCGGTAGGGCGGGCCTGAGCGGCTAGACTGATGCATCATGGCCCACCAGACTTCTTTGCCCAGTTTTACGCCCGCTTTTGCCGTCGATTCCGCACCCGAGGTGTTAGTCGATAGGTCAACTACGCCCGCGGATGACTTGCTCAACGGGCTCAACGAAGCGCAAGCTGAGGCTGTGGCCCACCGTGGAGGGCCGCTCTTGATTGTGGCCGGTGCCGGCTCAGGTAAAACGCGAGTGCTAACACATCGTATAGGGCATCTGCTAGCCACCGGCGACGCCCGCCCCCACGAGTTTTTGGCCATTACCTTTACTAACAAAGCTGCCGCTGAAATGCGTGAACGCATCAGCGAACTAGTCGGACCGGCCGCGCAACGCATGTGGATTTCAACTTTCCACTCATCGTGTGTCCGCATTTTGCGTCGCGAAGCGACCCACATCGGCCTGAAATCGAATTTTTCGATCTATGATGCGACAGATTCGCTGCGGCTGATCACACAGATCGCCAAAGATGCCGAGCTAGATCCGCGCAGATTTGCCCCACGAGCAATTCGGAACAAAATTTCGTCGCTCAAAAACGAGTTGGTCGATGATGAAGAGTTTGCCGCAACGGCCGGTGGGGATCCATGGCATCAGGCGGTGGCCGAAGTGTATCGGGAATACTCTTCGCGTCTGCGCACTGCAAACGCCATGGACTTTGACGACTTGATTGCCAATGTAGTGCACATGTTCGATGCTTTCCCAGCCATCCTGGACAATTATCGGCGCCGTTTCCGCTTCGTGCTCGTTGACGAGTACCAGGACACCAACCACGCTCAGTATCGGTTAGTCAGACAACTCACTGGAGCACCTGGTGAACCGGAAGGAGTCGAAACCGAAGGCGGCCAGTTGACTGTCGTCGGTGACTCGGACCAATCCATTTACGCGTTTCGTGGAGCCGATATCCGCAACATCGTGGATTTTGAACACGATTACCCTGACGCCACAGTCATTCGGCTGGAACAAAACTACCGTTCCACCCAGAACATTTTGGACGCAGCCAATGCGGTGATCGCTCAGAACCCGTCACGCGAGATCAAACGGTTATGGACAGCCAGCGGCAGTGGCGAAAAAATCATTGGTTATGCGGCAGAGACCGAGTCGCGCGAAGCTCAATGGATCACCGACAAGATCGATGAGTTAATGGATAACGAAGATTTTCGGCCAGCCGATATGGCCATTTTCTATCGCACCAACGCGCAGTCGAGGTCGATTGAAGAACGACTCATCGCCTCGGGTCTGCCATACCGGGTGGTTGGCGGCACACGATTTTATGATCGCAAGGAAATTAAAGACGCACTGGCCTACTTGCGTGTCTTAGATAACCCCGATGACGATGTGAATCTGCGCCGAATCCTCAATGAACCCAAACGGGGGATCGGTGACCGCGCTGAAGGGACAGTTGCCGCTCATCAGACGCGTCAGCAGTCGACCTTTATGGCCGCCTTACGCGACGCCGAGAACGCCCCGGGTGGTATGGCTACGCGCTCGCTGAATGCGGTTAACAAATTCGTTCAGCTCCTTGACGATCTCAACGAGGTAGCTCAAACAGAATCTGTGGCCACTGTACTCGAGGCGGTGCTGGAACAAACCGGCATGCTCGAAGCCTTGCGGAATTCCAAGGACTTCCAAGATGAGTCGCGCGCCGATAACCTCGGTGAGCTCGTCGGGGTGGTACGTGAGTTCGATAAGAACAACCCCGAAGGTACCCTAGGGGATTTTCTTGAACAGGTCGCGTTGGTAGCCGATGCAGATCAGCTGCCGGATGCGGCCGATGCCGAAGGCCAAGCACTGGCTGATCAGATGGGTGAAGTCACGCTGATGACGCTGCACACCGCAAAGGGATTGGAGTTTCCGGTTGTATTTATGACCGGCATGGAGCACGGGGTGTTTCCCCATGCTCGGTCGATGGCGGATGAAAAGGAACTGGCAGAGGAACGCCGATTGGCCTATGTCGGGATGACTCGTGCACAGCAACGCCTATTCGTCTCGCGTGCTGAATCTCGCAGTATGTGGGGACAGTACCAGTTCAACCCGCCTAGCCAATTCTTAGCTGAGATCCCCACCGACCTAATTGATTGGGAACGCGAAGGCAAAGCTTCATCGGCTTCTACAAGATTTGCCGGATTGGGCCAAGACACCGGCGTCCGTGGGTTCCGCTACCGAGATGCGCAGCGTTTCAGTGGCTCACACTGGGGTGCTTCCACTTCGTCTAAAAACTATGGCAGAGCGGCTACGCAAGGCATCACACCTGCTCAAGAAAATGCTCGTGTTACCAAGCCGGACAACCGCACGAAGGTGAACCCAAACAAGGAAGTCATCTCCGTGGCAGCCGGCGATACCGTCGAACACAAGACCTTCGGGACCGGCGTGGTCACCGCAGTTCAAGGAGCAGGCGACAAAGCAGTCGCGGTCGTTCAGTTCGCGGAGTCCGAAAAGCGGTTGTTGCTGCGCTATGCGCCGCTGAAGAAAGTCTAATTGCCACCAGTAAAAGGTCATGGTTCTCGAACACGAGTCGCAGTGCACTAGGGTTATGCCTTAGGAGTTCTCAGGCATCTTGCCGAACTCGTAGATGCCAGGCGCGCATTCTGAAGTCTGGTGTCTCATTCAATCGTTGTCGAGGTAAAAGGACTGCAAACCCGTGGACCTGTATGAATACCAGGCACGCGATCTCTTTGAAGCGCACGGGGTACCCGTGCTTGCTGGGATCGTTGCCGAAACCCCGGAAGAAGCAAAAGCTGCCGCCGAAAAACTCGGTGGCGTCACCGTGGTCAAAGCTCAAGTAAAAATTGGCGGCCGCGGTAAAGCCGGCGGTGTGAAAGTCGCTAAAAACGCTGATGAAGCGTATGAATATGCCAAAGAGATCCTGGGCATGGACATCAAGGGTCACACTGTTCACCAGGTGATGATCGCTGAAGGCGCCGACATCAAAGAAGAGTACTACTTCTCAATCCTGTTGGACCGCGGAAACCGTTCCTACCTGGCGATGGCCTCGGTAGAAGGTGGCATGGACATTGAACAGCTTGCCGAAGAACGTCCAGAGGACCTTGCCCGGGTTGACGTCTCACCTACGACCGGTTTGAACCGCGAGGTTGCAGAAAAGATTGCTGCTGAAGCAAAATTCGAGAAAGATCTGCAGAGCGATATTGCTGACGTGCTGGTAAAACTGGGCGATGTCTTCGTCAAGGAAGATGCCACACTAGTCGAGGTTAACCCGTTGGTCCTGACCGGCGAAGGTAAACTCATTGCCCTCGACGGGAAAGTCACCGTGGATGATAATGCTGACTTCCGTCAACCAGAACATGCAAACCTGGTTGATGAGCGCACAGAAAACCCACTGGAAGCCAAAGCTGAAGCTAAGGGCCTCAACTACGTCAAACTCGACGGAAACGTCGGGGTCGCCGGAAACGGTGCTGGCCTCGTGATGTCCACGCTTGACGTCGTTGCTTACGCGGGTGAAAACCACGGCAACGCTAAACCAGCGAACTTCCTTGACATCGGTGGTGGCGCAGATGCGCAAATCATGGCCGATGGTCTCGACGTCATCCTCGGAGACGAAGACGTCAAATCCGTCTTTATTAACGTCTTCGGTGGTATCACCGCATGTGACGAAGTCGCCAACGGTATCGTCCAAGCACTCGATATCCTCGGTGACACAGCCACCAAACCACTAGTAGTTCGCCTGGACGGCAACAAAGTGGAAGAAGGTCGCGAGGTCCTGGCTGAAGCCAACCATCCGCTGATCACCATCGCGGCCACCATGGACGAAGGCGCTGACAAAGCCGCCGAGCTGGCCAACAAGTAAGGACGGGATAACTAGAAAATGTCGATTTTCCTCAATAAAGATTCTAAGGTCATCGTCCAGGGTATTACCGGTGGCGAAGGTACCAAACACACCGCACTGATGCTCAAAGCTGGCACCAACATTGTGGGTGGCGTCAACGCTCGTCGTGCAGGAGAAACCGTAGAACACGTCGATGCTGATGGCAATGACGTCACGCTCAACGTATACGGCAGCGTCGAAGAAGCGATGAAAGAAACCGGTGCTGATGTCTCGGTGATGTTCGTACCGCCAAAATTCGCTAAAGATGCTGCGATGGAAGCCATCGAAGCCGAAATTGGTCTCTTAGTTATCATCACCGAAGGTATCCCCGTTCAGGACACCGCCGAATTCTTCGCAGCCTCACAGGCCAAAACCGGTGCGGACGGCAAGCCGAAGACTCGCATCATTGGTCCCAACTGCCCAGGAATTATCACCCCGGATGAATCGTTGGCGGGCATTACCCCAGCCAACATTACCGGTAAGGGTCCGATCGGTCTGGTTTCCAAATCAGGAACCTTGACCTACCAGATGATGCACGAACTGTCAGGCATTGGTATTTCCACCGCCATTGGTATCGGTGGCGACCCAATCATCGGCACCACGCACATCGATGCGCTAGAAGCCTTCGAAAAGGATGATGAAACCAAAGCCATCATCATGATCGGTGAAATTGGTGGCGACGCCGAAGAAAAGGCCGCCGAATACATCAAGGACAACGTCACCAAACCAGTTGTTGGATACATTGCTGGTTTTACTGCTCCAGAAGGCAAGACCATGGGGCATGCTGGTGCGATCGTTTCCGGTTCGTCAGGTACCGCAGCCGCGAAACAAGAAGCGCTCGAAGCAGCAGGTGTCCAGGTCGGTCAGACCCCCACGGAAGCTGCTGAGAAAATGCGCAAGATCATCGAGAGTCTCTAAGCTTCTCGGATCTGCAATAACTGCATAACTCCTCTTGGAGCCCAAGCACTGAGCTTGGGCTCCAAGTGGTTTAATCCTGTGGTCCGCAACGGTGGTCAGTTGCAAGCACTAGAAAGAGCACCAACATGATCATCACTCACTTGGTCACGATCATCTTCCGAAGCGAGACGGTGTCTGCTTATTGCGGTAAGCTCTGTTCGATCGCGGCAATCACAACGGGATCATCTGGCTCTGTACGGGGACGAAATCGATGCACCTCGCCTGAAGGCGCCACAAGGAACTTTTCAAAATTCCACTTAATTTTGCCCGCCTTGCCTGACGCATCGGGATGTTTCTTCAACGCACTGTACAGCGGGTGTTCTCGACGACCATTGACTCGAACACGATCAAAAATCGGGAAGCTGATGCCATAGTTGACGGCACAAAACGTCTTAATCGCCTCGTTTGAGGTAAGTTCCTGCATAAATTGGTTACTCGGAAATCCAAGGACTTGTAATCCACGCTCACCGTAACGCTGCTGCAGTTTCTCCAGCGCGGCGTACTGCGGCGTCAACCCGCAGCGGGATGCAACGTTAACGATCAACAGCACCTTGCCGTCGAACTCGCCAAGGGAAGTCTCGGTTCCCTCCATGGTCTTGAAGGGGATATTGCGAAGGTCCATAACACCTAAAACATGTCTTGCGGAATTGGTATTCCTTAACAGCTCACGCTTTGCGGACCTCGGTGCCCCAGCGTGCTGCTCGGGCACCGAGGTCGTCTCGGTCTTATTGGGCAGTGTTTTTGAAGAGGAGTGCTATGGCTTGTCCTCCTCCGATACATGCGGTGGCGATGCCATACTCGTGATTGTGTCGACGCATGGCATAGAGCGTGCGAAGACTGAGAATCGCCCCGGTGGCTCCCACTGGATGACCAAGCGCGATGGCTCCGCCATAGGGATTAGTTTGTTCGAACGATAAACCGCTATCTCGAATGACAGCGACTGCTTGCGAAGCGAACGCCTCATTGAGCTCCACGTGTCCAATATCGGCTGGTTTCAGCCCTGTTTCTTCCCACATTTTATTTAATGCAAGTGTGGGCGCATATCCCATCAATTTCGGATCCATCGCGCTGACTGTGACATGTTCTAGGGTGCCGAGCGCGCAGTGCCCACGCTCAGCAGCGGTAGCTGCAGTAGACATCACCAGTGCTGCCCCGCCATCATTGATGCCGGAGGCGTTACCAGCCGTGACGGTCCCGTCCTGTTGGAAGGCTGGACGAAGGCCGGCCAATTTTTCCATAGTGGTTCCCGGTTTGGGATGTTCATCGGTATCGACCATGCCCACCCGGTCGACGGATATCCCAGCGATTTCTTCGGCAAAAGCTTCTTGAGCTTGAGCAGAAGCCGCACGGCACTGAGACTCTACGGAGAATTCGTCCTGCTCTGTACGGGAAACACCGTATTTCGCGGCAACGTTTTCTGCTGTGACTCCCATGTGGGCGTTCGAAAAGGGGTCGGTCAGCATCGCGATGGTCCCATCCAAGACCTTGCGATGCCCTAGACGTTTATTGGCACGAGCCTCATAGTCGAGAAACGGCATACGTGACATCGACTCGTTGCCGCCAGCAATCACATACTGTGGTCCGCCCCAAAGGAGTTCCTGGGCACCTGACCATACCGCCTGGAGCCCAGAGCCGCAGAGACGGTTCACATTGAACGCCGGAATATCGTCGTTTAGACCGGCTTCTATGACCGTACGGCGAGCATTATAGGCATCGGGACCGACCTGGCCGACTTGTCCCATGATGACATCGCCGATTTGGTCGCCCTCAACGGCTGCGCGTGTTAGTGCTTCGCGAATCGCATGGCCTCCGAGCTGGTAGGCCTCGACAGAAGACAAAGCACCGCCATAACTGCCGACAGGCGTACGAGCTCCATCCAGGACAACAATTTTCTTTGCAGGCATAGGTATTTTCCTTGAAATAGCTGAGTGATCAGGCAGCATCTCACCCTACCGCTCTAAGTGAGTGTAGGGTGAGAGCTCGCGGTCTATGGGCAGTAAATGTCCGCGAGACCGGCTTGTATTTTACTTCGACAGCAGCATGTAGCTATGGTGGGTTAGCTGCTCACACTTTGTTGAGGTCTACGCCGGTATTATCCGGCAGCAGAGTCGTTGCGATGAGCGTAGCGACGCACAACAACATAATGTATACGCTGGACATCCATCCGACACCCCAGGCGATTACCTGGTCGTTGATGTAGGGCGCAAACCCACCGAATACCGCAACGGAAATTGAGTATGCGAATCCGATCCCTTGGGTGCGATATTTCGTGGGGAATGATTCAGACATGACAGCGGAGAGGATGGCACCGGACATAGCCACGATGACCAAAGCCACCGTTGAGGCAATAAGAAGTGTCCATGGACGGTTATCGATCAAGTTCATCAGCGGTAACTGTGTGATAATCATGAATATTGCAAACATCACAAGCAGCTTCTTGCGGCCGATCTTGTCAGAGAGTCTGCCCCAGAAAGGTAGTGCAATCAAGGCCACGGTTTGGGCGATAACGACCATCCAATAGGCGGAGGAGGGAGTCATGCCTTGGTGGCTGATGGCGTACGTCGATACGTAAGACGTCCACGTGTAATGTGCTGCAGTGATTCCAGATGTCATCGCGACAATCAGCACGATAGTTTTTCCAAGGCTATATCGTCTGGTCGAATCGGGCACCACGGGGTTAGCAGAGGGCGTAGGCTTGTCTGCGGGTACTTCATTGACTTCACTATCGAAAACGTCTGATTCGATCATGCCCCGACGCATCCACAGGGCCACCAGTGCCAACACGCCGCCCAACAGGAACGGGACGCGCCATCCCCATTCAGTGACAACGTTTTCTCCCATCACGGAGGTCAGTGCGCCACCGATGACATATGCCAGCACGGAACCTGCAAAGATCGCAATAAATGCGATGCTGGACCACATGCCGCGTCGACTAGCAGGTGCGATCTCGGCGATATAGGTGTTTGCTGCTGCTGATTCGCCACCGTGAGCAAAACCTTGCACGAGTCTGGTGAGAAGTAACAGGATTGAGGCCCAGACCCCGATCGTGGCGTAGGTCGGCATAATGCCGATGAAAAATGAGCCGCCAGCCATGATGAGCATGGTCGTGATCAAAATGAATTTGCGACCCTTGCGGTCTGCAAGGCGTCCGAAGACAATACCACCGAGGGGTCGGGCAAGAAACCCTACCGCAAAGACGGCCAACGTCGAAAGCAATGCCGAGACTGGGTTGGCTGGATTGAACATTACCGCGGCAATGAACGGAGCGAACACTGCATAAGAGCTCCATTCATACCACTCGAGAATATTTCCAACTGTGCTCGCTCGAATGGAGCGAAGGGTAGCTTTATCCGCTTTCACCAAACTAGTGGGAGTCGCGGTCGTAGTCGCCGTAATCATGCTTGTTCTCCTACATCTATGAGCTGACTATCTGATAAAACATGGCAGGACGCACTAGGGACACAGTGGTGCCCATGAAGTGAGGCGTCTGAAAGCTGCCGGTAGGCCAGGATCTTTTAGTTGAGTTGGTCGAGGTATCCCAATGCTTGGTCAAGCAGTTTGGGTATGCCGTCTTTAAGGGAGGCTCCGAAGTCATCGTCGGGACGTTCTCCATCAAGCCAGCGTGTGTAGATGGCTTCACAGAAAATCGAAGATTTCCATAGGGCGAGCGCCGCATACCAGGGAAGGTTGGAGACGTCGAGTCCTGACTGTTGTGCGTAGTAGTCGATGAGGTCGTCTCGAGTCCAATACCCGGGCTGGCGGGTAATGGTAGTGAGCTCCATGAGGTTGGGATCGGTGTCGGGGTCAGCATAGGTCGCGACCATATAGCCGAGGTCCGCTAAGGGGTCTCCCAGGGTCGCCATCTCCCAATCGAGGATTGCTTTCACCCGGAGGGGCGAATCCGGTGCGAACATGAGATTGCCGATGCGATAATCACCGTGTACTAATGAGTGCTTTTGGGTCTCAGGGAGATTATTTGCCAGGATCTCTGCGATGTGGTCCACTTCTGGTAGTTCCCGTTTGGAATTCACATCCCATAACGAGGCAAAGCGTTTGACCTGGCGCTCCAGATAGCCCACTGGTCGGCCGAGATCGGCAAGCCCGGGTTTCGTGATATCCACGCTGTGAAGTTTCAGGAGGGTATCCACCAGCACGCGCCCGAGGGTTGCTTTGTCATCTGACGAGGACAGCGTCGCTGGGGCGGCCTCTGTGATGACGTCGCCTTCTAAGAAATTCATGATGTAGAAAGGGACCCCGAGGAGGGATTCCTCTTCGCAGACTGCGTGGATTTCTGGCACTGGTACGCCTTCGGCTCCGACCAGCTGTTGGATTCTCGCTTCGCGCACCATATCGTGGGTCGACTTCGGCAGCGGGGGACGTGGTCCTCGACGAAGGACGAACCGCTGCCCGTTTCGTACCAGCAGGTAGGTAACATTCGACTGACCTTCACCGATGCGGCGCCAAGTAATCGGGCCCTCTCCGAGCCCATGCTGATCCATAAACGCGGTGACTCGGTCCAGGATCAGCAGCGGTGAAATGCTGTTTGCTTCGGCGTCTTGCGCGGTCTCGACGACTTCAAGGCCGTCAGCTGTCTGTTCAAGTGTGATCGGCATGGTTCTCCTAATCCCGCACGATCGCGGTACCCATGTATTTGGCACCGGCGGCGACTTCTTTTCGGCGACGTGAAGAGGCGCGTCGCGAAATAGCGAACTTATGGGTTTCTGTAGAGCCGTCATAAATCCGGAATGGCCGGACTTCGTTGAGGTACTGGGCTAGCGGCAGGCCATCTGAGACCCCATCTCCGCCACAGATCTGGATGCATCGATCGATCACCCGAAAGACCGCTTCTGAAACATATACTTTTGCGATAGAAGAAAGATTCTGACCAGTTTTTGGGTCTTCTTCCAGGGCAACCGCGGTCTTTTCGATGATCGCGGCCGATGTTTCGATGTCAATTTCCGACTGCGCGATGAGCTCTTGGACTAGGCCTTTGAGATACATCTTGTTGCCAAACAGCTCGCGTGTTTCTCCGCGGTCCAGCGCGATATCGAGTGAACGGCGAGCCAGACCTAACCAGCGCATGCAGTGTGTCAGCCGCGCTGGGCCGAGCCGGACTTGTGCATATTCGAAACCTTTGCCAACCCCTCCTAGGACGGCTGATTCGTCGACGACGACATCCTCGAAGTACACGTGTGGGTGGCCACCAGGGATGGTGGTATCCACGGTGTGGATTGATTCGCCGACAGTTACACCGGGGGCATCCATATCTACCAGGAACATAGTTGCACCAGCGGGGGAGTCTCCATGGGCCTCGGTCCGCATCATCGCGATGCAGAAACTTGCCAACTCTGCACCTGAGATGAATCGTTTATGACCATTAAGCACCCACTTGCCATTTTCAAACCGAGCGTTGCTGGCTAATTGGGAAGGATCGGAGCCCGTACCGGGATGTGGTTCAGTCATACCGAAACATGACTGGACATCGCCCGCTGCTAAGGGCGCTAAATATTGTTCTTTTTGTTTGTCAGTCGCGATAATCCCCATCATGTGCATGTTGCCTTCGTCAGGCGCCATAATGTTCAACGCCAAAGGACCGATGGGGGAGTAGCCCGCGGCCTGAAAGATCTCGGGCCAGTGGCGCAAGGGAAGCCCCAAGCCACCAAATTCAGTACTGACGTGTGGTGCGAAAACACCGGCTTCCTTTGCTGCCTCGCGAAGACGTTCGAGGGTGGGTCGATCGAGGGCTTCTCCCGGGCGAGGTTCGGCATCCATGACGACGTCCTGGATGAATTCTTGAACCTTCGTGCGCAGGTCGTTGACTGCTTCTGTGCTGTAAGTGTTGTGTGTGGCTGTAGTCATAGCTGTGTTCTTATCTTTCTGTGAATTAGGCGGTTCCGCCGGCGACACTGAGGCCGCCATCGACGTTGAAGATATTTCCGGTAATCCATGAGGAAGCTTCTGAAACCAAGAACGCTGCTGCCCCTGCGACATCTTCGGGACGTCCAAGCGTTTTCATGGGGTACTGCTCAGTGATTTCCTGTTCTTTACCCTCGTAGAGTGCTTTTGCGAAGTTTGTTTTGATGACTGCTGGAGAGACTGCATTGACTCGAACATTGGGTCCGAGTTCGGCTGCTAATGTGCGTGTCAGGTGAGACACGGCAGCTTTGCTGATCCCATACAAACCGATACCGGGGCTGGGAGTCTCTGAAGTGACTGAGGACAAGTTGAGTATCCTCCCCTTATTTTCCTCGAACTTCAGACGTTGATCATTCAGGGTTGCTTGCACCCAAGCCAATGTGCTGATGACATTCACCCCGAAAACCTTCTCAGCGGCACCTAGGTCTAGCTCACGAAGAGGTCCGTAGACCGGATTAATGCCAGCATTATTGATCAGCACGTCAAGACGTCCGAACTCTTCTGCGACGCGGTCTAACACGACCTCACGATGTTCAGGGTCATCCGCTTTTCCAGCCACGCCGATAGCGGTACCTGTCGGAAATTCCTGCACGACCTTCTGTAAGTTTTCGTCATTCCGAGCAGTGAGGCATACTCGCATGCCGTTATCGACCAGCCCTTGGGCGATAGCTAAGCCGATGCCACGACTGGCTCCGGTGATGATCGCGACTTGGTTTTGCAGGTCAGGGTAGTTTGACAACGTTGGCTCCTAAACGTGTGGTGTGCGTAATGCTTTGCGACGGATCTTGCCGGTCTCAGTTTTTGGCAGATCATCGAGAAAGTAGATTTTGCGCGGATACTTATAGGCCGCTAAGCGGTCCTTAGTGAAGTTCATAAGTTCTGCTTCGTCCACGGCAGTGTTGTCTTTGAGTGAGACATAGGCAACGACAGTTTCCCCCCGGTAGGCATCCTGTTCGCCAAGTACAGCTGCTTCGTAGACGGCAGGATGCTCGTAGAGTACGTCTTCGACTTCCCGTGGCCAGACTTTGAATCCGGAAACATTAATCTGATCTTTGAGTCGGTCTACGATATACACCCAGCCCCGCTCATCCATGATGGCCGCGTCACCGGTGCGAAGACGGCCGTTCGGGAAGGTATGTTCGGTGGCTTCTGGATTATGCCAATAGCCAGGGACGACCTGAGGGCCGGCAAGTTCCAGTTCCCCTTCGGTGTTTGGGGGCAGGACATTGCCATCGAGATCGACTATCGCTGCTTCCACATTGGGTAATGGCACCCCGATGGACAATGAACCACTTGCTTCGTCTACTGGGGCTCGTTGGCCTCTTGGAACGGCGATGGTTGCCGAGGTCGTTTCGGTCATGCCGTATACATTGTGGATGTACTTGCCGAACTTCTCTTCGAAAGCCGCCACGGTCGCCGGAGGGATAGGAGCCCCGCCCGAATACAGCGCTTTCGCGGAGTGCAGGTGTTCGGCAGTGCCGAATTCAACCTGGTAGATGGCATTGAATACAGTGATCGACCCGATCATGTGGCCGACTTGGTGTTCTTTGAAGAGCTCGAGAATGACTTCCGGATGTGGTCGGTTCGCGAAAAGTAGAGCGCCCCCATGGAGCAAGGTCGTGGCCTGGACCGCGCCGACCCCGGTGATATGAAACAGCGGTGCGACGGCGAACATGACATCTCCGGGCTGGAAGTCATACCACTGGCGATTAGTCGCAGCAATGTGCAGCACGTTGCCGTGCGTATTGGTGGCACCTTTTGCTGGTCCGGTGGTCCCGGAGGTGTAAGTCAACAGCGCGATGTCATCCTGATGGACCTCGACGTGGGGCGGCCGCTGACCAGCATGCTTTTTAATGATCGACAGTAGATCACCGTCAGGAGAAGCCTCTGGACGTACCGTGGAACTGAAGACACGAGGGTCGTTGCGTTGTTGAAGGTCTAATCCGGAAGTCGTCAGGATCCATTCAACGTCGGAGTCCTGTGAGTCTTCTACAGCAGAGGCATAGAGTGAGTCTTCCACAATAAGGCCTACGGCACCGGAATCTAAAACAAGGCGTCGGAATTCGTTGCCTTTATACATTGGGTTGATGAGGAGACCAATGGCCCCAAGCTTCCACAGTGCCAACAGGCTGATCGAAAATTGCGGAATGTTTTGCAGCTGAATACCAACTCGAGAACCCTTGCTGATTCCACGCTTGGTAAGTGCTACTGCTAACGCGTCAGACATCTCGTCGATGGTCGCCGCGGTGTATTTGGCGTCGAAATATATCGCGGCTGTACCTGCGGGATCTTGAGTTACACGTGCCCGCCAGGCTTCGCCGATCGACTGGTGTGGCACGTCGACTGACGTGGGCACATCTGGCGAGTATGACGAGAACCACGGTTTCTCTATCGTTGCACTCATGTTTCTGTCCTTTGGATCGCTACTCTTGCGGACCGAGCGCTCGCTCGGTAGATTCATTGTGCAGCAGATCACAGGACAATGTCAAGCAGGTCTCGGGAGAATGGTTGAATGATCAGCTATTCTCGAGAACCGAATGGAGCGCAAGGGGTGGAATGGCAATGACAAATTCTGAAGTGTCGCCAGGCAGTCCGGCGGTTGCCGATATGCAGTGGCGCCGATTTGAGGGAGACGGGTTAGGGCCGATTCTGCACGCCGCGTTAGAAGCCATTGTGGAGGTGGGCTTCCATGGCACCACGATCCGAAAAATTGCTGAACGCGCCGGCCTGTCGGTGCCTGGCGTCTATCACCACTACGCCTCCAAACATGCGCTGCTGGAAAGCATCATGAAAACAGGGATGGAAGATCTCTGGGAGCGTACCTGCCTGGCAGTTGAAGAAGCTGACGGGGATATTCGCGGGGAATTCGAACTCTATGTGGAGTGTATGGTGCTGTTCCATGCCAGTCGTCCCGGATTGGCTGCGATGGCATTAAACGAGATTCGTTCTTTGAACGATGAGGCACGCCAAGCACACATTGAGCGCCGCGACCGCCAGCATCGTCTCCTGGAAAAAATAATCCATAGTGGTTGTGAAGCCGGGATGTTTCACACCCCCTATCCGCGGCAAGCTACCACAGCCATCATTACTATGTGCACGAGTATCGCCCAGTGGTTCAAGCCAGAGGGTGAGCTGGCTCCCTCCGAGCTCGCTGTGCGATATCAAACGTTCGCTCTCAACATCGTGGAGTAGTCATGGCCTTGCCTGTCTGGCCGACAAAGACTCCCGAACGCAATAGCCGAAGTTTGCCTAAGTCAGCCTCCTGCTAGTGAGTACCCAAGTAGACTGTGAAGCATGGATTGGGAAGAACTGCACAACAATTTACCGGGGTTGATGACCTTTTTGACGGTCGCCCGGTTGGGACGGTTTACCGCTGCTGCAGATTCGCTTGGGATCAATCATGCCACAGTCTCACGCAGGATTACTGCGCTAGAAAAAATTACTGGTCACCGCCTCCTACTGCGCTCGCAAACTGGCTGGGAGATCACGGCCGAGGGGCGAGAAGTTTTTGAAATCGCCGAAGAAATCGAGCAGTCGCTAGCCAAACTCATCTCCGATGATACTGCTGCGGCGGTCTCAGGTACCGTCCGCATTGGTGCGCCTGAAGCGTTTACGGGCCACATCGCCGTCCCAGCTTTAGCGCGTATCCAACAGGAACACCCTTCGCTTGATATTGAGTTATTCACTTCAACTCAACGTGCTCGACAAAACCGGTCTGGCTTGGATTTAGAGATCGTCGTGGGCAAACCCGAGGTACCGCGAGCCTGGGAGCATCCGCTATTGGATTACCGCCTCAAGTTATATGCCACCGAAGACTACTTAGCACGACATGGAACTCCTGTAACGGTGCAGGAACTGCAAGAGCATCGACTGAACTACTATGTTGAGGCGCTCCTGTTAGTCCAGGACCTGGATGCTGCCTTGGCTAAACTGCCGCAGATGCGCAGCGGGATTTCGTCGACGAACGTCTACGCACACCTCACCGCCACGCTGCAGGGTGCCGGCATCGGCTTGCTGCCGGATTTCATGGCCGACCCTCACCCGGGACTAGTTGCCGTATTAGATGAGCAGTTTGCTCATCCGGCAACATTTTGGGTGGTCGTGCGACAAGAATCCCAGCGGAACCCGGCAGTTGCCACGGTGTATCAAGCACTCAAAGATCACGCAACGAAGGTTCCCGCGCAACGCCACGGGCCAGCTGTGATGTAGGCGGGCTCAGCCTCGAGATTAGACCTCAAAGAGCATACCGACCACGTACGTGACGGCTGCGGCCCCCAACCCGATACCAAGCTGTCGGATGGCTCGTTTAAACGGTGAGGCCCCTGATAGCAGGCCGACGATGCCGCCAGTGATAAACAAGGCTACTGACACGAGTCCAAGTGCCCACAGCAGTGCTGTGACGCCAGTGGCACCGAAAAGAAACGGGAGCACCGGAATGATAGCGCCCGTGGAAAAGAAGAAGAAGGATGAGAATGCCACTTTCCACGGATTGCCGATGGCTTCGAATTCCTGCTGGGTGAGTTCTTCTTCCGGGCCTTGTGAGCCATCGGGGCGGGCCGAAAAGGTGGGGTTGCAGTCACAGCTGAGGTACCCAAGGCGTTCGAGTGCCCGATGGGCTGCGTCATCCGGGGTCATACCGCGAGCGCGGTAAACCAGCTCGAGTTCATTTTGTTCGATATCTAAGTGACGGGCTGCCCGGAGGGTGACGTGGGTAGGGTGCGAGGCTTCGAGGAGTTCTCGTTGAGAGCGCACCGAAACGTATTCGCCAGCGCCCATGCTGAGCGCCCCGGCTAGCAGTCCTGCGATCCCAGTGAATAACACGACTGACGGAGCGACTCCGGTGGCACCGATGCCCATGACGAGTGCCAGGTTTGACACGAGCCCGTCGTTGGCACCAAAGACGGCGGCTCGGAAGTTCCCGGCCATCGTTTCACGACCCTGTGCGGCTAAGCCTCGTACGACTTCCTCGTGGATGGCTTCATCTGCTGCGATCTCGCGGGGTACCTCGGAGTCTTTTTTATACGGGGTATTGGATTCAGCCCGCTGCATGAGTGCGAGCACAAACACGGACCCAAACATTCGAGCCAAGGCCCGGAGCAGCGCTCGGTGTAAGCTCGGGCGACGAGGTTCATTGGCGTGCTCACCGAGTAAGTCGCGCCAGTGTTGGGCATGGCGTTCTTCGGCGTCGGCTAGTCCGAGCAGGATGTCTTTCTCTGGACGTTTGCTGCGGTGCGCTAAGTCGCGGTAAATCTGTCCTTCGGCGATCTCATCGGCGAGGTATCGTTGCCACCGTCGAATCTGTGCCTTCGTCGGCTCGTTGGCCGAGGTCACTTCGTGTTCGTGCTGGGAACTGGACATCCTCATTCCTCGCGTATCGGTGTGCCACTACAGTCTTCGTCTACACTACCCGGTCGCGATTTTGCACGTGCGTTACACTGTGGATTATGCAATCCGGTGAAGAAGAATCGGTCACGCCTACCGGCAGAAGAGTGCCTCGCGCGCTGCAGGAGGGGCAAGACCCTGATCCGCGGTTTACCCTGGCCAATGAGCGCACTTTCTTAGCCTGGATCCGAACGTCTCTGGCGCTGTTGGCCGGAGGCATCGCCGTCGAAGCTTTCACCCAGGATATTTTCGACGAAACAGCGCGCAAAGTACTAGGTACCACACTGTTGGTACTGGGTGGGATACTAGCCGCCTCGGCAGCTGGACGCTGGTTGCGGGTCGAAGCGGCGATGCGACAAAAGCGTACGCTGCCGCTGCCCGTATGGGTGCCGCTGATCGCCTTTGTGTGCGCGCTCGCAGCAGTGGTCGTGCTTGTAGCTATCTGGGTGACCAATGGGCTCTAGACCTCCGTGGCGTCCCAGACCGTCAGTGTCACCACACGGTGACCCCGGTTTGCAACCGGAACGCACCGTCATGTCGTGGGACCGGACCGGGCTGGCCACCTCGGTTGTAGCACTGTTGCTGATCCGCTGGTACCCGTCGGTGGGTGCCGCCGTGCTGGCTCCCGTGGCCATTGCGGTCATCGGCACCGGACTGATTCGGGTGTTCCAACGGCGCCGCTATCGTGTCCGGGTGGCAGGTATTGCCTATGAGAAAGTGGAAGCTGACTTTTGGTCGGTCGTGTGGATGACGGTCTTGCCGGTATTAATCGCCGGCACCGCGATTGCCGGGATCTGGCTGTTTTAGCGCGAGAGTCTGGTGGGGTCCGGGTCTTCGGGCGGAGTAGACCGGGACTGTCCGGGATCGTAGCGAAAAGTCTGTTCGTCGCCGCGTTCTGGCTGGCGGGCGAAAATAAAGTGGCGCCCGGTCATCTCTTCAATGCTCAGGGACACGAAGAAGTCCTTATAGGTGGGGATCCACGGGGCCAGGCCAAGTCCACGCACGTAGTCTATGTCTTGATCGGCCACGGTGGTGATGTTGCCGCGCACCACAACGGACCAGCCCTCATCGGGCAGGATCCCGTCGGTCTCAAACGCGACCATTGCCCGGGCTTCCGCCGCTAACAGTTTTGCGCCCGGGGCCGTCCGGAAGAACATTTTGTCGCCGTCAAAGACGTAGTTGACCGGAAAGATCTCGATCTTGCCGTCCGACAGGAACGACAGCCGGCCGTGTCGGGTGTTGCGCAACAGCAATTCGCACTGTTGTCGAGTCAGCTCTAGAACCGGTTGATCTTTTTCGTGTTCAAACATATAGGCGCTCATGGTTCCTATTGTCCTAGCCTGAGCTCGTTGGCGCTACCGTGAGAACCCGGCACGTCACATTTGGTGGATCCTGGTGAAAACTTCCGAGACCACCTCGGCAGAACGACCCGGTGCTACGGCTACATAGTGTGGGGCCAGATGTGCCGGGCCGTCGGAGCCAGTCAGGTACGTGCCACCAGCCCGGGTTAAAATATAGGAGGCCGCGGCCACATCCCACGGGCTTGCGTCCACCCCGAGTACGATATCGGCGATACCGCGAGCGGCGTAACAGATCTCTAGGGCCCCCGATACCAGCCGGCGTACGGTGGCAAACCTGGTGACCAGTTGACCAAACAGCTCGACGGACTCCGGGTTGCGGTGCAGAATCTCGGCGGCAGGAAATGATGTGATGAGGTTATACTGGCTCACGTGTTCTGGTGCACCACGGGCGGTGAGTGGTTCGTCGTTGAGATACGCACCGGTGGCATCAGCGGAGTATTCATCGCCGGTGATCGGCTCGACCACCACACCGGCGACTACTTGTTGGTCTCGCACTGCTGCAATGGAAATCGAAAACAGTGGGTACCCGTGGGCAAAATTACTCGTGCCGTCGATCGGGTCGATAATCCATTCAAGTTGACCGGGCGCGGTGACGGGCTCTCGTCCGGATTCCTCGCCCCAAAAGACCGCGTCGTCTCCGGCCAGTCGGGTTTTCAACATGGCTTCGGCCTCCCGGTCCCACTGGGTTACCAGGTCGTGTTGGTTCGTTTTCGTCTCGGCCACGACCGCTTCGGCGGTAAAAGCGGCGGCTAGTTTCGCCGCGACCGGTCGGGCGGCTTGCAGAGCTCGGGTGCGCAGAGAGGTCATGGACTCCACCATAAACTACCTGGCCAAACGTACTAGACTGGCTGGGTGACTAAGGAGTGGAACAAGCGAGACTATGGCGCGTCGTAAAACATACCGTTTTCCTACCATCCCTCGGTTATCGTCCGCTGCGGGAGATGATGCAACCCCGCCGGAACAGCTCGCCACCCTGACGTATTACAGTTTTCAACGCCGACGCCGCGACCGCGCTCGGCAACGCGGTGCCAAGCCGCGGATTTTATCGTTTACCGGCTATGGCTCGCCACGCTGGGTGCGCGTTTTTTCTCGCATCCTGCTGGTGAAACCCGAGTGGAACGAAGCCGAATACCTCGCCCAGATCTTGCGTGATGGCGTACGAGGCTGGCAGAATTTCGTCTCCCCGCCGATCGCCTATGCCCAGGTGGACATCGAGGTCAACGGCCAACGCCATACCGTGCGCGCCGACCGTAACGGTGTGGTTGATGCACGGATCGAAGCGGAACTGACGCCCGGCTGGTCCACCGTCACCCTGCATGTCGAAGGCGCCGAATCCACCAGCCAAGACGTGCTGATCATCGGCGATGATACGAAAAGTGCCGTGATTTGCGACGTCGACGATACCGTCTGGGTCACGGCACTGCCGCGGCCGTTAACAGCAGCGTGGAACTCGTTTTTATTAGATGAACACGCTCGTCGGCCGGTCGCGGGTATGCCGGTGATGCTCAACAGGCTGGCCGAAAAACACGAGGGCACACCGATATTTTATGTCTCAACCGGGCCGTGGAACGTCGCGCATACACTGACCCGCTTTATGACCCGTCACCTGTTTCCGCTGGGCCCGATGCTGTTGACCTCGTGGGGTCCGACCGAGGACCGGTGGTTTCGATCGGGGATGGCGCATAAAGTTGATGCACTCGCGCGGCTAGCAGCCGATTTTCCGCACCTGTCCTGGATGCTCATCGGTGACGACGGTCAGCATGATCCGGAGATCTACACGCACTTCGCGCACCATCATCCCGGCCGGGTACATGGGGTTGCGATCCGACAACTGTCAGCAACCGAAGCGCTGTTAGCCGGTGGTCGTGCCGAGGAAACCCAGCACGCCACCGCGGGCATTCCATGGGCCTACGGACCCGACGGGGCGGCGCTGTCGTTTCAGCTAGAAAACTCTGGATTGTTGCCAAAGCGACAGCACGCACCGTTGACCTGGCCGCAGTCAGTGACCTCGGAAGAACAGCTGACCGTAGCGGAGTTGCGCGCTGATTATCCACAATTTACCCAAGCACAGGAGTGAGCATGACCGTCATTGAAATTCCGTTACGCTGGGGCGACATGGACGCCTACGGGCATATTAATAATGTGCAGATCGTCCGGCTCATGGAAGAAGCCCGTGTCATCGCCTTTGGGATCCCCTCGGGCACCGGACACCTGGATGGCACCAACCCGGCCCCGCACATCGACTTGCGGGCCGGCGCGGATGACGGGGTCATGACGCTCATTGCCGATCACACCGTGAAATATCGGCGTCAGTTGCCCTACCGCGGCCTGCCGGTGCGCGTTGAAGTCGGCGTTGATAAGGTCAAAGGCGCCTCGGTCGAGATCTACTACCGGTTTTATGACGGCGATGAGGTCGCCGTTGATGCCACCTCCACCATGGTCTTCGTGCACCAAGAGTCCGGTAGACCCGTCCGGTTGACCCCACAACAGCGCGAGGCACTTGCCCACCTGTAGAATGTCGTACCGGTGCGCTGCGATAGGCCAGGTAGCCACCCACAAATGCACCGGCAGCAGCGCAAATTACTACTAGCCCGATAAAACGTGCGCACTGACGGGGTTAGACGATCCCCTGAGCGATCATCGCGTCGGCAACCTTTAAAAAGCCCGCAATATTTGCCCCGGTGACATAATCACCCGGATACCCGAAGTCTTCGGCGGTGGCCACACAGCGGTCATGAATATCGATCATGGTTTCTTCCAACCGAGCATGCGTGTAGTCGAAACTCCAGGTATCACGGGAGGCGTTTTGTTGCATTTCTAACGCGGAGGTCGCCACACCACCAGCATTGGCGGCCTTGCCGGGACCAAATAGCACGCCTGCATCACGAAACGTGATGATTGCCTGGTGCGTCGAGGGCATATTAGCCCCCTCGGCGACGGCTTTGACACCGTTTTTGACCAGGGTATTGGCGTCGTCGCCGGTGAGCTCGTTTTGGGTGGCACAGGGGATGGCAACATCGACCGGAACATCCCAAATAGAGCCCTCGGACACAAAATGGGCGCAGTCGCGACGCTCAGCGTAGTCGGAGATACGGCCGCGCTCGACCGTTTTGATCTGCCGGAGCAGCTCGATGTCGATGCCTTTTTCGTCGATCACATACCCCGAGGAATCCGATGCGGTCAGCACGGTGGCACCAAGCCGTTGCGCATAATCGATCGCATTCAGGGCCACATTTCCTGAGCCGGAGACGGCCACTTTGGCGCCGTCCAGCGAGGTGTCGCTGGTCTTGAGCATTTGATCCACAAACATCACTACACCGTGACCCGTGGCTTCCGGGCGGACAAGCGAGCCGCCCCAGGAGACGCCTTTACCGGTGAAGACACCGGCTTCAAAACGGTTGGTGATTCGACGAAATTGCCCGAACATGAATCCGATTTCGCGGGTGCCCACGCCAATATCCCCGGCGGGCACGTCGGTATCTTTGCCAATATGCCGATACAGTTCGGTCATAAACGACTGACAGAACCGCATGATCTCACCTTCGGAACGGCCTGCAGGGTTAAAATCGGCTCCACCTTTACCGCCTCCGATAGGCATGCCGGTCAGCGAATTCTTGAACACCTGCTCAAAGCCCAAAAACTTCATGATGCCCAAATACACCGAGGGGTGAAAACGAATACCGCCCTTATAGGGGCCCAACGCGGAGTTGAATTCCACGCGGAAACCACGATTGATTTTGACCACGCCTTTGTCATCAACCCATGGCACACGGAAAATGATTTGGCGTTCGGGCTCGACCATGCGACGCAGGATGCCGTGTTCGACATATTCGGGGTGACGTTCCATCACTGGCCCGAGAGTTGCGAAGATCTCATCGACAGCTTGGAAAAATTCGGTTTCCCCAGGATTTCGACGGACAACTTCTTCTCTGATCTGGGCTAAACCGGGTTCCATGTCGCAACCTTTCTCAAGCTTCTGTTGTGGTTGACTCGGCGACCTGCGGTGAGATGACACGGCTGACACCCAGACAACCGTTGTCTACTGACCAATAATCCTAAAGGAAAGTCCAGCATAATGCTGCAACGTTGCACTGTTTTTGGCCAGATTTGTCTCACACTGGCGTGGTTTACCGCGCCAATAGGGGCACTGCGCCCCAACTAATGGCACCATAGATGTGATGACCAATGCTACGACCGAACCCAAATCGTTTCCCATGCCTCTGTGGTTACAAGGCATCCTGGAAGCCTTAGCTGCCGCGTTCATTAGCGCCGGCATCATTGTCGTGCCATTAGCCATTATGTGGCTGACCGGAGCATTTGCCGAGTTATCCCTGGGGGATGCAGGGGCCCTCGGAGCTTATGTGTGGATGGCAAGTGCCGGCGTCCCACTGCAGCTGCTCAGTCCGGAAGCGCAAGAGGTGGTCGGAACGTGGTGGTTTATCCCGTTGGGATTACTGCTGGTGTGGTTATTGTTGGCCCGTCGTGCGGGCAAACGACTGGCCAAAGCTTCCCGGCTGAAAACCCTGTGGCAACCCACGACCGGGGCGATCGCCGCCTTTGTGTTCTTTGCCTGGGGGACGAACACGCTGGTGAGCATGGACGCCGTAGAACTCGATCCCACGCTGGCGGTGCTTATACCAAGCCTGGTCTTTACCATCGGCTACACGTGGGGAGCCCTGGGATATTTTCGTCAACCCATTGCCGAATACCTCGGCCAACGCGTTGAGCAGCTAACCGATAGCGCACGAAACTTTTGGCATTACGTGTGGGCACTGTTGCAAGCCGCGGTCATCGGGGTGGCCGCAGCGTGGGCGATCGCTGCCATCTTGGTGACCGTTCAACTGGGCATCCACTGGGCTGACGTTGCTGAGGTATACCAGCACCTGGACGCTGGCATCTTCGGGGGACTGGTCATTACCGCGCTACAAATTGCC
>Ga0209487_1000444_pt1 | contig 38009 bp, 34 predicted proteins | sample Poulit2012_FD_187524 | JGI IMG/M metagenome (GOLD analysis project Ga0209487, IMG submission 187524) | Agricultural soil microbial communities from Georgia to study Nitrogen management - Poultry litter 2012 (SPAdes) (version 2) | ecosystem: Environmental > Terrestrial > Soil > Agricultural land...
GCTATACGATAGGCTTGTGGGCACAACTCGCTTAGTAAATTAGGCCACTTGAGCACTTGGGTTGCCAAGCCCATTTGAACATTGGGCCGCCTGGGTCACTCGAGCAATCGGCCCGACAAGGCTATTTGAACCTAGGGCCGCCGACAGCAAATATTAGCCCTTGGGCTTAACCGGCCAGACTCGATAGCACCTATAAAAGCTTAATAAGCCCGCGTTTTGGTAAAACTATGACCAACCACACAACCAAACCAACCCACTACAGCAGCACCCATAAATGGGGGGCACGGCTACTGGCCCTTATTGCGGGGCTGGTCTTGGCCTTTTTAATGCTGCCTTTACTCATCGTGGTGCCCCTTTCCTTTAATGCCGAGCCTTTTTTTAGTTTTACTTCGGGCATGCTAAAGCTAGATGCCCAAGCCTATTCCCTGCGCTGGTATCGCTCGCTATTAGATAGCTCTAACTGGCTGCTGGCTATACGCAATAGTTTTACTATCGGCATTACCGCCAGTCTCGCAGCCACTGTTTTAGGTACGCTGGGGGCCCTTGGGCTTAGCCTGCCCAATATGCCTTGTCGGCGCTTGATAACCGCCCTGCTTTTGGCGCCCATGATTGTGCCCGTCATTATTATTGCCGCGGGCATGTTTTTCTTTTATGCCCGCTTTCATTTGACTGCCTCGTACTGGGGTATCGTGCTCGCCCATGCGACCTTGGGGCTGCCCTTTGTGGTCATTAGTGTGACCGCCTCGCTTAGCGGGTTAGACCCCGCCCTGTATCGCGCAGCACTGAGCTTGGGCGCATCGCCCATTTATGCTTTTAGAACCATAGTACTGCCCAATATTCGCCCAGGGGTAATTACGGGCGCACTTTTTGCCTTTGCTATTTCGTTTGATGAAATTGTTGTGGTGCTGTTTTTGGCGGGCCCCGAACAACGCACCATACCCCGCGAAATGTTTGCTGGCCTACGCGAGCAGATCAACCCCAGCATCTTGGCCATTGCCACCTTGTTGATCATCTTTTCTACCCTATTTTTACTCAGCCTACATTGGCTGCGTGGGCGCGCGCAGGAAAACCCCAAAAAACACAACTAATAAAAATTGTTGGCATGTTTTAAGGGTTTTCTAAAAATACTTTCTAAAAACATCCTGCAAAAATCATAGGGCAATGGTTAACTCACCTAATTGATGTACCAAACGCATGTTTTCACTATAGTCAACCGGGCAGGCGATGATCGATACCCCTGGCTCAGCTAGGGCCTGATGCAGGGTCGGCAACAAGGCCTCGGCACTATCAATATGGTAGCCTTTAGCGCCAAAGCTTTGGGCATACTGCACAAAGTCGGGATTCGTAAAGTCAACACTATCGTGATCGCCCTCCTCTATATCCATTTTCCATTTGATCAGGCCATAGCTATGGTCCACCCACACCAGCACCTTAAGGGGGATGTTCTCGCGTACAGCGGTCTCTATTTCTTGGGAATTCATCAAAAAACTGCCATCACCCATCACTGCGAGCACCTTTTTATCGGGGCAAGCCAGGTGTGCGCCAAGGGCCCCAGGCAGGGCAAAGGACATCGTCGATAAACCATTAGAAACGATGCAACTCAAAGGGGCATAGGTGGGGTATAGGCGTGCCATCCACATTTTAATGGCCCCCGTATCAGCCAACACTATATCGTCATCACCCATCGCCGCACGGATATCGGCCACAATGCGCTGCGGCAACAAAGGAAAGCTTTGGCTGTCACGGCCCTTTTGTAGCTCGGCTGCGACTAGGCCTTTGATCTGCGCCACAGCAGGGGCCGGCAAACCTAGCCTGTTATTGGCCTGTAGTGCTGCACTCAAGGCCTTATCGAGGGCTTTGATCGCGAGGTTAATATCAGCGACGAGGCTCGCCTCAGGAACATAATTGGCATCGACATCAGCGAGAAAGGTATTGATATGAATGATGGTTTTGTCTTTATGAGGGTTGATACGCGAGGGCGCAAACTCTTGTAACTCGTACCCTATAGATAAAATGACGTCGGCCTTATCAAAGGCAAAGTTTTCGTAATCATGCTCCATAAACCCAATCACACCTAGGGACAAAGGGCTTTTATCGCTTAGCACACCTTTGGCCATAAAGGTGGTAGCAACCGGGAGCTGATAACGCTGAACAAAATCACCTAGGGCTTGTGCAGCTGCCCCCCGCGCCACCCCATGACCAGCCAAGACCACACAGTTTTGGGCCTGCTTTAAAATAGACACCACCTGTTTGATGGCCGCGTCACAAGGCGGCCCCATAGTGGGGGTGGTGACAGCAAGGGGCTGCCAATCACTGGGCACTTGGGTGCCCTCTATATCTTCGGGTATGGCCAAATAGGCCGCCCCAGGGCGCTCGGCCTGGGCAGTATGAAAGGCTTGGCGCAGCATCTCGGGGACGGCGGCAGCGGTATTAATTAGCTCGGCCCACTTGGTCACCGGGCGAAACATAGCCACCAAATCAACTATCTGATGCGACTCTTTGTAAATACGATTTAGACCCACCTGCGCCGTCAAAGCCACCAGCGGACTCGAATCAGTCTGCGCATCAGCCACCCCAAGCAGCAAATTAATCGCCCCTGGCCCCAAGGTGGCCGTACACACCCCTGCCCGCCCTGTGAGGCGCCCATAAATATCGGCCATAAACGAGGCCCCCTGCTCGTGACGGGTCAAAATAAAACGAATATTTTCTGCAGCGGTCAAAGCCCGTACGAGCTTGATGTTTTCCTCGCCAGGAATACCAAAAACGTACTCCACCCCCTCATTTTCTAAGCATTTGACGATTAGCTCTGCAACGGTTTGTGTTTGGCTCATAATGCTCTCTTTTATAAACATGCAGTGACAGAAAAATGCCGCTGCTAAAGTTTCACCTGCTTTGATTTTGAAATTACTAATCAAAATTCTAAACAAGTCTATGTAGCTTGGGAAGCTAACAAAGGCAGAGCAAGCTAGGCGGCCAAGAATTTCTCGATCTCAGTGGCCAAAATCAATGGGGTCTCAAACATGGGGTAATGGCCCGCATTGCTGATAACCGACAAACTCGCTTGGGGATAAAACTGCAACCAAGTTTGCTCACAAAACTCGGCACTTAAGCCCGGGTCGTTTTCGCCCACCAACACCAAAACAGGCAGCTCTAGGCCGCGGATCTGCGCCGCAAAATCTGTGCTGACCCAGGCCTGTAAATAGCCTGCAAAAGCCTCTTTGGTAGCGTGCCGCACTGAGGATTGCACCATGGCCTCAATCCATTGTTTGGGCAATCTGTTACCCGTTGTGAAATCTATGATTAGCCCGCGCGCCTCGGGAGTATTGACTGCGCTTGAAAACAATGCCCACTGCTCATCATCAAAGGGCACACCCGATGCAGGTACAGGGCACAAGGCGACTAACTTTTTTACCCTATCGGGCGCTTGAGCGAGAATTTTTTGGATGGCCATCCCCCCCATCGAATGGCCCAGCAAAGAAAACTGCCCCCAGCCTAGCTGATCAACCAAAGCCAATGCATCTGCGCTGATCTCTGCCATATCGTAGTTGCCCTTGAGCTTATGCCGCATGCCATAGCCACGATAATCCATAAACACATAAGTAAAATTGTCTAAATCTAGGTATTGCGTCAAGCCGCCCCAATCTTTGGCATGGCCCAGCCAACCATTTAAACAAAGCACTTTGTGCGCACCGGTACCCATCTGATGATATGTAATTGCTGACACTGTAGTCTCCTGTATTGTTAGGGCAAAATCTAAGCCTTTTAGCTACGCAAAAACTGATAACTCAAATAACCAGCGTAGGTCATGGCCAGCGCGGTAAAAACATGTAAAAAAATGGTCAAAAAGCCATATAAAATCCGCTCATGTTGAAATGACTCAAACACCTCAAGCGAAAAGGCAGAAAAAGTTGACAGCGCACCGCAAAAGCCCGTCAAAACAAATAAACGCCACTCGGGGCTGAGGTTGGGCCAGTGGGTGAAAAAAGCAAGGGCCAAACCGGCAATATAGCCTGCGATGCTATTGGCCAGATAGGTCCCCAAGGGCATAACCACCCATAGCGCATTAAATTTGATGCTCAGCAGCCAGCGCAGCCAAGCACCTAAGGTGGCGCCTAAGGCGATGCTGGCTAGGGCTTTAACCATTTTATTCCCTTTATCATTAAGCCTTACCAGCAGTAGGGGTGCTGCCTTGGGCGGGTGTTTGCTCGTTGAGGGTCTGCCCAATGGTCTGCCCTATGAGCAACTCGGCAATGACTGTGCTGTCTATCTTTTCCCCATTCAGTACCCGCATGAGCAGCTCGCCACCCAACTCAGCTAGGGAAAACACATAATCAGCATGCAGCAAAAGCAGTTTTTTTCTATTGCTTTCCTCATTAATAATAGTGACCTTTTTGACCCCTGAGGCGGCTAGCTCATTAGCGGCTAACAAAATAAAGGTGTTTTCCGCATCGCTGTCCTCAAGAGCCATCACACACTGAGCGTCTTTAAGTGAGGCTTGCGCCAATGTGGTTATTGAGCTGGGCTCACCCGTGACCACGGCTGCATTTTCGGGGTAGGCCTGTCGCTGCTCTTCGCTGCATACGACTACGGCATCGATTTTGCGTGCTTGCAAGCCCTTATAAACATATTGAGCCAATAAAGAAGAGCCAACTATAACGTAGTGGTTTTTCATACGTGTGCGCCTTTTTTGTACAATTTGTTGGGTATCGCGTACTAAGGCCCCGGCAATATACACTACCGAGGTAGTAAAAATCATGACCCCAAACACAACAATGCTGATGGTAAACATGCGCGACTCGACCGTCACGGGCACGATGTCACCGTAACCAACCGTTGCCATGCTAATCATAGAAAAATACAAAGCGGTAAAAGGGTCTTTAATGGGCGGGTGAAAATCTGTACCCAAGTATAAAGAACCAACTACCGAATACATCGCCAAAACTAAAATACTAAATAAAGCAATCAACCCGGTGCTTGTCGTGCTATGGCTAGAAAACCCACGCCAGCCATACATAAGCAGCAGTACCAAGGCAGCGGAATAAGCAGCATGGCTAAAATATTTTTTACCCATGCTGATATCCATCAGCAGCAGCAAGACCAATACAAATAAAACAAATAACCAGGCTATGCGCGAACGCCCCCACAACGAAATACCTAAACCAATCAAAATTACGCCTAGGGAAAAGCGCGGCAAATCAAGTAGCTGTATAAAGCCTAATGACTGCAGCCAGGCGGTAAAACCGTGCGCCTGCCAATCTATGTGCCCGGTATAGGCCAATAAAATTGGGGTAATTAACCACACCCCATTGGCTATCACCAGCACTGATAGTAGCTGCGGGGCCTGAATAAACGACAGCAAACGGATGAAAAAAGCCTGTATATGGTGCATACGGATCCTTGTCTGTGTGGTTAAAGTCTACAGCTTAGGTTTTTTCTCTACCTAACACCAGCCCAACTAAAACCAAAACCCCACCTATAAACATGAGCAAACTCCACTGCTCATTGAAAAACAACCAAGCCTGCAAAGCGGCAAGCGGCGGCACGAGGAAAAAGAAACGTGCCACCTGATGCGCCTCGCCGCGTTTAAGCATGATCATTAGCAACCAAATCGCACCTATTGAGATGGCAAGCACCAACCATGACAAAGTCAGCCACAACTGCAAAGTACTATGAAAGCGGAAGTCATCTGTTAGTAGGCAAGCCAGCAAGAAAACGAAAAATGCACCTATATATTGAAAGACTAGCCCTTCAACCTGACCCATTAATGGGGACATTTTCTTTTGCCATAGGGTTGCTAAAGAGATGCCCACTAATGATATCAAACACCAGATCAGACCCACAAAGGTGATCTCAAACTGCAGCGAGCCGTCCAAGCCACCGCCCAGCACCAGCGCTGCACCTAAGCCACCTAAAACAAAACCTAGCCATTGCTTGAGACTAAGCTGCACACCAAAAATAGGCTTGGACAATACCGCAGTCAAAAGCGGGTGCATGGTTACCAATAATGCTGTTAACCCTGGTGCCATCCCTGCCTGAATGGCGGCAAACACCCCACCCAAGTAGGCACCATGCAATAACCCACCCACCCCCATTTGCTGACCCCTAGAGCGCCAATTGCCCCACTGCACAACATGCGGGCGTAAAAACAATATCAGCAACAGCAAGGGTACGGTCAGTACACTACGCACCAACAGCAACATAAAAGGGCCAGCGTCTTGTACACCAAAGCCTGCCGCAATAAAACCAGTGGAAAACAAAAATACAAATAAAAGGGGAATCCACATACAACGCGCTAAAAGGTAAAAGTTAAAAGTTAAAAGCTAAACGCTAAACGCTAAACGCTAAAAATTAAAACATGCTCGATCATAATGAACTTAGGCAGCAAAGACACATTAATTCTTGTTTTTAGACCGCTGCAAGTTGTTAGTTAGCTTTTCATGGCCAACAGCTTTAACTTTTGACATAAATAACTTTAACTTTTGACATAAATAGCTTGTCGCTTTGTCATACTTTTTACCCAGTACATTCATACTCCTACAATAGCACTGTGGGATAGGCATAAAAAAACAGCGCACAAAAACCCTAAAACATCACTATAGAAAAGACAACAAAAAACCCTCGTTTTAAAAACGAGGGTTGTACTGATTTGTGTATGTGGCCTACTCAATGCCCAAAACCAAGCCTCAGACACTGAGCATTGGGTTATTAAGCATTAGGCATTAGGGTCTTTGGCAAAGCGCAGGTAAGGGAAACGAATATCGAGCTCGCCGTATTCCTCGCGTGCCTGCTCATCATCAAGGCCCAAAGCCACAATTACGTCTTGGCCAGGAGTCCAGTCGGCAGGTGTGGCCAAAGGCACCCCATCGGTAGCCTGTACAGCATCGAGGGCGCGAATAATTTCGGCAAAGTTACGCCCTACAGACATGGGGTAATTCATGGTCAAGCGTATTTTTTTGTCCGGCCCAATAATAAATACAGTACGCACTGTTGCGCTGTCGGCCGCTGTGCGCCCATCGGGTAAAAAAGCCTCGGCTGGGAGCATATCGTAAAGCTTGGCTACGGTAAGCGAGGTGTCATCAATAATGGGGAAATCAGCCTGAGTACCGGCAAAGGCCTCGATATCGCGAATCCATTTTTGGTGATCGTCAACATCATCAACTGACACGCCAATAACCTTGGTATTACGCTTTTTAAACTCGGGCACCAAACGGGCCACTGCACCAAACTCGGTGGTGCACACAGGGGTAAAATCTTTGGGGTGGGAAAATAAAATAGCGTAGCTATCGCCTATCCAATCATGGAAGGTGATCTCGCCAGCTGTGGTATCAGCCGTAAAATTAGGGGCTTCGTCATTAAGTCTAAGTGACATGGTTTTATCTCTCTACAATAAAAAAAACATGGTCCAAACACTGTCAAAGCAGATAATTTATGCTAGCACAAAGCTCGTGGTTGGTAACCACGTAGTTTGTTATAAGCATTTTACTTAATTTTAGCCTGCTTTATACCTAAACATAATATTTATGGGTTTTTGGCTGCTGATTTTTTTACCTTTTGATTGCCTCTTGTTGTTTATTTCTGCTTATTATTGGCCCGCTGCTGGGTTGCCCTAGGTGCTTGTAGTTTTATCGACAATAATTACTGTGCATGCCTAAGCGCCTATGATATGATATACAAATATATATAACGAAAGGTTTCCACATGGCATTACTTGGCTGGCTCAATCGGCGCCTTAGCTTGAGCATCCCGCTATTTCTGGTTTTAGGTTTTATTTTTGGCCTGAGCTTTGATGCTCAGTTTTTGCTTTATGCAATCACCCCTCTGACCTTAATTATGATCTATCCCATGATGGTTGGGGTGCGTTTACGCCAATTATTTCAACCAGGTGGCAATACCGTTCAGGGCTGGGCACTAGCAGTTAATTTTATTTTGATCCCCTTGGTGGCTTATGGTCTGGGTTTGGTTTTTTTCCGTCAAGAGCCCACCTTGGCGTTGGGTCTATTATTGGCTGCACTTTTGCCCACCAGTGGTATGACTATTTCCTGGACTGGTTTTGCCAAGGGCAATATCCCAGCCGCCATTAAAATTACCATTATTGGTTTATTTCTCGGCTCAGTACTCACCCCTTTTTATGTGCAGTTTTTATTAGGGGCCCACATACCGATGGAGTTAGGCCTTGTTTTTAGGCAGATTTTCCTTTTTATTGCAGTGCCCTTAGTTGCCGGCCAGCTTACCCGCCATTGGTTAATCAAAAAATACGGGCAACAGACCTTTCAAAAGCAAATTGGGCCCAAATTTCCACGTTTTTCTACCCTAGGGGTGTTGGGTATCGTTTTTGTGGCGATGGCACTCAAGGCACAAGACTTTATACAGTCACCTGCTTTGATTATTCAGCTTTTAATCCCCACCTTGCTTTTATACGTTATTAACTACCTACTGAGCAGCCTTATTGCCAAACGATTCCTGAGCTTTGGTGATGGGGTCGCATTGGTATTTGGCACGGTAATGCGTAACCTGTCAATCGCTTTGGCCTTAGCCATGACTGCATTTGGGGCCGCGGGTACCCAAGCCGCTTTGCTCATCGCTTTGGCCTATATCATACAGGTGCAGTCGGCAGCCTGGTACGTGCGTTTTTCTAAACATTTTTTAGGCCGCGCAACCCAATCTAATAGCTAAATTTACCTAGCGGGCATATAAAAATGTTTTGTTATGGCTGCTGCCCAGAGGCCCGTGCTGCTTGCTGCTGATAAACCAATGCGCAACAGACCCTGCCTGCTCGAGGTAAACAATACCAAGGGTTTGGCAATTTCATTTTCACCTTATTTTTGGCGGTGAAAGTTTTGGGATGAAAGTTTTGGGATGAAAGTTTTGGAGGGTGAAAGTTTTGGGGTGTAAATTTTTGGGGCGTAAGTTTTGGGGCGTAAGTTTTGGGGTGAAAGTTTTGGAGGGTGAAAGTTTTGGGGTGAAAGTGCTGGAGGATGAAAGTTTTGGGATGAAAGTCTTTAACAGGGCTTGGTAACAAATTATCTTTTGGTTAAGCGGGGGCTTTTGCTAAAATGCGATGGCTTTGGCCTGTGTCGCTGATGCAGGCCCTATTAATGAATGAAAACCTACCACTATGAGCCCCAAGCCACCTCGTAAGCGCACCGCCCCCGACGCCCAAAAAGTACCCGCCCAACAAAGCCCACAAAGCAAAAAAACACAGGCCCTCTCGTGTTCGTCCGCGTGTACCAAGGGTTCGGCACAGACTGCACTTGCCGATGATAACAACACTTTGACCCCCACCAACCCAAATACCCGGCCGCGTAGCTGGCGCCTAGCTCTGCGCTACAGCATACCTATTGCTATGGGCTACATACCTGCTGCGATTGCCTTTGGGGTGCTGATGCGGGCGGCAGACTTTCCTTTTTGGTGGGGCCTGGCCCTCAGTGTGCTGTTGTACTCAGGTGCTGCGCAATTTGCAGTCATCCCCATGTTGGCGCAGGCCGCCCACCCATTTTCTATGTGGCTTAATTTAAGCATCATCAATATGCGCCACATTTTTTATGCCCTGCCTTTGCTGCAATCGTTGCCCCGCAAAGGCTTGGTGCGTGCCTATTGTTTGTTTGGGCTGACTGATGAAAGCTTTTCTACCCTAATGACCTTGAGCAAAACTGAACAAAGGCGTGTTTTCTTGCCTTTTATCTTTTTTAATCAAAGTTCTTGGGTGTTGGGCACAGTAATTGGCCTGCTTTTGGGCGGTGAGCTCAATGAACTGATCCCTAATTTAGATTTTGCCTTGACTGCGCTGTTTGTGATTTTGGCCTATGAGCAATATCACAGCCACAAGCAAAGCTGGCCAATCTACCTCAGTCTGGTGGCCTTTGCTCTTATGCACTTACTCATTGCCGACTATGCCCTGTTATTAAGTATTTGCCTGTGCGCAGTTATCATTTTATTAAGGGCTTTGGCTGTGCACACAAACAAACATCGAGCTGAGGGCAAATAACCTACTAATATGCTGTGCCATCTAAAGCCTACCTAAAGCCAAAGTAAGACCTAAGCGTAAAAACTTTCACCAGCCCACTGGGCCATTTGAGTAGATTTGTATGAGTAGTAATTCTAGTTTTTTAATTGTTTTGCTTGCCACCGCCTGCACCACCTTTTTCTTGCGTGCAGCGCCGGTATTGATACCCCGCAGGTGGCTGGCCTCGCCGCTATTGCAGGCATTGAATCGCTTTCTGCCCCTGTGCGTGATGGTAATTTTAGTGGCAAACACCTTTACCCGACTCGAGGGGCCTTTACTCAAACCCTTTGCCGCCCAGTTATTGGCCTTAGTGATCGTGTTATTGAGCTATATACGTTTTAAAAATGTTTTGCTCTCGATGATTTTAGGGGTGGGTAGCCTCAATGCTTTGTTATATGTTTTTGGTGCCTGAGCCTATCTTTTGCACGACCCAAACCATACAAAAGTTAACGATGCGCGCCCAGTCTTTGTTAAAATGGGCCCCAAGCCACACATACAACACTAACTAATCAAGGTAGCCCAATATGACACAACCTATCTGGCAAGAAATCCATCATTTTTGGTTTAAAGAGTGCACCGCAGACGACTGGTTTGGCAAAAGCCTCGACTTTGACCGCCTCATTTGGCAACGCTTTGGCCTTTGGTGCGAGGCCGCCGCACGGGGCGAGTGTTATGACTGGCGCCATAACCTCACTGGCCGTCTGACCGAGATTGTTGTGCTAGATCAGTTCTCGCGCAATGTATGGCGCGACTCGCCACGCGCCTTTAGCCAAGATGGTATGGCCTTGGTATTGGCCCAAGAGGCCGTACACCACCCCGACTACCCCAACCTTAGCCAGCGCGAGCGCCAATTTATTTTGATGCCCTATATGCACTCAGAGTCACCCCTAATACACGAGCAGGCGGTCAGACTATTTACCGAGCTAGGCGATGAGCAAACCCTAGACTATGAGTTTCGTCACAAGGCCATTATTGACCGCTTTGGGCGCTACCCACATCGCAACAAGATTTTGGGCCGCCCCTCAACCCCCGAAGAGGTTGAGTTTTTAAAACTGCCCGGCTCATCTTTTTAAAACACCCACAGGCCAAAGCCACATTTACAGCTTTGCTATTGGTCTAAATTAGTTGTTATCGTCGGCAAAGGTCTGCTCGAGATTGTCTGGGTGACAATCATCGAGCCCCTCGCCCTCATCAACCTCGCAGGTGATACCTGGTAGATCTTCGAGCTCATGGGCGAGCTGTTTTTCTTGGGGGGTGCAGGCCACCAAGGCGCCCACCCCAAACAATAAAACCCCTATATAAAACTTGCGCATAAAACCCCCTTGTTTTTACGGTTAGGTCTAAAGTTGTACCGTGCACGATGCGCATTTACTTTGCGCAAGCTTGGCCATTTCGTACAATTGTAGCGATGGTTAAAACGATACGCAAAATAAAGGACAACACATGAAACGAGCAACGATTACAGAAAAGATCATCACCGCCAAAATTGCCAAAGATCTCAAATGGGCTGATATCGCCAAAGAGGTTGGCGCCAGCAAAGAGTGGGTGACAGCAGCCTGCTTGGGGCAGATGGCCTTTAATGAAGAGCAGGCCGCCACCGTAGCAAAGCTCTTTGACCTAGACGAAAACGAGCAAAAATGGTTGACTCGGGTACCCTACAAAGGCTCATTACCCAGCCAAGTACCTACTGACCCATTGATTTATCGCCTCTACGAGCTTGTTAACGTGTATGGCATGACTATCAAAGAGCTCATCCACGAGGAGTTTGGCGATGGCATCATGAGCGCTATTGATTTTGATATGGACATACAACGCGAGGCCCACTCTGATGGCGATCGGGTACAGATCACCATGAGCGGCAAGTTTTTACCTTATAAAGAGTATTAAACCAACTCAAGCTTAGGTCTACTCAAGCTTAGACCTACTCAAGCTTAGGCCAACTCAAGCTTAGACCTACTCAAGCTTAGGCCAACTCAAGCTTAGGCCAACTCAAGCTTTAGTCAATTAAAACTTTTACCAAAACACTTTAAACACAAAGGCCCGTCGGTAAAACATGATTTACCGGCGGGCCTTATATTTGTGCACTGCTATTCATGATGAGGCATGGCAGTGTTGCAGCCTTTGGTTGTGGTCTTAGCTCTTGAGGGGGGTTTCCACATCGTCTACATCAGCTGTCTCACTGGGCTCTTGGGCAAACAACAGCAGCATATTGAGGCCATGTTTATAGTATTCCCCCTCGCCCATCAGTACATCAAGCTGTATGGCGGCGAGCTCATCAGCAATCGGGTCGGCAAAGGGCTCGCGCTCAGTATGAATAATTTTTAAATAGGTATTGCACTCGGGGCAAGTCTCGGCCATCACAGCTGGGGCAACAAAATCTTCGTCGCTGACATCGGGCTCGGACAATGACATGTACTCGACCCCCTCTTCGTGCAGGCAACGCGTACAACGTATACGTGGCATATGCCAATGCAAACCACATAAAGAGCAGACCACATAACGCTGCCCGGCCATGCCACCAAAACTGCGCACAATGCTCACCGTAGGCAGGCTGCCACAACAAGGGCAGGTGGTCTGTTGGCTAACATCAACCTGCTGATACTGCGCATCAGCACGTAACTCGGGGTGCGAGCAAACCATATGTACCCAGTACACCTGTAGGGCGGCGCCAATAAATGGTGCAGCTGCTAAATCAACACCCGAAACACTGCCGGCCAATAACTGATCGGCCTGCACCTCGAGCTCTATAGCAGGCATATCTTTGATGCGCTGCAACAGCTGACGAATATTGTCAGCCTGCTCACCCCGCATCTCGGCTGCCAATAGATAGTCTAGTAACTCGTGCAATATTGTTTGCCAAAGCGGATCGCGCTGCCAATCAAGCGCCGCCAAAGGAGGTAGGCCGTGCTCGGCAGCCTGCTTGAGGGCCTCGGCAGTTGGGCCTGCCACCTCGGGTAGGTCGGCAAGAGCCAAATGCTGGGCCTGTACCAACTCGGCCATCAGGCCAAGGTAGGCACTAATGCTAGTTGGTTGGCGTGCTAACTGTTTTAGGCGCATGCTGCGCTCGGCAAACCAGCTTTTACTATTGGGCCAAATAAATGGATCGGGCTCACCCGAACCACGCGCAATAATTTCTTCAGCGGGTAAAATACGAACTACTGATTCGGTAGATTTGGCCACAGTAAACTCCTTGAGCTAAAAAACCATCCGCCCGGTACGAGCCGGGCGGGATAAAACAACTTGTATAGGCTTTTATAAAATAATTGGCGCAACCCACAAAGGGCTGCGCCAAAGCGGCATTAGTTTTTGCCTGTGGTCTCTTTGTACCACAATGAGTGGTGTGTTTTGGCCCACTCTTCGGAAACGGTACCGCGCGTCATGGCACGCATAGTGCCCTTGACCCAGATGGCAGCATAGATATGCACAATCACGCTTAGGATAAGTACCCATGCAGCGATGGCATGTATGAGCGATGCCGCCCGCCATACCTCGACCGAAAAGTTAGGGGCAAACCAAGGACGCCAGAACAATACCCCCGTGATGATTAAGGCCAACAAACTAATCGTCATTAGCCAAAAGATCACTTTTTGCCCGTAGTTATACCGCCCTACTGGCAGATTGGGGTCAATATGCCCTCGAAGCATTTTGCCTGACTGCTTGCGCCATTGTTTATCCTCTTTTCTAAAGGTGTTGTAACGCACCACACGGAAAAACATAATGATAAAACCAAGCACCATCAGGACCCCTAAAAAGGGGTGCAAAATGCGTGTCCAAGTACCACCACCAAATAGATTATTTAAAAAATACAGCGACGGATGGAAGAAAGCCAGCCCGGATAGCCCCGATAAAAAGAACATAATGGCAATAAACCAATGGTTCATGCGGTCGCTATCTGAGTAGCGCTTAAGCATTTTACTCATGACTACTCCTTTGTGTGCTGGTCAGATTGTGAAGAACTGCTGTCGTCATCACCTTTGGGCTCGCGTATGGGGCCAACCTTCATGTAGTGGAAGAAACCACCCAAGATGGCCAACGCGGTGCCGGCTAAGGCGATGGGCTTGGCAAGCCCTTTCCAGAAGCCAACCGTTGGGCTGATTCGTGGGTTTGCCGGTAGCTCTTGAAGCTCGGGCTGGCTGGCATCACGTAAAACATACATAACGTGTGTACCGCCTACACCCTCGGGGTCATAGAGACCAGCTTTGTCGTGCCCACGCTCGTTGAGTTGCTGCACACGCTCGTTGGCGTAGGCAACCATGTCGTCTTTGGTACCAAAGCTAATGGCACCGGTCGGACATGTTTTTACACAAGCGGGCTCGAGCCCGACATCGACCCTATCAGAACACAAGTTGCACTTGTAGGCTTTGTTGTCCTTTTCGCTAATACGCGGAATATCAAAAGGACAACCGGTGATGCAATAGCCACAACCAATGCAGTTATCTTGAACAAAATCAACGATACCGTTGGAGTGCTGAACAATTGCCCCTGGTGCCGGGCAGGCTGTGAGACAGCCAGGCTCGGCACAGTGCATACAGCCGTCTTTGCGAATGAGCCAGTCGAGGTGGTTTTCCTCGGGCTCGACCTCGTAAAAACGCATTACTGTCCAGGACTCAGCAGTGAGGTCAACGGGGTTGTCGTAGGTACCGACATTAACCCCTACCTCATCGCGTAAATCGTTCCATGTCATGCAGGCTACTTGGCAGGCCTTACAGCCTATGCAGACCGATTCGTCAATAAGTTTTGCAACCTTATAACGCTCGCGTGCATGGGCTGAAGGCGTAGTTGTGGCCGACCGAGCTATGATATCTAACTGTTGATTGGCCATAATTTATACCTTTTCGATGTTGACAAGGAAAGCTTTAAACTCGGGGGTTTGGGAATTAGCATCGCCCACAAACGGTGTCAGTGAATTAGCCAAGAAACCCTCTTTGGTGACCCCTTTAAAGCCCCAATGAATCGGAACGCCGACTTGGTGCACCTTTTGCCCATTAACATCTAATGCGCGGATGCGTTTGGTCACGACACAGGTCGCGATTACCTCGCCGCGTTTGCTATAGACCCGTACCTTTTCCCCATCGCGGATGCCTTTTTCGGCAGCTAGTTCTACGCCAATTTCAACAAAGGGCGCGGGCTGCGTAATGGCATTACTGAGCGCGTGCTTGGTCCAGAAGTGGTGATGCTCGGTAAGACGATAAGTTGTTGCTGCATAAGGGTAATCGTCTTTGGTACCGAAGGTATCCCAGACATCGGCATAGACTCGGGCAACAGGGTTGCTGGTCGCAAGCTTGTTGTCAGGATGCAAGGGGTTGAACCCTAGCGGCGTCTCGAACGGCTCGTAGTGCTCGGGGAAGGGACCATCAACCAAGCCAACTGAATACAGTCGGGCAACCCCCTCGGGGTTCATGATAAATGGACCAACATTTTCCTCGGGTGCGGCGTTAGGACGCATATCGGGTACATCAGCCCCACCTGCCCAAGTGCCTCGCCATTTGAGGTAAGTGCGCTCGGGATCCCAAGGCTGCCCACTGGTGTCAGCACTGGCGCGGTTATACAGTACGCGGCGGTTAGCTGGCCACGAAAAGCCCCACTCGGGATACACACCCAGCCCACTGGGGTCGTACTGACTGCGACGAGCGGTCATATTGCCAAACTCAGTCCAGCAGCCGGAGTAGATCCAGTTACCGCAAGAGGTTGAGCCATCGTCTTGGAGCATGGCAAAACCAGGTACCTGCTCGCCCGCTTTGAGTAACAACTTGCGGGGTGCATCGGGATCCTCGGGGTCGGCGGGTGCGTAAATATCGCGCAGGGCCTTGCCGTTGACCTCTTTGAGCAGCTCTTCGGAGCTAGGATTAAGCGGGTTGATATAAGGCCAGTTTAGATTGAGCACCGGCTCGGGTAGCGTGCCCCCCTCTTCCTCGTAAAGCTGACGCATTCTGATGAAAATGCGCGCGATGATTTCGGGGTCAAGCTTGGCTTGGCCTGGTGGCGGTAGAGCCTGCTCTTTCCAAATGAGTGTACGGCTAGAGTTGGTAAAGGTACCGGCCTCTTCGACGAAACAGTTGGAAGGCAAACGGAAAACCTCGGTTTGGATGTCGCTGGCATCGACATCGTTATAGGCACCGTAGTGTTTCCAGAACTCGCTGGTCTCGGTCTCGAGCGGATCGATAATGACCAAGAACTTGAGCTTGGACATGGCGTCGGTGATCTTCTTTTTGTGTGGTGCCGAGCCCAAGGGGTTAAAGCCTTGTGAAATAAAGCCGTGCATTTCGCCATTGTTCATGTACTCGTACATGGCCATGACGTCGTAACCCTTGTCGCGCTTGGGTACCCAGTCATAGGCAAAGTTATTACGGCGTGTCGCAGCATCGCCCCAATACGCCTTCATCAGGCTAATAAACCACTTGGGGAAATTTTGCGTAAAGGTCATCTGATTGGGGCGCAGTGGCTTTGGCGTGCGCTTGTCGAGATAGACCTGTAGCGTGGGATCATCATCCATAGGCGCCAGCATATAACCAGAAAGCACCTCGGAGTAGGCGTTCATATCGGTAATGCCCTGTACGTTGGCATGACCACGCAACGCGTTTACCCCACCGCCTGGACGACCCATATTACCAAGCAACAGCTGGATCATGGCCATCGTGCGGATGTTTTGCGAGCCAACCGAGTGTTGTGTCCAACCCAGTGCATAGCAAATAGTCATCACCTTGTCGGGGGCACTCATCTCGGCCATTTTCTCGGCGATCTCGAGGAAGTCTTTTTCTGGTGTGCCGGTGATCTGCGAGACGACCTCGGGGGTATAGCGGCTGTAATGATTTTTTAGCAGCTGATACACACAACGTGGGTGTTGCATGGTCTCGTCGACCTTGATGTACCCATCGTCACCCATCTCGTAGCCCCAGCTGGAGCGATCGTATTGGCGTTTGTCTTTGTCGTAACCACTGTAAAGGCCGTCTTTGAAAGCAAAGGTATCCTTTACGATAAATGTGGCGTCTGTGTAATTTTTAACGTATTCGTGGTGGATTTTGTCGTTGGAAATGAGGTAGTTAATCACCCCACCTAAAAATGCAATGTCGGTACCGACGCGAATAGGCGCGTATTTGTCAGCGACTGCTGCCGAACGCGTAAAGCGTGGGTCAACCACAATCAGTGGTGCATTGCGCTCTTTCATAGCCTCGACCACCCATTTAAACCCACAAGGGTGGGCCTCGGCGGCATTACCGCCCATGATCAAGACCATGTCAGTGTTGCGGATATCAGTCCACGAGTTGGTCATTGCACCGCGACCAAATGTTGGGCCCAAACTGGACACCGTTGGTGCGTGTCAAATGCGTGCTTGTGTGTCGAGAGCGACCATACCTAGGCCACGCGCGACTTTAACTGCTAAATATCCGGTTTCGTTAGATGCTGCTGATGAAATTAAAAACCCAGTGGTGTTCCAGCGGTTAACGGTAACACCCTGATCATTCTTTTGAATGAGGTTGGCATCACGGTCATCTTTGAGGTGACGGGCGATACGCTCGATAGCGTCATCCCAAGAGATGTCTGTCCACTCGGTTGTGCCAGGCTCGCGTACCTGCGGGTTGTGAACACGGGTGTCACTTTGCACCATGTCGATCACACCTGCACCCTTGGGGCAAAGGGTACCGCGATTGACGGGGTTGTCGGGATCGCCCTCTATATGAACAATAGTGGGGCGCACGTTTTTACTGCGATCGCCGAGGGTGTATACAACCATCCCACAGCTGACTGAGCAGTACGGACAGGTGCTACGTGACTCGGTCGTTCGAGTGAGTTTGTACTCGCGTGCAGCGGCAACCGCCTCGGTTGGGGAGAACCCCATCGCTGCTAAACTCGAACCGACCAGGCCAGCGGCACTTGCCCTGAAAAACTGCCTGCGATTCATATCCATTTTAAAATATCTCCTAAAACTTTGAGACTGCAAAATAGATTTATATCAATCATTGCTAGGAGCCTAGATTGCCTGATATATAGGATTGATATACAAAACATCTAAGCCGTTGGTAGCAAGTGTCTGATCGATACCTTTACCTATTAGTAACATAGGGTTTTACTCTAGGATATTGGTAATAACCCTTTCCGCTATATGAAATGCTTAAATGAGGGGAGGAAAAAAGAATGTTTTGCCGTCATCTACACCTAGTAAATTTAACATTTATCAAGCATTTGTTGCGGCCCGTAACGAGGCCCGACAGCGTATCGTGGCCATCTGGGCCGCTGCCTAAACAATTTTTTAATTAGTTATTTGTGTTGGCGGTCTATACTGTACCTAGCGATGTCTTTATCTTAGCTGTGAAACACTTGTGAGCCTATTGATGAATACCCCCAAAAAAATATTAGCTGCCCTAGGTAGCCGTTTTTCTTTTACCTCTGATTCTGGGCCTGCGCAGCCCTCAACCCCAAAGCCAACCCATAAAAAGGCAGCGGGGGGTCAAGCGTCTGCGCCCCACACAACGGGCCCAGCCACTCAAAGACAGCAGACGCTACACGGCTGTCATTGCCATGACCCGGTCAGTCAATACCTTAATGCGCGGGCACATAATGATTTACGGCGTCGCTTTTTGCTTGGGGGTACTGCCTTTGCCGCAGCAGCCTTTGCTGGCCTCGCACCCTTGGGCCGTAGCTGGGCAGCCAGCCCGGCCCAAAGCGCCGCCAAGCGCCCTATAGTACTTAGCAACCTGCGCCTATTTGATGGTAGTGGTACCCCACCCCAAGTTGATAAGCAGGTATTGATTAGCGGCAACAAGATACAAGCCATACTCAATGCAGGCGAGTCTGTGCCCGAGCAAGCGCTCATCATTGACTGCCAAGACAAACTACTCATGCCCGGCCTAATCGATGTGCATTGGCATGCCATGCTCGCTGGGCTCAACCAAACCCGGGCCCTGACCTCTGACCTAGGCTATATGTATTACACCGCTGCAGCCGAGGCCGAGCGCACGCTGATGCGGGGTTTTACCACCATTCGTGATGCAGGGGGCCCCGCTTTTGCCCTCAAAAACGCAATTGACGAGGGGGTGATCAAAGGCCCCCGTATTTATCCGTCAGGGGCGATGATCACCCAGACATCGGGCCATGGCGACTTTCGTTTTATTCACGAGCTGCCCCGTGGTAGTTGGGCCACCACCAGCTATGTCGAGCGTGCTGGGGTTGCCATGATTGCCGATGGGCAGGCCGAGGTTTTGCGCCGGGTGCGCGAGCAGCTCATGCAAGGGGCATCACAGATCAAGATGTTGGCAGGCGGTGGGGTGGCCTCGCTGTACGACCCTTTAAATAGTGTGCAATATACCGAAGAAGAGCTTCATGCTGCGGTACAGGCAGCCAATGACTACGATACCTATGTGATGACACATGTTTATATGTCTAAAGGCATACAGCGCGCGATTCGTAGTGGCGTGCAATGTATCGAGCACGGGCAACTGGCCGATGAAGAGACCGTCAAAATGATGCGCGACGAGGGGGTATGGTGGAGTCTACAGCCCTTTTTGCAAGATGAGCACTCAAATGAGTACGTCAACCCCGTGCAAATAGCCGACCAAAAGCGGGTGGCCGAGGGTACGGTGCGGGCCTACGAGCTGGCCCAAAAATACGCCATCCAGACTGGTTGGGGCACTGATATTTTATTTAATGCGAAAAAAACCCACACCCAAGGAGCCCAGCTGGCCAAGCTCACACGCTTTTATGACCCATTGACACTGCTACGTCAGGCAACCGCCCAAAATGCCAAGCTGCTGGCCCTGTCACGCAGTCGCAACCCCTACCCCTATGCCCTTGGCGAGATCAGCACGGGCGCCTATGCCGACCTAATCGTTGCCAACGGCGACCCCACCAAAGATTTAGATTTTATTAGCGATCCCGAGAAAAACTTTCATATCATCATGAAAGACGGTGTGATCTATAAAAACACGCTTTCTTAAAAAATATGCTCTCTTAAATAATAATCGGGTTTTCTTAACTATAAAAACCTAGTTTCCTTAACTATAAAAACAGATTTGCTTAACCAAAAAGCATAGCTACTCAACAGCAAAGCGCTGCATAGCGCGCAGACTGCTCATATATTTTCTACATTTTTTGCCCAAAACAAAACCGCCTGAGGCCGTGCCATGCAAATGGCATTGACCGCAGGCGGTGAAAACAAAGATGCTGCTGCGCGGGCTAGGCGTAGGGCAACAGCACGATGGGCGTATCAATCAACAAGCGCAAATAGAATCAACCCTTGAAATCATCATCAGGCTCGTTGTCATCGTGTTTATGTGACAGCTGACGAGGGGGCTGCTGCGCATTATCATCAGCATCGCGGTGCGCGCGCGACTCTTCTAATACCTGCTGAAAGCCTTTAACCATAAGATAAACCACGGCTATCGCGCCCAAAATAAACAATGCAATACGCATAAACACCCCTTTTTTAGCTGCTGATCATAAACATATCCCTATATTGTTACACAAAAACTCAAAAACCATTAAGATTTGCTAGGAAATGGACGCGGCGTTTGCCCAGCTGGTGGGTAACCAGTTGGCGTTTGCTGCTTGCTCAGGGCGAGCGCCTCGACCATATGCACATCGATGGGCCCAGCATGGCCTTTTTTGTCGCGACCAAAATGCAAGACCGTATGCGGGTAAGGCATCTCGATGCCCGCCTCATCAAAACGCATTTTGACAAAGCGATTATAGCTGCGCTGTACCGCCCATTGCATGCCTGGCACGGTTTTAATTAGCACCCTGATCTTGACCCCAGCCTGACTGATCTCGGTCACGCCGGGGATACTGACATCCTCCATGATGCTATCGGCAACATTGGTATCGGTTTTAAGATCTTCAAAGGCTTGATGCAGATAATGGATGCACTCGTCTATAGACTCGCGGTGCCCGACCACATACTCGGCAACGGTATAACCGTAGTCACGGGTATGGTTCGACACACTGTCTATAGAGGAAAACGGCACCAGATGGTACCCCCCATCGAGGGTACGAATCACGACTGAACGGATGGTGAGCTTTTCTACCGAGCCAAATAAACCCGCCACCTCTACAACGTCGTTTTGATTCATACCATTTTCGAGTTGGATAAAAATACCGGTGATCACATCTTGGACCAGTTTTTGGGCCCCAAAACCAACGGCCAAACCTATTACCCCAGCACCCGCTATCAAGGGGCCAATATCGATGCCCAACTGCGATAAGACAATTAACACGGTCAAACCGCTGATAATAATGACTAAGGCGTTTTTAAACAGCATCAACAAAGTGCGCTCACGCTCTGAGGGCATATGCGCGCCCAATACGGCTAAGCGGTGCTCGATAAAGCTTGCTAACACGAGCCAAGCCAATGCCGCCACGGCACAAACCAGCACAATGCGCAACACCGTTTGTAAAACCACCAAACCTTGGCCCTCTTGTATCCACTCTTGGAAATCCATCACATACCAGGCATCAAGAAGGCTTAGCAAGATGGCAGCCAACAAAAACAACCTTAGGGTTCTAAAAACGATGGGCATATAGCTATTGAGACGCCCCTCTAATAAGGGAAAGTAATCGTTCCAACGCTGCGATAGGTGCACGGGGTGCGAAGCAAGTGAGTTGATGATCAGGAACAAGGCGCCCCCAATCAACAGGGTGAGCAGTGTCTGCAAGCTGGCCTGCGCCATAAAGCTAAGGGCATTTTGCTGATCGATTAAAGTCATAAACAGCAATACGGTGAAATACACCCATGCCACCACCAACCACAAACGCGCTGCCAAACGCCAAACACTACCGCCCACCGCATCAGCACTACTTTCGGCTAGGTCAATAAAGCCTTGGGTGACGCATTCACGCTGTCGCCATAACACCCCAATGGCATAGATATAGACCATAACCATGAGCACCGAGCCAAAGACATTGGCAACGGCAGGGGCGAGCACCGATTGCAAAAAGGGTACCAACACCAATAACCCATAGCCGCCTACACTGACCACATTGGCGAGCCAACCATGCCAATAACGTGCGCCCTGCTCTTCTATAGGTAACAAGCGCAAGGGCTCAAAACGCTCGGCAAAGAACACCCTACTAATAGCCTTGACCACCTCAATAGCAAAGAAGGCAGTCAAAAACTGCATGCTAAATAAAATCAAATGATGCTCATGCGCAAAGGTCGCCACCGTAAGCGCATAACCAATCAGGGCAGCCACGACAATGGCCAGCACATCAACCACAAACGCCCCGACCACCGCAACCATTTTGCGTAGTTTGGTATAGCGCTGTATGTAGTTCTTTTTGGCCTGCTCGGGGTCTACCCTTGTGCCACTAACCGACACATCGTTATCCGCCTCATCATCGTCTGTTTGCACATGGGCAAACTCGCCGGCGGTGTCCTCGTCAGCCTCTTGGGCCCGCTCATCGCGCATCGCCTCGATGCGGGCGCGCCTATCGTGCTGCCTTTTTTCTAGCGCACGTTGCTGGGCAGAAAGCTTTTCGGCTGAGGGCAGTTTGGTGGCCCAGCGTGCAAATACCCCAAATATGGGCCGTGCCCCACGGCGTAATAGCCAAAAGGCCAAAACCGTGACGACAATAGTAAATAACAGACTTAAAACTGCCTGATGCCAACCTTTAACACGCTCAACTGCGCTACTATCGCCTTTGAGCAGGGCCACAATGACATCCCACGAATGCACAATATCGGTACGCAAATCTTGGGCAAAATGCTGTAGTCGCTGCACAAACCCACCCAATGCTGCCTCATCGGGCTGAGCCTGCATTGGCGTCTCGGCACCAAGCGGCTGATCGGCCTCGACGGCTAAGAGCGCACCGTTTTCACCTTGAGATAGGGCGCGCAAATGATCAACTAACTGATCGCGCACCTCGTCATTGGCCAAAGCCTCGGCCAACAACTCAATTGTTACCTCACTTTGATTTTGGTTGCTGTCTACCTCTTGGGCATTTAACAGGCCACTATAAAATGGCGTAGCCAATAAAGTGAAAAAGAGGAAAAATAAAAAAATACTTTTCCTCGAAAATCGGCCTAAATATTGGTAAATAATCTGCATAATGTGCAAATACCCTTTTATTACGATTGAAGTCAATCATTACTGCAGTACCAAGCGATGCATCATGCAACGGCGCACTGCAAACGTTGTTATTTTCTTGACTTAAGTGTTGCCCAGTAATCATGTGCTTGTCTCGCACCTTTAAAAATACTAGCACCCACAACAAAGGATTACCAATAAATCTTACAAAAATTGCTCTTTACTTTATGTAATAAAAATTGCAATACATTAACTTTATTAACTCTAATTTGATGAAAGTATTTGGCTATTAAGAAATGCAAATAAAAATAAACAACTACTGCAGCAATCTTTAGCAAATATTAAAATCAACCATTACAATACCGAATTCAACCTCGCTCGCTGTTGCAACCAATTGCTCGCCCGACCGCAGCACTGCGCATCAACACTAATAAGCAAAATATGGAAATCATCGCCTTAATCGCCGTCTTATTTATTGCTGTAATTGTCAGCAGCATGATCGGGCGAATGCTGCCTTGGGGCATACCGACGCCACTCATACAGATCGCGTTGGGTTTTGCTATTACCAATTTTTTTGATGAGGGCATCGCCCTGCAGCCCGAAGTGTTTTTCTTTTTATTCATCCCGCCGCTATTATTTTTAGACGGCTGGCGAATCCCCAAAGATGAACTCAAAAAAGACCGCTTTGGCATCTTTTTATTGGCTTTTGGGTTGGTGATCATTACCGTTATTGGTTTGGGTTACCTGTTGCATTGGCTCATCCCCTCAATGCCCTTGATGGTGGCCTTTGCCCTTGCCGCTATTGTCTCGCCTACTGACCCGGTTGCCGTAGCAGGTATCACGCGCCGACTGCCCGTACCACGCCGCATCATGGCGGTCTTAGAGGGCGAGGGCCTTTTTAATGATGCCAGTGGCTTGGTGGCATTTAGGATGGCAGTTTTAGCAGTCATGACGGGCTCGTTTTCGCTACTTGAGGCCGCACAGTCATTTATCTGGGTCGTGACTGCTGGCATTATTGTTGGGGTGGTCATTACCCGCATCATGCTGACCTTGTATCGCTATTTTAATAACTTTTTTGGCAGTGATACCGGTGCCGATGTATTGCTTAGCTTGCTTATCCCCTTTACCGCCTATGTGGTGGCCGAACATATCAATGCCTCGGCTATTTTGGCAGCGGTGGCTGCAGGTATCACCATGGGGCAGCTCGAGCTCTCGGGCCGAGTGTCGACCCTGACCCGCCTGCGCCGTTCATCAATGTGGGATACCATCCAATTTACGCTTAATGGCATTATATTTGTCTTGCTGGGCGAACAGCTGCCCACAATATTCAAAGGGGCCATCGAGTTGGTCGAGCAAACCGGGCACCACAACCCGTGGTGGCTGCTGGTCTATGCTGTTGCTATCACCTTGGGCCTTGTCTTGTTGCGCTTTATTTGGATTGCGGGGGTGGTATTTAGCTCGCGTATTGTGCACCCTAACCCCTTTAAAGTCGAAAGCCGCATTCGTTGGATACATATTTGGATAATGTCCTTTGCTGGGGCGCGCGGGGCGTTGTCCCTAGCTGGGGTGATGACCCTGCCCCTAGTTTTACCCAATCAACACGCCTTTCCGGCCCGTGATTTGGCGATATTTTTGGTGGCCACTGTCATAATTGTCACCCTCATTGCGGCCAGCATCGCCCTACCCTTATTGTTAAAAAAACTACCCAAAAGCACGGCACCGCACAAACGCCATTATGAGCAAAGACGGTTTGCCCTTGATTTTGCCCAACATCAAGCAGAAAAAAAACTCAATGCCTTTATCCATACGGTGCCCGAAACCGTGGCGGCAGAAGTCGATCTCGACCAGCTTAAAGAGCAACTGCTCGCTGAGTTTAACCAGACTTTTATCACCGCTATTGACCCAGGTGACCCCAACTATCAAGTTTATTTGACTGAAAAGAAAATGCGCCTGACTATAATAAATAGTGCACGAGAGGCCATATTTGCCCTAGCACGCCAAAGAAAGATTTCTGACGAGCTTGCACGGCAATTAGTACGCCAATTAGACTTTGATGAATACCGTTTTGACTAACCCGACCCACCCCCTTGCCGGCTCGTTACCAAGCATCATGCGTGCCACACCATGCATGGTTTTTTAACAGGCTCGCCCACCCATTTACCCGTTTGGTTTTTTTAAAGGTGCCTTATGTTTATCCCCCAGCCACACGATGATGTCTACCTGCCTCGAGCTGCGCCACTCGAGGCCGAGCACCAAAGCTGCCAGTGCAACGATGAGCCCGCACGCAAAGTCCATCAGCAGGTCATGATGGCCCTGGCCAACCCCAACGAGCGGCTACGGGTACAACAAGGCTTTGACAGCTTTAGGCAGCAAAGCCGATTTGACGCCCAGCCTCAACACAGTGACAAGCCTTTGGTATTAACCAACATGCGCCTTTTTGATGGGCAGAACGAGGCGTTACAAGATGGCCTAAGCCTACGCATAGAGGGCAACCTGATTACCGCCATCGAAAGCCAAGGCACCGATCAGGGCATCGCTAATGTTATTGACTGCCAAGGCCTAGTGGTTATGCCTGGCCTCATCGACGCCCATTGGCATAGTACTTTATGCGCCATTACCGAGATGCAGGCCATGGTGGCCGATGTGGCCTTGATACACTTGCTTGCTGCCAAAGAGGCCGAAAACACACTCATGCGCGGCTTTACCACTGTGCGTGATGTGGGTGGGCCCAGTTTTGCCCTAAAAAAGGCCATCGATATGGGGGTATTGCATGGCCCGCGCATTTTGCCCTCGGGGGCAATGATCTCACAGACCTCGGGGCATGGTGATTTTCGTATGCGCTACGAGATTCCGGCCACCCCCAATCAGCTCAGCCACAGCGAGCGTGCGGGGGTCACCGCCCTAGCCAACGGCGAGGCCCAGGTGCTGCAACGCGTGCGCGAGCAGCTGCTATTGGGGGCCAGCCAAATTAAACTCATGGTGGGCGGTGGTGTGACCTCACTTTATGATCCTATTGACAGCGTGCAGTTTACCGATCAAGAGTTACGCGCTGGGGTACAGGCAGCCAAAGACTGGGGTACCTACACCATGGTGCATGTCTATACCGCAGCAGGTATACAGCGGGCTGTACGCAATGGGGTGCAATCTATAGAGCATGGGCAGCTTGCCGACGAGGCCACTGCCCGCCTCATGAAAGACGAGGGGGTATGGTGGAGCTTACAACCCTTTTTAGGCGACCAAGACGCCAATCAACACGCTGACCCCGCCACCCAAAGAAAACAACTCAAGGTTGCTCAAGGCACCGAAAATGCCTACGAGTTGGCCCAACGTTTTGATATCAAAACCGCCTGGGGCACTGATATTTTATTTACCCCCCAAAACCTACCCCGCCAAGGTCATATGCTGGCCAAAATGACCCGTTTTTATGCCCCCCTAACGGCTTTAAAAATAGCCACTGGCCAAAACGCCCAATTACTCGCCCTTGCAGGCGACCGATACCCCTATAGTGCCCCTGTGGGCGTGTTGCAGCCCAACAACTTGGCCGATCTACTTATTGTCGAGGGCGAGCCCGATAAAAACCTTGATTTTCTCCGTACCCCCGATGAAAACATCAAGGCCATTATCAAAGACGGGCTGGTTTATAAGTGGTTGCTCTAGGTCGTTAAGCTTTATGATTTGTTTTTTATGTTGATAAAATGCGCGCAAACGACGCAAAGCTAAACAGCGGGCAGCTATCAACACTACCAACAGATAAGGGTCGCCAAAGCGACCCTTTTTTGCGACCTTTTTACTTACAGCAGTAGTGCAGACTGGCTAGAAATACAGACTACTTGCCAACCAAGACTATTTAGCTGCAACAGCCTTACCGCCTTTAAGCATGAGCAGTAGACCATCAGCATTTAGTCTTTAACACTTGGCCAAAAACTCCTAACCATCAGTGTTCAGCCATTAGTATTGGCCAGCAGCATTTAGCCTTTTGCACCATCGGCAACATCTGTGCCTGCTGTGTTGTTTTGAGCAGCCTGTTCTTTCTGCTCTTGCTCTTGGTCTTCGTATAAAACCCCGCCCATGGCCGCCACAAGCACCATAAAACCAGTGCCCAGCAACCAGGACAAATACCAAGGACCATAATCGCCCATAACGATGGTGATCAAAATGGCAATCACCGCCAGTATTAGCAAAATAATTATTCGCCATAATAAAGACATAAAAGCGACTCCTTAGTATTGATGCTCTTCGGTTTCAATCTGCTTGGCATCAACCTTGCCACGCATAATATAAAAGGCCCAGCTGGTGTAGGTAACGATGATAGGCATAAAGATCACTGTAAAGCCCAGCATCCAACCCATCGTTAGGGTGCTCGCACCTGAATTCCAAACCGTCAGGCTGTGCGAGGGGTTAGTGCTCGAGGGCATGATAAAGGGGAACATTGCCGCCCCCGCCATCCCTAAAACAGCTACCCAGGTCACCACCCCAGCCCACCAGCCCAAGACGGCACGCCCAGCCCGTAAGGCCACCATACCGACTATCAAAGCCACATAAGCCAAGGCAGGCAGCAGCCACAGTATTGGGTATTGGCGGTAATTTTGCAGCAGCCCACCCGACACGGTGCCAACTGTTTGATGCAAAGGCGTTTGGGCAACCCCCGGGCCAGGTGAGTGCAGCAGCTCGTAGCCGTGCAAATTGGCCGACCAAAACCCACCTATGGTCATCAGCACAAGGGCCACAATACCACTATAGACAGCTGCTTTTAGGGCACGCTGGCTAAGTTGCTGCTCGCCACTGCGTACCAAAAGCATGGCTGCACCCATATAAATGGCCAGCATCACAGACACCAACCCACATAAAATGGCATAGGGGTTAAAAAGCCCGATAAAGCTGCCCGTATAAAAGGACACCATCCTGTCATCAAAATGAAAGGGTACGCCGAGCAACACATTACCTACCGCTGCGCCAAACACCAACATGGGGACAAAACCCGATATAAATAGGCTCCAATCCCACACATTACGCCAAGAGGCTGACTGAATTTGGCTACGATACTCAAAACCCAAGGGGCGCACTATCATGCTCCATAACAAAATCAGCATGACAATATAAAAACCCGAAAAGGCAGTGGCATAAACCAGCGGCCAAGCGGCAAAAATCGCCCCGCCACCCAAAATAAACCACACTTGGTTGCCATCCCAATGGGGGCCAATAATGTTGAGTGCCACACGGCGCTCGGTATCCGTACGACCCACATAACGCAGTATCGTACCGACCCCCATATCCATACCAACCATGGCGCCCAAGCCCATGAGTAAAACCCCTAGCAAGAGCCACCAAACAATAATCAAATAGTAATAAATATCCATGGTGTAGTGCTCCTTATTCTGCGTGTAATTGAGCTTGAGGTTGCCAGCCTTGCTGCTGTAACTCGCGCTCGTTAGGGGCATCGGGGCCCTTTTTAACGCTGCGTACCATCAAATACATCTCGACAATAGCAAAGGCGGTATAAAGCAACACAAAGCCCGTTAACGAGACCACCATATAGCTAACCGAATGCGTCGACACAGACAGCCAGGTGGGTAAAATCTCGTAGACAGTCCAGGGTTGTCGGCCCATCTCGGCCACTATCCAGCCCATCTCACAGGCAATAAAGGGCACGGGTATCATCCACACCGAGGCATGTAAAAACCAACGTGTGTGCTGCACCTTATTAGAAAGGGTCAAAATAATGGCAGCGACAAAATAGCCCAGCAACAATAGACCTAAGGCCACCATGACGCGGAAGCTCCAAAATATCAGCCACACCTCAGGCATGGTGTCTTTGGCCGCTAGCTCAACATCCTCATCGGTGATGAGGGTCAAATCCCCATCGGGGGCATAACGCTGTACCAAAAAGCCATAACCCACATCATCTTTATGGGCCTCAAAAACTGCCAAAGCCTCTTGATCAGTGGGGTCTTTACCGAGCTGCTCCATCGCCATCACCGCAGGAATGCCATTACGAATACGCACCTTGGCCTCATCTTGCAGCTCTTTGGCCGATGGCACCGTACCATCTAAAGAGTGGGTCACCAAAATCGACAAAAAGGCCGGCATTTGCCATTCAAATAGGTTGCGCTCTTCTTCCTGAGAAGGAAAGGCAATGATATTAAAAGGCATAGGTGCCTCTTCGGGTTCCCAAAGGGCCTCCATCGCGGCCAATTTGGTTGGTTGGGCATGCCCACCAATAAAGCCCAAGGCATCACCTAGGGTGATCACCCCTGCTGTGCCCAACACCCCAAATAGCGCGGCAATACGAAAAGAGCGCTGGGCAATATCGACATGCCGTTTGCGCAGCATATAAAAAGCACTAATACCGCAAACGAAAATCGCCGCCGTCGCATAACCAGCTAAAACAGTGTGCACAAACTTGGCCTGCGCATCGGGGTTAAAGAACAGCTCGTGAAAGCTAGCGAGCTCCATCCGCATGGTGATGGGGTTAAACTCGGCCCCAAGTGGGTGCTGCATAAAGCTATTAGCAACCAAAATCCACAGTGCCGATAAGTTAGAAGCCAAGGCCACCAAATAGGTGATGACCAAATGCTTGCCCTTAGACATGCGCCCCCAACCAAAAACCATGAGGCCGACAAAGGTAGACTCCATAAAGAAAGCCATCAGGCCTTCTACAGCCAGCAACGTACCAAAAGTATCGCCGACAAAGCTCGAGTAATACGACCAGTTCATGCCAAATTGCACTTCCATGGTGAGACCAGTGGCCACACCAAGAGCGAAATTGATCATGAATAGGCGCAACCAAAACTTGGTCATCCGCTTATAAATTTCACGACCAGTTACCACATAAACAGTTTCCATCACCGCTAATAACACCGACAGCCCCAAAGTCAGGGGGACAAATAAAAAGTGATACAAAGCGGTGGCAGCAAATTGCCAACGGGATAGGTCAACGACTAAATCACTAACCATTTCTTACTCACTATAAAATTACCAAACGGCCTCATTATCACAAACAATAGATTATTAAGATATGAGCAATATCAATCTTTGTTACCTTGGTCACACGATGACACAAAAGCAACAAAAAAAAACTGCCATCAACCTTTGCAGTTGACAGCAGTTTAAATAATCTAAATGCTTGGTCTAGATGGAGTGATCGTAAAAATTAGACGGGTTGCTGCTTAGCCGCCCTGCCCCAAGGGCCTAGGGCGGCACAGCACCTAAGTATTAGGTATTTCATAGCTAAAAAACTTAAGCAGCTTTAAATGTCTAATTACTTTAATTCCAGACTATTTTTTATGTTTTAACTATCTAGTTAATCGGTCTTGGGGGCCTGATCTTGTTGCTTGCGCAGGGCCTCTTGCTCTTGATCTTCGAACAAGACCCCGCCCATCGCAGCGACCAAAACCATAAAACCAGTGCCCAGCAGCCAGGACAGATACCAAGGCCCATAATCCCCCATAATAATGGCTATGAGGATGGTGATTACTGCCAAGATAAGCAAAATAACAATACGTGAAAATAATGACATTAACTTGGCTCCTTAGTAGAGATGATCGTCGCCTTCGACCTGCTTGACATCAACTTTGCCCCGCATGACATAAAATGCCCAGCTGGTATACACAACAATCAAAGGAATAAAGATAAGGGTAAACCCAAGCATCCAGCCCATCGTTAGGGTGCTTGCACCCGAGTTCCACACAGTTAGGCTATGCGAGGGGTCGCTACTAGAGGGCATAATAAAGGGGAACATTGCGGCCCCAACCATACCCAACACCCCTACCCATGATATGGCCCCCAGCCACCAGCCCCACACGGCACGACCCATGTATAGGGCAATAAGGCCAAAGATAATGCCTAAATACCCCAGCGCTGGCAACACCCACAAAATAGGGTACTGAGCATAGTTTTGCAACATGCCGCCAGGCACCATGGTGACTGTTTGGTGCAAGGGGGTTTGTTGTACCCCTGGCGCGGGCGATTGCACTATCTCGTAGCCGGGTAAACCCGCGGACCAAAAACCTAAAATGGTCATCAAAACCAAGGCCCCGATCCCGCCAAAAGTGGCGGCACGTCGGGCCCGCTGGGTGATTTGGGGCTCGCCGCTGCCAATCATGAGGATGGCGCCCCCTTTGTACATAGCCATACCCACTGATACTAAGCCGCACAGCACTGCGTAGGGATTAAAGAGCTCGATAAAACTGCCCGTATAATAAGACACCATACGGTCATCAAAATGAAAGGGCACCCCTAACAGCACATTGCCCACCGCGGCACCAAATACCAACATGGGGACAAAACCCGATATGAATAGCGTCCAATCCCACACATTGCGCCAGTTGGCCGAATAGATTTGACCACGATATTCAAAGCCTAGGGGGCGTACTATCATGCTCCAGAGCAAAATCAGGATGACAATATAAAAGCCCGAAAAGGCGGTGGCATACACTAGGGGCCAGGCAGCGAAAATCGCCCCGCCCCCCAATATAAACCACACCTGATTGCCATCCCAATGGGGGCCAATAATATTCAGGGCAACGCGGCGCTCAGAGTCAGTGCGGCCAACATAGCGCAAGATCGTGCCCACGCCCATGTCCATGCCGACCATCGTGCCCAAACCCATGAGCAAAATACCCAGCAGCAGCCACCAAATAATAATTAAATAAAAATACATATCCATGGTGTCGCCCTCCTTATTCTGCGCTCAATCGCGTCGATGACTGTAGGCCTTGCTGCTGTTGCAATTCGAGCTCGCTTGGCCCATCGGGCCCCTTTTTGATACTGCGCACCATCAGATACATTTCGACAATGGCAAAAGCAGTATAAAGCAGCACAAAGCCCGTTAAAGACACAACCATATAGGCGACCGAGTGCGTCGATGCAGACAGCCAAGTCGGCAAGATCTCGAAAACCGTCCAGGGTTGTCGACCCATTTCGGCCACAATCCAACCCATTTCACAGGCTAAAAACGGCACGGGTATCATCCACACCGAGGCCCGTAAAAACCAGCGCGAATCTTGCACCTTGTTGGTCAATGTCAAAATAATGGCCACCACAAAATAGCCCAGCAGCAACAGCCCAAAGGCAACCATCAAACGGAAAGCCCAAAAGATGACCCACACCTCGGGAATGGTGTCTTTGGCAGCTAGCTCAACCTCGGCCTGGGTGATTTTGGTGATATCGCCATCCGGAGCATACTGCTGCACGAGCAAACCATAGCCGACATCATCTTTATGCGCATCAAACTGAGCTAAAGCCTGCTCATTGGTCGGGTCTTTGCCTAGCTGCTCCATAGCGATGACGGCCGGGATCCCATTCCAAATACGACCCTTGGCCTCCTCTTGAATTTCTAGTGCGGACGGTACCGTACCGTCTAAAGAGTGGGTCACCAAAATCGACAAAAAGGCCGGCATTTGCCATTCAAATAGGTTGCGCTCTTCTTCCTGAGAAGGAAAGGCAATGATATTAAAGGGCATGGGCGCCTCTTCGGGCTCCCAAAGGGCCTCCATCGCGGCCAGCTTGCTGGGTTGCGCATGCCCACCAATATAGCCCAAGGCATCACCCAAAGTGATCACACCTGCTGTACCCAATACGCCAAATAAGGCCGCGATCCTAAAGGAACGACGGGCAAGATCCAAGTGGCGATTGCGCAGCATATAAAAGGCACTAATACCACAGACAAAGATGGCGGCTGTGGCATAGCCTGCTAACACCGTATGCACAAACTTGGCTTGGGCATCGGGGTTAAAGAATAAGTGCTGGAAACTAGCGAGCTCCATGCGCATGGTCACAGGGTTAAACTCGGCCCCCAAAGGATGCTGCATAAAACTGTTGGCGACCAAAATCCATAGCGCCGACAAGTTGGATGCCAAAGCAACCAAATAGGTGATGACCAAATGTTTGCCTTTTGAGAGCCTGTCCCAACCAAAAACCATCAGGCCGACAAAGGTAGACTCCATAAAGAAAGCCATGAGGCCTTCTACGGCAAGCAAGGTACCAAAGGTATCGCCGACAAAACTCGAGTAATACGACCAGTTCATGCCAAATTGCACCTCCATGGTGAGGCCAGTCGCCACCCCAAGGGCAAAGTTGATCATGAATAGGCGCATCCAGAATTTAGTAATGCGTTTGTAAATCTCGCGACCTGTGACCACATACACAGTCTCCATAACCGCCAGTAGCACAGACAGCCCCAACGTGAGTGGGACAAATAAAAAGTGATACAAGGCAGTCGCGGCAAACTGTAATCGTGAGAGATCGACTACGGTTTCGTTAAACATAGTTCCCCAGCCTTTTTAAAAAAAAAGCGCACAGCGCAATAACCATAGCGCGGGTGCAAAAAAATGCCCTGCCCCGCGCACCAAGCCAAAATTAACGCGCAAATAAATTAACCTTGGCTAAATCTATTACTTGCTGCATTTGCCCATCCATCACGGCGCGCAAAGCCCACAAGCTAAAGCCCTTGGCCTGCTCGGCATGAATGGTAGGTGGCAACACCAGCTCTTGGCTAGCGGTGACCACATCAAGCACAGCCGGGCCATCATGAGCCAAAAACCGCTCGACCGCCTGCGGTAGCTGTGCGGGGTCCTCGACCCGCTCGCCGTAAATGCCGACAGCTTGGGCAACCTGAGCAAAATTAGGGTTATCTAATTGCACCCCAGTATTGACAAAACCAGCCACCTTCATCTCAAGCGCCACAAAACCCAACACACTGTTATTAAAAATAACAGCCTTGACTGGCACATCGTGTTGCTTGAGGCTGAGCAAATCGCCCATCAACATAGCAAAGCCGCCATCGCCTGAAAAAGTCACCACCTGACGCTGCGGCTGTGCCATCTGAATACCAATGGCCTGGGGCAAAGCATTGGCCATTGAGCCATGGGTAAAAGAACCAATCAAACGGCGTTTGCCATTCATTTGTAAATAACGCGCCGACCAGACTATGGGTGTACCGACATCGGCCGTAAAAATTGCATCATCGGCAGCCTTTTGGCTCAGCACAGCGGCCAAATATTGCGGGTGAATCACATCATGCTTGCCTGCTTGGGCCAGCTTGTCGAGCTCGGCACGCGATTGTTGATAATCTTTGCGCGCATGATCCAAAAACTTTTGCTCGGTACGTGGCTTGAGTAAGGGCAACACCGCCTGTATGGTCTGCTTTACATCACCCACGATGCCACGCTCGAGCTTGGCCCGGCGACCGATGTTCTCGGCGCGTATATCTACCTGCACGATTTTTACCTTGGTAGGCAAAAACTGCTTATACGGAAAATCAGTACCCAACATCAATAAGGTGTCGCAAGAATGCATGGCCTTATAACCCGATGCATAGCCAACAAAACCCGTCATACCGACATCATAGGGGTTGTCGTACTCGACATGCTCTTTGCCCCCCAAGGCATGCACGATAGGGCTTTTGAGTGCATCGGCAAGCTGCATCAGCTCGGCATGCGCACCCGCGCAGCCCCGCCCGGCAAAAATAGTCACCCGTTTAGAGTCATTGAGCAGGTCAGCCAAGGCCTCGACCTCGCTACTATCGGGCACCACTATTGGGGGCTTGGGCAGCAAGCTTGCCCGCGGTGAAACCTGCTTGACCGGTGAGGGTTGCAAAGCAATGTCCCCAGGCAACACCACCACTGCCACCCCGCGTTGCCCAACTGCTGCACGAATGGCGTTTTCGATAACATAAGGCAGCTGATCAGGGTGCGATACTAACTCGCAATAGTGGCTGCACTCTTTGAATAACTGCTCGGGGTGGGTTTCCTGAAAATACCCACTGCCTATTTCTGCAGAAGGGATATGCGCGGCAATCGCCAACACAGGTGTGCGCGTACGATGCGCATCGTATAAACCATTGATGAGGTGCAAGTTGCCCGGACCACAAGAGCCGGCGCAAACCGCGAGCTCATTGGTCACCTGCGACTCGCCACTGGCTGCAAAGGCTGCCACCTCTTCGTGGCGCATTCCTACCCATTCAATGCCGCCGTGCGCACGCAAGGCCTCGGTCACACCATTGAGACTATCACCCACCACCCCATAAATACGCTGTACCCCCACCTCGGCTAGGGTATAAATCAGTAAATCTGCGGCGTTTTTTATTTTCATGGCATGCTCTCTTTTATGTTTTCTAATTAGGCGAAAAACATTTTGACTTTGTCTTGGTCAATACCCTCACCTCATACGCTACATTAACTATTTCATTGTTGAGTAATTTAATTACCTAGGCTTTTCCCTAGGCGACAAGAACTAAATAACTCTTTACCCAGAAAACTCAATAATCTAAATAGTGCGTTATCTAGGGAATGTCTGCACAGAACTTAAATAATACTTTGTCCAAAAAATGCGTTTGCAATAACCTAAATAATGCTTTGTCCAAAAAATGCGTGCGCAGTAACCCAAATAATGCCTTATCGAAGATATGCGAACGGCAATCTGTACTTTAGCTAAATAATAAAAAACAAATAATTAAATATTATCCAGCTTTAATACCTGCGCCGTTTGGGCACGTATACTGCGGCAGGCATCGGCATCGGTTTTCAGATCAACCCCATAGGTGGGCAAGACAGCGCGTAGCTTTTCTAACCAGCCATCGGGGGTAAGCCTATCGGCAAAACAACGCTGCAAAAGCTCGACCGCAATAAATACCGCAGTCGATGCCCCAGGGGACGCCCCCAACAAGGCGGCCAATGATTGGTCTTGGGCTGAAATCAGCTCGGTACCAAACTCAAGACGCCCGCCATGGTGCTCGTGCGTCGGTTTGATAATTTGCACCCGCTGCCCCGCCACCACATGTTGCCACTGTGGGCGTTTGGCAAGGGGGTAAAACTGCTCGAGCATCTCGAACTGATGGCCACCACTTTGTAATACCTGCGAAATCAAATATTCGGTCAGATCCCAATTGTCTTTGGCAACATCAAGCATCGGCACAACATTATCGGCCCGTACCGAACGGAATAAATCAGTCAGCGAGCCGTGCTTGAGAAAGCGGGTCGAAAACCCAGCATAGGGGCCAAACAAAACCGAGCGTTTGCCCTCGACAATACGCGTATCAAGATGGGGTACAGACATTGGTGGCGAGCCCGTCGGGGCCATACCATAAACCTTGGCATTATGTTGCTGGCTGACGACCTCGTCATCACAACGCAACCATACCCCGCCTACAGGAAAGCCCCCATAGCCATGCCCCTCGGGGATATCGGCCTTTTCTAAAAGCTCTAACGCCCCACCCCCTGCACCGATAAAGACAAAAGGCGCCTCAAAACGGCGCTTTTCATGAGTCAGCGAGCAATGCGTGGTCACCACCCAGTGATTGGTTTGGGGATCACGCTGTAGATCGACCACTGTATGCAGGTAATGCACCTGCACCCCCGTGCTGGTTTTTAAATGCTTAAATAAAAGACGCGTCAAGGTGCCGTAATCGACATCAGTGCCCGTGATCATGCGCGTGGCGGCTATGGGTGTGTTGGTATCGCGACCCTCGATAATGAGCGGGGCCCAATCGGCGATCTCGCTTGCATCGGTGCTAAATTGCATACCGTGATAGCAGTGATGCGCTGACATGGCCTCATAGCGAGCACGCAAAAACTTAACATTATCATCGCCCCAGACAAAACTCATATGCGGGCATGAGCGAATAAAATCAGCCGGATCATCAATAATGCCCTTGTCGACTAAATAAGCCCAAAACTGCCGAGACAAATCAAACTCGACATTAACCTCTAAGGCTCGACTAATATCGACGGTGCCATCGCTGCGCTGTGGGGTGTAATTGAGCTCGCAATTGGCAGCATGACCCGTGCCGGCATTATTCCAACCGTTTGAACTTTCTAAGGCGCAGTCTTCGAGTGTCTCTAAGACAGCCAAGGTAGCACTGGGGTCAAGCTCTTTGAGCAAGGTGCCTAGGGTCGCACTCATAATGCCTGCGCCAATAAGGATATAGTCGGTTTTCTCTACCACTGTGGTTTTACTCATAAATAAACCTATTTATTCTTGGTGTGAATCGGCAATAAAAGCGGCCTCGACATCATCAGCCAAGGCCACATAGGCACGCACCCAAGGGTTGCCATCAACTAAATGCCAACGGTGTCCGCCGCCGGTGATATCCTCAGCCAACAGCACATCGCCTGCGCGTAACTCAAAACGCTTGCCCGTACGTGTTTCAAACTCTAAAACCCCCTTGAGGGTGACCACATACTGATAGGTGGGCGCGTTGTGCCAATCAAAACTACCGCCACTACTGGTCTCACGAAAAGAAATAGAGCGGGCGGCGGCAATCAAAGATTGGTACTCGTTATCGCCTGCAGACGTCATTTGCAAGCGCCCTATCTCAAAATCAGATTGCCCACTGTCATCGGTAAAAAGGCGTACACAACGGATCATGCGAGACTCCTATATTAAAATTTGTTTTTATATGCACTGGACCAAAAACAGCCGCTAGCTAGTCAAGGCTAAAGCACCTGGAAAGGCACCTGCACATCAGCCGGCAGGGTGACATACACCCGCACCCACGGCTCATCGCCCAGCATCTGCCAACGATGACCGCGGCCGCCGGACTCCTCGGTAAAAAGGATGTCGCCAGCCCGTATCTCGAACTGCTGCCCGCCCTCGGACTCAAAGGCTAAATGCCCAGACAAGGTGATAACAAACTGTCGGTTGGGATCAGGGTGCCAATCAGACGAGGCCCCTGCTGCCGTATGTTTATAAAAAACCTTGCCCGCCGCCATCTTGATAGTGGTGTAGTCACCGCGCTCGGCAGGCTCGTACAGTAGCTGCCCCTCTTGGGCCTGTGACTGCCCCCTTTGATCGGTATACAAACGCACGCATCGCATTATTTTGCCCCTTGTTATTAAAACTGCCTAATGCCGAAAGACTGTTAACCTGTTAGCACACTTAAAGTTGTTAGCTCACTCAGAGTTGTTGGCCCACTTAGAGTTGTGAGCCCACTTAAAGTGTAAATACAGTAAAACTATTGTGCTGCTAAGCTGTTGTTGAGCTGTTTTGCTATT
>Ga0209487_1000445_pt1 | contig 37911 bp, 28 predicted proteins | sample Poulit2012_FD_187524 | JGI IMG/M metagenome (GOLD analysis project Ga0209487, IMG submission 187524) | Agricultural soil microbial communities from Georgia to study Nitrogen management - Poultry litter 2012 (SPAdes) (version 2) | ecosystem: Environmental > Terrestrial > Soil > Agricultural land...
GGATTCGTCCAGCGATGGTGTATTTGCCGCGCGGTGAAATTCTGCTGTGGCCGGAACCGGGGTGCTGTGACCTCGGATCTTTTACCCTCAACATGTCGTGTTCACTCGCCATGAGCAAAAGTCTACCGATACAGGTGGTTATACCGCATCACGTGAGGCGTACGGCCGATAATCTGTCGTACAATACAAAAGATTCAAGGCTTAAACACATCATCCAAGGAGTCTCGTGCTGTCCAACCAAAAAGTTCGCGTGGCAATCGCCGGTCTGGGCAACTGCGCTACCTCACTCATCGAAGGCGTTGAATACTATAAGAACGCCGCACGTGACGACACAGTTCCAGGCCTTATGCACGTACAATTCGGCGACTATCATGTGTCGGATCTCGAGTTTGTCACCGCGTTTGAAGTCGACGCCAAAAAAGTCGGGCTCGACATCTCACAAGCGATGCGCGCGTCAGAAAATAACACCATCAAACTCACCCAGGTCCCAGAAACCGGTGTCAAAGTACTGCGCGGGCCAACCCTGGACGGACTAGGCAAGTATTACCGTGAGACCATTGAAGAATCCGAAGCCCAACCGGTTGATGTGGTCCAACAGCTCAAAGCTGATCAGGTCGACGTCTTGGTCGCCTATCTGCCGGTAGGTTCCGAACAGGCTGCTAAGCACTATGCCCAGGCTGCCATGGATGCCGGTGTTGCTTTTGTCAACGCGCTACCGGTGTTTATCGCTTCGGACCCAGAATGGGCCCAGAAGTTCACCGATGCCGGAGTACCCATTGTTGGTGACGACATCAAATCCCAAATTGGTGCAACCATCACCCACCGTGCCCTGGCGGCACTCTTTGAGTCCCGCGGTGTCACCGTAGACCGCACCTACCAGCTCAATGTTGGCGGCAACATGGACTTTAAGAACATGTTGGAACGCGAGCGCCTGGAATCCAAAAAGATTTCGAAAACCCAGGCAGTGACCTCGAATATGAAGGCCGATCTTGCCGCCGACGACGTCCACATTGGCCCATCAGATTATGTTTCCTGGCTGGATGACCGCAAATGGGCTTTTGTGCGCTTAGAAGGGCGAAACTTTGGTGATGCTCCAGTATCGCTGGAATATAAGCTTGAGGTCTGGGACGCTCCGAACTCAGCCGGTGTAATTATCGATGCGATTCGGGCTGCAAAGATTGCGCTGGATCGTAAAATTGCCGGACCGATCTTATCGGCGTCTAGCTACTTCATGAAGTCCCCACCGGTACAGCACCACGATGAACAGGCCCACGATCTGGTTGAGGCCTTCATCGCTGGGGATATCGAACGCTAAACCACAAAACCTTCTTACTATGCGCGCCACCGGAGAACACCGGTGGCGCGTTTTTCTACTGAGCTACTTTCTAAAGGCGTATGCAGCCAAGGCGCCCGCTAGAGCCATATTCTTTCGGAAGTGAATAATCTCTGAAAATCGCTTACTATCGTCCGATTCTTTCCAGTATGGGTGTCCAGCCAACGATGTGGGGACCAAGGCTAGTGCCAATCCAGCAGCACCTGTTCGTGCGCATATACCTGTGGCTAAGGCTGCCCCACCAGCAATCATCGCGGCACCGTTAACTCGCACAGCCAATTCGGGTTGAGGCACCCCGAGGGCTTCCACAGCCTGTACTCTTCCGCCGGGTTCTTTAACCGCTTCATAGCCGAACATCATAAAAGCAGTACCGACGACTGCTCTGCCTAGCGTGTTCACAATTTTCATATAGTCCTCCAAAAATAGCTGAGGCCACAGAACGGCCTCGACCTCATCGAGGATACATTTTCATCTGACTGACCTAAGATACGTGAACTCTTACTCAAGACGACCAGGGCTAAAACAGTATCTGTCTGCGGCTTAGATGGATTGCAGCGCAAGTCGTCCAAGTTTTTTAGCTTTCGCCATTTGTACTAACAGCACCGCGATACCGATACCGGCGCCAAGTATTGAGAACACCATGTCGCTATTGAGCATCATAATCGCGCCGATGGCCATAATGATCGCTAAATACCACGACATGTTCACCATGAAGTGCTGTTCCATAGCAGTACACAACAAAAGGATGCCGATTAATGCGGTGGCGACGACAGCGACGCCTTCCCCAACTGTGACGTCACGCAGCAATAGCTCAGGACTGTAGGCGAAAATAAAGGGGATAACGAAACCGGCGGTGGCAAGTTTCAACGCGGCAAATCCGGTGCGCATCGGGTTGCCACCAGATATGCCGGCTGCAGCAAATGCTGCCAGAGCCACCGGGGGTGTGATGTTAGCGAACAGCCCAAAATAAAACACGAATAGGTGGGCGACGATGGGTTCTACACCCAGCGTTGTTAACGCCGGTGCGGCCATGGTGGCTGTAACAATATATGCCGGAATGGATGGTAGGCCCATTCCCAGCACCAGGCAGGCCAACATCGTGAACACCAAGGTCCAAAAGAGAATCCCTCCGGAGAGTGAGACGATGGCTCCGGCTAGCGTCACGCCGAAGCCGGATAGCGTAACCACTCCAACAATGATGCCCACTGCTGCACAGGCTGCTGCTACACCCAGCGTCTGACGTACGCCGTCTTCCAGTGCACCAATAATATCTGTGATGTTCATGCGGGTACTTTTGCGCAGGGTCGCCATAACAACGGTGACAATGATGGTCAGTAACGCCGAATATAGGATCGTGCGCCCAGAAAAGAACAGCATGTAAATCAAAAACAGCAGTGGAATGAGCAGATGTCCGCGTTCTTTAAGCACATCCCACACTGCCGGTAAGTTTTCACGGGAAACACCCTTGAGACCTTCCCGTGTGGCACGCAAGTGGATTTGGACGATCAGGCTGATGTAGTAGAGCAGAGCAGGAACAATGGCGGTAATTGCCACGGTGGTGTAGGGCACGCCCAGTGTTTCAGCCATGATGAACGCTGCGGCACCCATCACCGGTGGCAGAATCTGGCCACCAACCGAAGCCGTGGATTCCACCGCGCCGGCAAAGGTTCTGGAATACCCAACCTTTTTCATCATCGGGATCGTAAAGGCCCCAGTGGATACGACATTGGCAATCGCAGATCCATTGATAGAACCCATGAAACCTGAAGCTATGGCCGCCACTTTGGCGGGGCCGCCGCGAGTCTGGCCGGCAATGGCCAGCGCCAGATCATTAAACAGGGTAGACATTCCTGACTTGGCCAGGAAGGCACCGAAGAGAATAAACAAAATAATGTAGGTGGCTGATACCCCAATTGCGGTACCAAAAATGCCTTCTGTTGTGGCCAGAAAGTTGTACGCCAAGGTGTCCCAATCGTAACCACGGTGTCGTAGAATTCCGGGCATATCGCGGCCGAAGAGGCCAAAGAGAATAAACAAAATGGCCAGAATCGGTAACGCCATGCCTGACACACGACGGGCTGCCTCCAAGACGAGGACGACGAGCAAGGTGGCTACCAGAATATCGGTTTCGCTGAATCGGCCAGCCTGTAGTACGAGCTTTTCATAGTTGATAATTAAGTACAGGGTGGGTATGAGCGACAAGACGGCTAAGGCCGCATCAATAAGATGCCAGGTTTTACCCTGTGCTTTACGGAATGGCGGATAAAGCAGGAAGATCAAAAAGAGGATGGCGCTGACGTGAATGGAACGATGGATCAGCGTTGGCGGCGTACCAAAATAAGCGGTGTACATATGGTAAAGCGCCAAGAATGCTGCCACGGCGGTAATGAGCATCGCCAGTGGCCGCCACGTCGTTGTACGTGTCCGTGATTCAGCATCGTACTGTGCTGCGATCTCGGCGGCGGCTGCTTCCTGAGCTATGCGCTGTTCGTCGCTTTGCGGCGACATCGCAGTGTCGTCTGATGAAACCTCAAGCGGTTCTGTGGATCCGGAATTTTTCGTGTTCATGACGGTCTCAGTTCCAATAGTTCGTGGTCGGGAAGCGTCATCGCGTCAATAAGGGTCTCATCACCGTTGATGGCAACACGATAATCGACATCGTGGGAATGTACCCATCGGATAGCCTCAAACGGTTTATCAATATCTTCGATGATGATCCGATCTCCGTCGCGTCGAAGCGTACCTTCGTCCATGGGCATGCCGGCTCCATAGGAGCTAAAGACGGTACGAGTCAGCGAGAACTCGTCACCGACAAGTTTGAATGTATCGCTCCAACGGGTCAGCTCAATGGAGTGTATCCATGACAGGGTGATTTCTGCTCCGATATCGACTTCCACTTCTGCATACACCTGGTGGGTGCGCTGGTGGCGACATACCAGTGTTCGCTGTTTGGATGTACATCCAGCCAGCGAAACCCCGAGGGCTGAAACGACGGCAGTTACCGCAATGGTGCCCAACTGCCGTCGCGTCAGATCGCCTACGATCATGCGTCGTCGGGGATTTCTACGTCATTTTCTTCAAGGTATTTCTCGGCACCAGGGTGCAATGGCACGGTGAGTCCCTCAGTTGCATCCTCTAACGTGATATCTTCAGCTGCCGCATGGGAATTGTGGATGGCATCAAGATTGTCAAAGAAGGTCTCTGTGATGTCGTATACCGCATCTTCACTGAGTTCTGAACTTGCCATCAGGTGGTTCATGACCCCTACGGTCTCAACATCTTCGGATTGTTCGTAGGTGTCTCCTGCGATTTCGTCGTCAATAAAGAAGTCGTATTCATCAAGGAGCTTGTCTTTACCTTCACCGTCAATCGGTACAACAATGAAGTCAGTGTTAGTGGCCAGCTCGGTTAGCGACGGGTTCGGTACACCCGAGGTAACGAATGCGGCTTCGATATGACCATTGGCCATCTGATCGGTTGCCTCAGCGTAGGACAGGAAGTCAGCTTCCATATCGTCGTAGGACATATCGTAGGCATCCAAAACTAACTGGGCGTTGAGCTCGACGCCGGAACCAACATCTCCGACCGCGACGTTACGGCCAGCAAGGTCGTCAATGGATTCAATACCTGATTCGGTGGTTGCCACGACCTGTACGGTATTGGGGTAGAGCGCGGCGATGGCCATAAGGCCTTCCCGTGCATCATCTTCGAATGGTCCGCTTCCCTCAAGCGCCTGTGCGTTAGCATCGCCCATCGTAAAGGCCAGTTCAGCATTACCATCGGTAAGCAGGTTGATATTTTCGGCCGATGCACCTGTGGCTTGAACTGAGCTATCTGATCCCAGTTCGTCCTCCAACAGATCCGAGAAAGTGGCCCCAACCTGGTAATAAACCCCTGATGACCCACCGGTTGCAATGGTCAGAAATTCCGCGTCCTGGTCGCCGGCACCTTCTGCGTCATTGTCTGCGCCGTTGTCATCACCGCCACACGCGGTCAGCACGAGAACGGATGCGGCCAAGATTCCGGTTGCTTTGGCCAACAGTTTTCGACGGCTGGCTTGGACAGCATTAAACGTCAGTCTAAATACCATGTGATACCCCTTCGGTGTGTTTCGGTGCCCACCTTCGCGGTGCGAACTATCTCATCGATGGGCGTGATAAATGCCACTTGCGTTAGGAACCTACTATACAGAATCCGCTTGGCTCAAGGACTCAGCAGGCACCCGAGCGCGTTGGCGATTCGCATCGAACATCGTGACGAGCCGGACCGGAGCAGAACGTTCAGAATAACAATCAATGTCGTTACATATACTTGACACTTTCATCTATTAACGCTTGGATATGTGGTGACCTGAACCACATAAAGGAGAGTGCCTGTCATGAGTGTCTCATCGACAACCACTGACCCCAATGCAGCACTTGAGCAGCTGAGCCCAAAACAGCAGCGCAAGGAATCGCGTCGGGTGATCTTGTCCAGCTATTTGGGCTCATCCATCGAATACTATGATTTTTTGCTCTACGCCTCGGCCTCAGCGCTCGTATTCCCAACGGTCTTTTTCCAAAATCTAGACCCACTGGCCGGCACCATTGCCTCTTATGGCACCTTTGCCGCCGGCTATCTTGCACGGCCACTCGGCGGAGTGATCTTTGGTCACTTCGGTGACAAGCTGGGCCGCAAAAAGATGCTGGTACTGTCGATGTTCATCATGGGAATCGCCTCAACGCTGATTGGCCTGGTCCCGGGCGCTGCCACCATTGGCTCGTGGGGTGCGGTCATTCTTGTGCTGCTGCGCATGTTGCAGGGCATCGCCGTCGGTGGTGAATGGGGTGGTGCCGCACTGATGGCTCTTGAGCATTCAGAAAAAGGCCGGCGCGGTTTCGCTGCATCATTTACAAATGCTGGTGCACCAACCGGGGCCGCACTAGGAACCTTTGTTCTGGGTACGTTTGCCGCTGTCTTACCTGCCGATGCTTTTATGGCCTGGGGCTGGCGTGTGCCGTTCCTGCTGTCCTTCGTACTGCTCATTGTGGGCATGGTTGTCCGCTCGAAAATTTCCGAGTCACCAATTTTTCTTGCCGCCCTCGCCAAAGAAAAACAGGACCAAGACAAACCAAAAAATAAACTACCGATCCTCCAGGTGCTCCGCCGCCCCAAGGCATTGATTCTGACCATGCTGGCCGGTGCTTCCGGTTTCGCCTTGCAAGTCCTACTATCAACGTTCTCCGTCAGCTACGCCACTGAATACGGTGCCGAACGTTCCGCTGTACTATATGCTTTCGCAATTGCTTCAGTCGCCTCGGTGTTCTTTGTGGTGTTCTTCGCACACATTTCCGACAAACTTGGACGACGCCCCGTCATGCTAGTTGGGCTAGTGCTCTTCGTAGCGTTTCTCAAACCATTCTTTAGCATGCTGGAATCCAATAACTGGTTTCTCATTTTCGCTGCGTTCACCATTGCCTTGGCACTCCACGCGGTAATCTTCGGACCACTGGCTGCTTTCATCTCCGAACAGTTTGGTACCGGCTCCCGATACACCGGAGCTTCCCTGGGTTATCAGTTGGCAACTCTGATCGGCGCAGGCTTTACCCCAAGCATTTTGGCTTCGCTGTATGCCTTGACTGACGGTACCTCCGTGACGCCGGTGATTATGTACCTAACTGGTTTGGCCATTGTCTCGGCGGCAGCCATTTTGCTCACGCGCGAATCAAAGGATCTCGACCTGGAATCACATGAAGCCTAATCGCCTTTAGCAACAATCAGGGGCAATCGCTACGTACACGCCGATCAGAGGTTTTACAGTGGATGCAAGACCCCTCTGACAACGATTGCCTCTCTGACAAAAGGAAACTATGAACACCCGCGGCGCTTGGTTCATGCGTGATATACCGGTCATCATTTGGCTAAGTGCTGCGGTTGTGATTGCGCTAATCCACCCATTTTTTGATGCGTCTCGTTGGCTAATGGTGCATTTGGTCGCGCTAGGTGGATTCACCCACTCGATCATGGTCTGGAGCGTGCACTTCACTGATGCACTACTCAAGACCAAACAAGTAGAAACGCGACTGCCCCAAAATATCCGGTTGGGGCTACTGCAGCTTGGGATGCTAGCGGTATTCATTGGGGTGCCCACAAACTTGTGGTGGCTGACATTAGTCGGTGCGACAATTATTTCTGGTGTCATTTTGTGGCACGCGGTCATACTGATGAATCGGTTACGTATCGCACTGCCAGGACGGTTCCGGATCAGTGTGCGCTATTACATAGTTGCTGCTATTTTCCTACCCGTTGGGGCAACATTCGGGGTACTTCTTGCCTATGGGTTACCAGGCTCATGGCACGGTAAATTACTGGTGGCCCACACCATGGTTAACCTTTTGGGCTGGGTAGGATTAGCCATCTTGGGCACGTTAGTAACCTTATGGCCCACCATGTTGCGAACCAGGATGGCAGAAGGTGCCGAAATAGCATCCATCCGAGCTCTGCCCGTGTTGTCAGCGGGCTTGGCCATCGTTGTATTAGGCCCGCTTCTTGATCTTCGGTGGTTAGGTGTCGTCGGGGTGGGTGTTTATTTATGTGGAACCGCATTCGTCTATATACCCATAGTTCAGGCTGCACGAGGCAAAACGCCGCACTCCTTTCCCACGTTTTCGGCAACCGCCGCGCTTATCTGGCTACCCATCGCATTGGTCACCCTTGCGGTGAAGATCATAACTAACGGTTGGGAATCCTTAGCCACCAACTATGGCGCACTGACCGTGATGTTCCTTGTGGGTTTTGCTTTACAAATGCTCTTCGGAGCCCTGAGTCATTTGATTCCGGTGGTCATCGGCGGAGGCCCACGCCCGGTAAAAGCCGGTATCGCCGAACTCAATCGGCTAGGCACCTGGCGGGTGTGCACCACCAACTTGGCCATCGGGCTGTGTTTACTGCCAGTTCCGTCCTTGGTGCGGGTGATTGTATCGAGTATCGCTCTCATAGCACTTGCCTCTACGCTCGTGCTGATCCTGCGGGCAATTTTCGTTATGATCCGCACGAAACGGAAACTTAAAGCTCAGCCGGCCCCCGCGACGACGGGCAACAAGCCAGCAACGACCGCGCCTAAGTTTTCGCTACCACAATTCATGGCTTCGGTGATCGTTGTTGCTTTGGGAGCCGGGCTTGGCATCGGTTTAGACCCCAGCGCTGCTGGGTGGAATACCTCTCCCGGCAGTTCCGGTGACGTAGAGCCAACCGGCGAAGTCACCCGAGTGGAGGTGACAATGGCCAATATGCGTTTTACACCCGAGTCGATAGACGTGCCAGCAGGAAACGAGTTGATTATCGAATTAACCAATACTGATGCCTCAGAAGTACACGATTTAACACTGGAAAACGGTGTCACTTCGGAGCGCCTATCACCCGGAGAATCTGCCACGCTAGATGTCGGGGTAGTCGATCAAGATATCGAAGGCTGGTGTTCCGTTGCCGGCCACCGCCAGATGGGCATGGTCTTTGATATCCACGTCGTCGACAATGCTGACCCTACCGAAAGTGATACATCTCCAGACGATGTAACACCCTCCACTGAGCAGGACACCACCGAAGACCTGGATTTTCAGGCCACCTGGTCACAAGACTTCGAAGGCTACGACCCGGAACTCGCACCAGCACCGTCTGGAACCACACATGAGTACACTTTTGAAGTCACCGAAGAGCCAATTGAAGTCGCTCCGGGCGTCACGCAAACTCGTTGGACGTTTAATGGTGATTCTACCGGCCCAACCTTACGGGGAAAGATCGGCGATAAGTTCAAGATCACTTTGGTCAATAACGGCAGCATGGGCCATTCCGTAGATTTTCACGCTTCACATCTGGCACCAGATGAGCCGATGCGCACCATCGAATCGGGAGAATCATTGGAATACGAGTTCACCGCTCAACGAGCCGGGGTCTGGATGTATCATTGCGGCACTGCTCCTGTGACGGCCCATATTGGTGCTGGTATGGCCGGGGCAGTTATCATCGACCCACCCGATCTAGATCCGGTAGATCATGAATATGTGATTACTCAGTCCGAGCTATATCTGGGTGATGATACCTCCATTGATGCTGAAAAAGCGCTCAGCGACGACGCAGATGCCGTGATGTTTAATGGCTATGTCAACCAATACATCGATCAACCCATCACAGTCACCACCGGAGACCGCGTGCGCTTTTGGGTGCTCGATATTGGGCCAAATAGGCCACTAAGTTTCCATATCATTGGCGGGCAATTCGATACCGTCTATAAAGAGGGCACTTATCTCTTGCGCAATGGTCGAGGGCCAATGGACCCACCGGATTATACTGCTGGTGGCTCGCAAGCGCTGGACCTATTGCCGGGGCAGGGAGGGTTCGTGGAAGTCGAATTTCCGGAGGCTGGTCACTATACAATGGTCAACCACGTCATGGCTGATGCCGAACAGGGGGCTTCAGGCATAGTAGAAGTCCACGACTAAGCCCAACGTAGCCGATACGGGGCCTAGGTTGTACTATGGCGCCGTGACCGATTATCAAATAGATACCGATGCTTTGCTGGCCAAACACCGCAAACTGGCTCTGGGGCTCAAAACGATCACCTCGGCCGAGAAGATGGCAGCCCGCAGTTTTGAACTCTATGGTCCGACAAATATTGCTGACTGGGCAAAATGGTTAGGCCGTTCCAAAAACTTTCCGGCACGGTCACAGTTGGGCCAGGTGGTTCAGGCCCATCAACAATTACTAAGTAATTACGGTGTTTATGGTTGGTTGCAGATACTCCTAACCAGTGCGGTCTATCAGTACCAGCGGGATCTGAATACCGCAGGGCGCACGGCCGATGCCACCTATTTATCCCGGCAGCATGTCGACGATATATGCCGCTTAGGCACCCACGTTGTACTCAACTACGGTGCACCAACTGTGGCCAATCGACAGTTGCTGGCCCATTTCATGTCCGGCAATTATGCCCGGCTTATCGAACGTGTACTGCCTGCTGTTGGCCAACAATTAGAACAAGAACTCTCCGTTGAAGCCTTAGAACGAGGCGCGGATTCAGTGTTTCGACGACCGCAGCAGGCTTTGAACCTCAGCATTGTTCATGAGCTGGATTTGCGTGCCATGGATGCCGATGAGCCGGTCAATGAAGACGGTTTCGCTTACTGGCCGTCGTCGATTAAACCAAAAGCTGTCTCGACGCTGGCTGAGGCCCAACAGCAAATGATTCATGAACTGACCATGCTTACCCGTGCACTGCAAGATGACTCGGTGCCGACACCATGGGATGACGATGCCCTGGTACGCGCCCGTTTGGAGGCCACTATGGGGGTAGCTTGGGCTTCGCAGTGTCTGTCACCGCATCCCGAAATCGCCTCGGATGAGCATCGGGAACTGTATATCGAAGACTTGGTATCTCGGGTTGAGCAGATCCAAGATCGCGGAATTCTTGGCACGATCTCCGCCGACATGTTTCAAACCCGCCAGCTGGTGGAGGACGCCGCCACCGAAGAACCTGCAACGCTGATGCTCTATGAACGCGCTCAGCGCCAATCGGTAGATAACGCTGCGTGGGTGTTGTTTAACTGGGTGCCCGATATTCAAACGGCGGGATTCTTAGCACAGCTACTGTTGGACTATCACTTCGACGCGTTTTTCGACGAGTTGGAAAAAATCTCTAACCTCTGATGGTTCTAGAATAAACCGACGATATCGCCTTCGTCATTGACATCCATGTGATCTGAGGCCGGTTTGGTGGGCAACCCGGGCATAGTCATCATGGCCCCGGTCAACGCGACAACGAAACCTGCACCGGCACGAACATTGAGTTCACGCACGGTCACACGGAACCCTTCCGGTGCGCCCAGTGTTTTGGGGTCGTCACTAAAGGAGTACTGTGTTTTGGCCATACAAACCGGTACTTTGTCTTCGCCGGCTTCTTCAAGTTGTTGCAGCTGCTTTTCTGCTGTCGAGGAGAAGTCGACACCTTCGCCGCCATAGATCTTGGTGACAATGTGTTCGATACGCTCACGCACACCGGTGTCGGCTGTGAACATGGGTTGGACGGGATCTTTACCCTCATCGAGCATGTCGCGAAGTTTCTTGGCAAACTCTGTGGCACCCTCGCCGCCATTGGCCCAAACACTCACCACTTCGGCTTGGGCCCCGCGGGCCTCGCAGAAGTCTTTGACCCACTGGAGTTCTTCTTCGGTGTCCTGCGGGAATTGGTTGATCGCCACGATCACTGGCGCGCCAAAGGATTTGACGTTTTCGAGGTGGCGGGCCAGATTCTCTGAACCTTTCTCCATGGCTTCAATGTGTCCGGAACGATCATCACCCGGGTTATTGACGTCATCCAGTGATAGCCCACCGTTATACTTCACTGACCGCACGGTGGCCACCACGGTGACCGCATTGGCGGCAAATCCTCCGGCCGGGCCGGTGATATTGACGAATTTTTCGGCACCAAGATCGGCCCCGAAACCGGCCTCAGTAACCACAGTATCGGCCAGATCCAGGGCAGTATTGGTGGCGATTACCGAATTTGCACCGTGTGCGATATTGGCAAACGGGCCACCGTGAATCAACGCTGGGGTACCGGCCAGAGTTTGCACCAGATTGGGTCGAAGGGCATCACGCAGCAGGATAGCCATGGCACCCTGAGCACCATTTTCTCCCAGCTGAGCGGCCGTGACCGGTTGCCGATCATAATTTTCGGCCACCACGATGCGTGCTAACCGGTCTTTGAGGTCATCCATGTTGCGGGCTAGACAAAACACGGCCATGGTTTCCGAGGCCACGGTAATTTCAAAATGATCCTCCCGCGGTGTCCCGGAAGAACGGCCGCCCAGGCCAACCACCACATTGCGCAGGTTACGGTCATTCATGTCCAGCACACGTTTCACGCGCACGGTCCGCGGGTCGATGCCCAGTTCGTTGCCATGATAAATATGGTTATCCACCAGGTTGCACAGCAGGTTGTGTGCCGCAGAGATTGCATGAAAATCCCCAGTGAAGTGCAGGTTGATATTTTCCATGGGCACCACCTGGGCGTATCCGCCACCGGTGGCACCGCCTTTCATACCAAATACCGGACCAAGTGACGGCTCACGCAGGGCCACCATGGTGTTGGACCCCACCAGGTTCAGCGCCTCGGCAATACCAACTGAAACGGTCGATTTGCCTTCCCCCGCCGGTGTTGGCGAGACGGCGGTTACCAGCACAAGTTTGCCCCGTTTACCGGAGGTCTGAACTTTTTCAGTATCAACTTTGGCCATGTGGTGGCCGTAGGGGATCAGCGCCTCGTCATTGATGTTGACGGTGGCGGCAATGTCAGAAATTGGTTGAAGCGTTGCAGCTGCTGAAATTTCGGCATCATTCATAGCTGCAAGGTTAGCTACGTCACTGTTTTTTAGGAAGAGCCCACCACATTAAGATTGCGTTTCTTGATGCTGCGCCGACTTTACGAATGTCAGGCGCCAAATGATCCAGCCCACCAGCGCCAAACCCAATAGGACAGTCACGACTACGGTCGGCACCGGCCACCGAGTATACGCTGCGGCAATGGCCGCCACCGAAACAGAACCAATCGTGGTGTAAATCGTTGCCCATACCGCACCGCCAACCACCAGGGCGGGAATGTAACGGTACCAACGCATCCGGATCACCCCGGCGGCCAGGTTCATCGCGGTTTGCAACCCCACGGTCAGAAATGATGCGGCCACCGCCGGTGGTCCCCAACGGTCTAGGGCTCGTTCGGCTCGCTGGTAGACGCTTGCACGCATAAGTTTTTGTACGGGTTTGAAACGGGCAATACCCGCGCGTGCGGCACTGCCGAGCAGGTAGGTAGCTCCGGCGCGGCAAAAGACGATCACAAAGAGTGCCGCCCACACCCATATCCAGGGTCCGTCCCAGGTCATGGGGTTGTACCAGGCGCCGTTTCCCACGCTCACTCCCAACCGGTGTGAATGTTGTTGCTACGCATCAATTATGCTCGCCCATTGTCGCCGTCGTCAGATGTTTGGGCTTCCGGCTGATCCGACCACCAGTCCAACAGGGCTGCTTTGGCCGTCTCGAAATCTGCTGGGCCTTCATCCAACCGCAAATTCAGCAAGTATTTATAAGCCCGCCCCACCAGTGGGCCGGGCTTGATGTCAAGGATCTGCATGATTTGTTGGCCGTCCAGATCCGGACGAATCGCCGCGAGTTCTTCTTCTTCGGCGAGCTTTTCAATCCGGGTTTCCAAATCATCGTAGGCTGCGGCAAGCCGCCGGGCCTTGCGCTTATTCTGGGTAGTCACATCAGACCGCGTCAGGGCATGCAGGTGTGCCAACAACTTGCCGGCATCGGTCACATACCTGCGCACGGCAGAATCTGTCCATTCGCCATCCCCATAGCCGTAGAAGCGCATGTGCAATTCCACCAGACGGGCTACCGCCTTGGTGGTATCTTTATCAAAGCGCAGCGCCCGCATGCGTTTAGCCACCAGCTTTGCCCCGACGACGTCGTGGTGCAAAAACGTGACTTTGCCATTTTTTTCAAACCGGCGCGTCTTCGGTTTGCCGATATCATGCATGAGCGCGGCAAACCGCAGCACAAAATTTGGTGCCTCAACATAATCGGCCTCGTGCTGCATCGCGTTTTCCATCACCTGCAGTGAGTGCTCATACACGTCTTTATGGCGATGGGTAGCATCCGAGGCCTGGCGCATGGCCGGCAGCTCGGGCAGCACATGATCGGCGATCCCCGAAGCCACCAGCAGCTCCAGTCCTCGTCGCGGCTGGGGTGCAAGGACCAATTTGACCAGTTCTTCACGCACCCGCTCCGGCGAGATAATACCAATGCGCTCCGACATTTCTGCCATAGCCTTGGCAACGTGTTGAGAAACGGTCACCCCCAGCTGTGCGGCAAAGCGTGCCGCCCGCATCATGCGCAATGGGTCATCGGAAAACGAGGCCTGCGGTGTTCCCGGGGTCTCCAGCACACCGGCTACCAGGGCTTTGATCCCGCCGAAGGGGTCCACCAGCTCGAAATCTGGCAGGCGCAGGGCCATCGCGTTGACGGTAAAATCCCGTCGACGCAAATCTTCCACCAGTTCGGTACCGAACACAACTTGTGGTTTACGCGAATCCGGGTCATATTTTTCATCCCGGTAGGTGGTGATCTCCACAATCCAGTCGTCATAGCGAGCCCCGATCGTGCCAAATGCTGCACCAATATCCCATTGGGCGTGCGACCAACCGGTCAAAATGTGTTGAATCGTTTCCGGCACCGCATCGGTAGTGAAATCCAAATCGGTGACCGAAGAACCCAAAAACATATCGCGCACCGGACCACCCACCAGGGCTAGTTCATAACCGGCATCAGCAAATCGTTGCCCCAGTTCGATCACGAATTTGGGTACGGTCACATCGGCGGGAAAGCCGGCCGGCAGGGGCACGGTTGCTTGACTGGTCCAGGAGTGTTTTGGCATGAGGTTTGTGGTATTCGATCTATCCGATTGCAGTAAATTTTTTAGTTCTGGCGGTGCTCGTGTTGCGCGCAGGGCATGCCCTACCGGGTGCTACGGGTTAGAGTGGAATATATGTCCCATCATGCCCGCGGTGCCTCCGATCGCACCCCACCCAATGTCTGGGGCACTGGTGCGTCCGCACGCCGTCGGGTTCGTCGCGACCCACAAACGGGGCGGCTTCGATCCGAAGCGATACCGGGTTCGGGCCAGATACCCACTGTAAGGGAAATTTCCGCCGGTGGCATGGTTGTGCGCGAACACCGTGGCTCCCACCAGGTAGCCATTATCGCACGGTATAACCGTGGCGGGCGACTCGAGTGGGTGCTACCCAAGGGCCACCCCGAAGGCGAAGAAGAACACCACGAAGCCGCAATGCGTGAAGTCGCCGAAGAAACCGGCATTTCCGGGGATATCCTCACCGAACTGGGCCACATCGAATATACCTTTACCGTGCCGGGTCGACGTATCCACAAAACCGTGCATCACTTCTTATTACGTGCCACCGGTGGCGAGCTGACCATCGAAAACGATCCGGACCATGAAGCCGTGGATGTCGCCTGGGTGGACGTGGATCGGCTCACCGGCCAGCTCACCTTTCTCAACGAGCGTCGAATCGTGGAAATGGCTCGCGATCTGATGGCCCAATTCTTCGACATTTCACCAGCACCGGCCATCATGCGGCCCCGCAGAATTATCCCGATGATGCGCAGATTACCCTCCGGGCTGATTCCTGCCCAATTTCGTGATGACGACGCCGATGCGGCCAAAAAACCGCCTACCCCCTATGAATTAGCCCAAAAGCTTGCTCGAGCCAAACAACCAAGCGAAAGCCCGACGCCCAGCCAAGCCGAAACCGGGTCCGACACGGACAACACGCCCACGGATTCTCAAGTAACGCCTGATAATGTACCCAAGGATTCCACTACGGAATCATCTTCCCCACAACCAGAGCAGCCCAAGATTCCCAAACCTTCGGCTGAACTATTTGAGAAACACCGTAAACGAAACACATGACCGAAACCGAACAGACAGACCCCAAGGACGCTTCCCGGTCCCGATCCCTGGCTACCCGTGCTTCAGCACTCATGGGTGCTGGAACATTAGTCTCCAGGGTGCTGGGGTTTATTCGCACCTCGCTGTTGGCCATCGCCATCGGCAACACCGCGCTGGTTGCAGACGTTTTTGAAACCGCCAACACCATCCCCAACGTTATTTACATGTTGCTGGCCGGTGGGGTCTTCAACGTGGTGCTGGTGCCTCAGATCATCAAACAGGCCAAAAAACCTGATCGCGGCGCCGATTACACCTCCCGCCTCATCACCCTAACGGCGCTGATTATTGGCGGTTTTACCATTGCCATCACACTGTTGGCCATGCCAATTATCAAGGCGTTAACCATGGGGTGGTCGGAACCAAAACTCGTGCTGGGCACCGTCTTTGCGTTCTGGACGCTGCCGCAGATCTTTTTCTATGGCATGTACGCCATCATCGGTCAGGTACTCAACGCCCACGGCCGGTTCGGGGCCTATATGTGGGCCCCGGTGGCCAATAACATCATCGCCATCGGGTTCATCATCTTCTATATTTTTGCCTTCGGCGCCTATACCGGCGAACCCGGCCAAGAACAACTCAACGACTGGTCGACAACGCAAACCGTGGTGTTAGCCGGCGGGCATACGCTGGGGATTATTTTCCAGGCTGTTGTGCTGTTGTGGCCGTTAAAACGTTTGGGCTTAAACCTCAAACCTAAATTCGGGTGGAAGGGCATGGGCCTACGCCACACCGGACAATTAGCCGGATTCACCATCGTCACCATGATGATCGGTAACCTCTCAAATCTGATGATCAACCGGTTAGTTACCGGGGCCACTGAAGCACGCAGCCAACTGGAAACCGCCGCCGAACAAGCCGCCGTCCCCGGCCTACAGGCCCTAAACATCACCCAGCTGATCACTGTGCTGCCCCACTCGGTGTTTGTCCTGTCTATTTCCACGGTGTTATTCAATCAGCTGGCCCGTTCCATGCAGGCAGAAGACATGTCCGCAGCACTACGTACCACCGGCTCTGGGCTGCGCATCTTTGCCGTTCCCATGATGATCTCGGTGGCCGGCGTCATCGTCCTGGCCACCCCTGTGGCACGCTTATTTGCCAGCTCGGCTGATACCGCCATCATCGCGGCCCATGCCACGGCACAAATCCTTATCCTGCTGGCGGTCGGCATGCCGCTACGCTCGGGGCATTTCTACCTGCTGCGCGTGTTCTATGCTGCCGAAAATGCGTTGATCCCCATGATTGTGCAAGTCGGAGCAGCTGCCGTATCACTGAGTCTGGCCTACGGATTGGCGCCTTTGGTGCCCGTGGAAGACCGCGCCTATTTGGTGGCAATAATCTTCACTGTCGTCCACTTCCTGCAATTCGGGCTCACCCATGTTCTGGTGCTGCGCTATTTCGGCAACTACGGGGTCAAAGGTGTTATCGGTACCTACATTCGTACCGGGTGGGCGGCTGTGGTCGCCGGCATCTTCGGGGTTGCCCTGCTCTACCCGATGGGTGGTTATACCGGTGGTTGGGCCATGTCCACCATCCCCAATGCCATCATCGCATGCGCAATAGTTGGTGTCGTTATGGTTGCCGTATACATGTTGGCCTGCCGCGTCTTCGAGGTGCATGAACTCAAGCAGTTCACAGCACCCATCACCAACCGACTGCACCGCAAAACCACCACGTAAAATCTTATGTGACCACAGCGGCGTCAGATCCCCAACAGATGCCTGCAGATAACATAAACTAGAGGCAATTGACGAACATACACCGGTAAAAGGGGAGGTCTTGGTGGCCAACATAGACGAAGGTGCGGTACTTGGCGGGCGATACCAGGTCACCGGGCGAGTCATGGCGTCCGCGCAACAGGACCAAGTACTAACCGGCATCGATCAGGTACTTAACCGCGAAGTTCTTATCTTGGTTGCATCCACCGAAAACGCTTCCCAGGCAGCGCAATCGGCCCGTCAGCTTGCCACCGGTGAGCGCGCCAGTTCCATCCAAATCCTGGACTTGGGGCTATCTGATAATCGCACCTACCTGGTGGCCCCGGGCAATTCCGACGTCGAAGATCTGCTGGCGCTACTGACCAACGAAGAAGTCTACGTTGAACCGTTTTTCACCGAAGCCCTGGGCACCGAGCTATTCGGCGAATCCCGGTCGCATACTCCTCAAACTTTTGAAGACGACGACGAGTACTACGCCGAGCTGCAAGATGAGCTTGCCGAAGAGGAAGAAGACAGCTCCAAGCGCCCAGAGTTTCTGAATAAGTTGTCCAATCGCATCGATGACTGGCTACACGAGGATAGCGATGAGGCCCCCGTGGTCCCTGGCCAATACTCCTCAACAGATAAAGCTGCCGCCAATGCTGCTGCGGCCGCTGCAGCCGCACGCCAGAATCGCAAACCTGCTGAAGACCAACAAACCGAGGATGAAGGTGTAACGGAGCGAGAAGAGCCACCGACTCCAGCCAGGTCACATCTTCCAATTCTCGATGATGAGCCCGAGGAACCGGAAGCGCCTGCAGAATCGCAAAAACCAGCCGAGCCGGAAACGCCTGTAGAACCTGAACCACAGAATGAGCAGGATCGTACCCAGGTGGTCCCGCCCGTTACCTCCGGCCAGCCCCAGGCTGCTGCAGCCTCCGCCGAGCAGACCGAACCAACCCAAAACGAAGATTCCCAACGCGGCCCCACACCAATTCCTCCACCAGCAGCTCGTTCAGAGGAGACCCCTGAGGCAGGCTATGCAATCCAGTACACCGATGAGCCACAGCGTTCTGCGGTTGGCCGCTGGCTTGCCGGGCTGTTGTTGGTTGCGGTACTCGTCGGCGCCGTCATCATCGGATTCTATTTCCTGGGTAACCCCGACGACGAAGAGCCTCAGGTAGCCGATGACCCTACTACCGAAGTACCCGCCGAAGATGAAGCATCTGAGGAACCAGAACCCGAGGAGAGCGAAGAGGACCTACCGGATCCGGTACCGGCATCCGTAGAACGTGTTGTACCCGGCGCTCCGGAACTCTCCAACGAATATGATGCAGATCTACCAGCCATCGTGGACGGCAATAAAGCCACTGCGTGGCACACACTGACCTTTACCAGCCCCGATTTTGGTGGGTTTGCCTCCAATATGGCGTTAGTGGTCGAACTTGAAGAAAAAGCACCAATTTCAGAAATTACCATTTCGCAAAACCAAGGTTCTGGTGGTGCATTCACTGTTGCCGTTTCCAACGAACCGGATCCTGACAACGCGGTCATGATCACCGATGGTTCCTTCACAGGACCAGATTATACAGCCGATGCGGTTAATGAAGATGGCGACCCCATCGAAGCCAGATATGTGATTATCAACTTCACCGAGCTCCCCACACTGTCGAATACCAACTCCCCGGAACGACCATACGGTCTGCGCATCTCCGAAATTGATGTGAACTAGTCTGTCAGCCGAAGGCACCATAAGAATGGAATATTCTTCATGGTGCCTTCGTTGTCACTCAATGAACCACAAACCTCGGGCCATGCTATGTGTGCCCACAGCCCACAGCAGAGCAAAGGAACTTACTCTTGGCAGAGAACCTCACCGCCGACGTGCACGACGTTGTCATCATCGGATCTGGACCAGCTGGTTATACCGCGGCAATCTATGCCTCTCGTGCCAATCTGAACCCCGTGCTATTCACCAGCTCCGTCGAAGCAGGTGGCGAACTCATGAACACCACCGACGTGGAAAACTACCCTGGATTCCCCGAAGGTATCATGGGCCCGGAGCTTATGAGCCATTTTGAGGCACAAGCACGTCGCTTCGGCACCGATGTGCAATATGAGGATGTTACCGATCTGGACCTGACTGCTGAACCCAAGCGCATCACACTGGCCAATGGCACGGTACATCAGGCTCGAGCGGTTATCCTAGCTACCGGTTCGCAATACCGTGAGCTGGGACTACCAGGAGAGAGCGCCTTGATGGGTAAGGGGGTCTCCTGGTGTGCTACTTGTGACGGTTTCTTCTTCCGCGACCAACCGCTTGCTGTCGTTGGTGGCGGAGACTCTGCTATGGAAGAGGCCCTGTTCCTCACCAAATTCGCTTCGAAGGTCTATGTTATTCACCGCCGCGATGAACTGCGGGCCTCGAAAATTATGGCCGAACGGGGACTAGCCAATGAAAAAATCGAGTTTATCTGGAATTCGGAAGTCACTGCCATCAACGGGGACGCTAAAGTTGAATCAGTTGACTTACATAATGTAGTTGACGATACGACCAGCACTCTCGACGTGAACGGTGTCTTTATCGCTATCGGTTCCGATCCAAGAACCGACCTTGTTCAAGGACAACTTGACATCAATGAGGTTGATGGCACCATTGTGGTCCAAGAACCGTCTACTAAGACCAAAATTTCAGGTGTATTTGCGGCCGGTGACGTCGTCGATGGCAAATATCGTCAGGCCATCACCGCAGCTGGTATGGGCGCCAAGGCTGCTATCGACGTCGAAGATTACCTAGTCTAAAAGCCCACAGTTTTGACTTATCATTTTCAAACGGAAGGATCACACACATGGCGACTATTGATGTAACAGACCAGGATTTCCAAGAAAAAGTTATTGACTCCGATAAAACTGTCATCGTTGACTTTTGGGCCGTCTGGTGCGGGCCATGCCGTCAGGTCTCGCCCGTTCTTGATGAACTTGGCGAAAAATACTCAGATCAGGTTACTGTTGCCAAAGTTAATGTCGATGATAACCCTGGAATTGCTGCACAGTACGGCATCACTAGCATCCCAACGGTCTACGTTTTCAAAGATGGTGAACGTGTTGCTACTTCAGTAGGGGCGAAACCTTTACATGTCTTTGAACAGGAGTTCGCTGACTACCTTAGCTAAAACTAGATAGACAAAGGTGGGGCTGTCGTTGTCGACAGCCCCACCTTTTTGCGTCTACTCCTCTTGGGTCTAACGAGTACAGGCTCATTCGTAGACCACTGTTAGATCTCAGTCAGCAGATTCTGGGCTAATGACTGCCATAATTCGGTTCAAATCATCAACTGAAGCGAAATCGATTGCGATACGCCCTTTTTTGGCACCAAGGGTGATTTTTACCGATGTATCAAGGAGATCAGTTAACGACGATGCCATCTCATCAAACTGCTGAGTATTACGTCGCGGCCGGACGGGTGCTTTAGCAGCGTCCTCCTGGTTTCGTGCCATAAGCGTTGCCAGCTCTTCTGTTGCGCGAACAGATAAAGACTCATTGATCACCCGTTGAGCCAGCTGGTTCATCAGCGATTGGTCTGAGAGCCCAAGAATTGCTCTGGCATGTCCAGCCGACAACACCCCGGAGGCAACCTGCCTTTGGATGGCGGGTGGCAAATTCATCAAGCGCAGCGTATTCGAAATATGCGGCCGGGAACGCCCGATACGTTTCGACAAGATCTCCTGGGACCAACCGAAATCGTTCATGAGTTGCTGGTAGGCTGCTGCCTCCTCTAACGCGTTCAACTCACTGCGGTGAATATTCTCGAGTAGCGCTTCACGAAGCATATCTTCGTCTGCGGTATCCCGAATGATTGCAGGGATAGTGTCTAAACCAGCACGCTTAGACGCCCGCCAGCGGCGTTCACCCATAATCAATTCATATTTGTTGGGTGTTTCCGTTGTCCTTACAACTACCGGCTGTAAGACACCAACCTCGGATATCGACGCAACAAGTTCGATCATGGATTCTTCATCGAACTCATCACGTGGTTGCCGGGGATTGGGAACGATGTCGTCGACTAGAATTTCATTAAGGAGACTACCGTCACCGGACTCGACCTTTGTTTCTGTCGAATCCTCGTTGTCCCATGACGTACGTGTACGATCCAGTATGGGGTTGGGCATTGCTGCCCGCGATGCCTTGTGCTTTGTTGATTCAGTTTGACTGGTGCCGGCATCACCAAAAAAAAGATCAGAAGGTCGTTTACGATCTCGGGCAGGCTTTGCGCCGTCGAGGTATCGAAGCTCAATAGAGTCCTTTGGCTTCGTTGAATCAACTGCAGGTGCTTGATCTGTGATTTGGGTGGCTTCAGAACTCTCGTTGCTGTCTGTGTCGTTTTCCTCTTCGGGTTCTATCTCAGATGTGTTTTGGATCAGTGCTCCTAGGCCCCGTCCTAGTCCACGTCTACTCTTTTTTGGTTGCTGCGTCATTCGTTCTCCTCCGCTGCTTCAGAAACCTTGACTCCACCTCTATTATCATAGCTTTTTTGGCAAGATTTTGCGCTGTTTCACGTGAAACGACCATGGCGTTTTGCGGATGATTATTTTAACTGACTATGAGAAAGGAGTAGGGACAATGAATTTACTCCTCCTACCGTATGAACCACTACCAAAAGCTATTCGATGGTCAATAACTGCGTGTTTCACGTGAAACTGGACATCAATGATTGCATATATTGATGGCTGCAGCCGCAATTCCTCCAAAGTAGCCAAGCAACACGTTGCCTCCGTCGCCATTCAATCTGTGATGAGCAATAAGTTTTACCTTTTACGCGCCCCATAGTGATCAAAGATTATTATTCGGGCCAAGTATCGACGTTTCACGTGAAATAGGAGTGATCTTCGTCTTTGCCTTAAAGAATAGATTCGATGAAGAATCCATTTTCGTAGGAACCAGACAGTAAACGCGACGTTACACGGTAAAATGCGTTTATTACCGAGGAACCTACTCCGGAATCTAAAATTACCCATCCATTGCCTCTCGAATACGCATCTATAGACATAAACCAATGGCGCAGAACCTTCCGAAAGGACCCAACATGCTCGTAATGTTTCACATGAAACGGACCGGATATACCCAATTTATAGCTGACTAGACTTCAGACTATCAATACTGATAGCACCGGGTAGCTTATAATAATTTTGGGTGTAAATGGTTTCTCCTTAGTACACGTATCAAACAATCAACAACCTGGATGGCGACCATGACTAGCGAATGCCATTGCAAAATCACTCTACCCAATACTGCTCTTCTGACTATTGTGAAACAAAATTTGAAATTTGTTGACCCAGACGAGGGTGTGCGAATAGTGCCCTAAATGACCAAAAACTCTCATGTGAATCCGGCAGTATCTGCAACTGCACATCTGGTCGAGACAATGAGCAACCTATATTCAACCCAATAGTTTAGGCTTTGCGATTAGGCTTACAGATATTGCATTGTTTCACGTGAAACGAAGTTACTGATCCTTCCTAGTTCATATAAACAGGACTAAAGAATACGGCGCAACCACCAATTCCGACTGGAATACTCGAATACTGAACTGAGTTGGCAACTACTATAATTCTCTTGGAACCTTTACTCTGCTTCTCGACAGAGTGGTATCCTAACAGAAACCGTTTCACGTGAAAACGCACTCGACACTGCCTTAATTACGAAGACTTCAGATTTCCTAACCGTGTGGCCTCTAGCCACCGTCCCATCAGAAAGCAGTATTTGGGCACTAAAGGGAGCGTTTGCAAAGCAAAAGCGAAGACATAAAGGCAGCTTCAGTACATCTCAAGGTCACGTAAAACAATACTGGATCAGCCACTGCAGATTTATTCGTGTGTAGGTCTTCTTTTGGCCATGAAAAATTTATACCGGCATCGAGAATGTCGTAAAGAGTGCCAAAACTGGAGCCTTATGTTTCAAATATACCGGCTGACGCGTAGAGGCACCAAGAGTGGTTTCACGTGAAATTCGTCGAGAATATTTTAGAAGACGGCAGGGGAGGCAACATTTTCTATGATTTCGGGAACATTATTACGCAACAATACTCTGCGCCGGAAACTAAGCAGATAACAACCAGATCCACCTGTCGAGTTTCACGTGAAACACTAATAGCATGGAACAAAAAAATACCGACCCAGATAGAAGCAACGGTATCAGACGAATTTGGGTGTTCGTTCGTTGTTATTCGGCATTAAGATTTTGGACCGCTTGCGCTATACAAAAGCATCAATTCGGCTTACACGCAAGAATTCAGTCTCGGCGCCTACTTTGATATAGACAACTAAAGTAGATTGACTTTAATAACGCTTTCTATGAGGCTTTTACACCACGGTCGGCGATCTCCATAGCTGCCTCACGGTAGCTCAGAGCACCCGTAGAACTTGGATCGTAAGTGAGAACACTTTGCTGGTACGAAGGTGCCTCTGAGATCCTGACATTCCTAGGAATCACAGTTTTCAATACCTGACCTGGGAAATACTCGCGGACTTCTTCAGCGACTTGAACCGCTAAATTGGTCCTTGAATCGAACATCGTGAGCACGATAGTAGATACATGGAGCTCTGGATTGAGGTGCTCTTGAATCATTTGAATGTTTTTAACTAATTGCGAGAGACCTTCAAGGGCATAATATTCTGTCTGAATTGGAATGAGTACTTCATTCGCCGCAACGAAAGCGTTTACGGTTAGCAGCCCAAGGCTAGGTGGACAGTCGATAAAGATATAATCAATACGTTCTAAGCCGCTCTCTTCACGATATTCAAAGTACCGTTGTAAAGCCCGCGATAAACGTTGCTCCCTTGCTACCAAGGACACCAGCTCGATCTCAGCCCCAGCTAAGTCGATCGTTGACGGTGCCACCAACAGATTATCCGTGTCTGGATTTTCATACAGGACATCTTTGAGTTCATAGTCTTCGATGAGCACATTATAAATTGAAGGGACGCCCTGTTGGTGTGGAATATTCAATGCCGTTGACGCGTTACCCTGCGGGTCAGTATCAATAACCACGACATTCATTCCAGCACGTGCCATAGCCGTGGCGAGATTTACGGTTGTGGTCGTTTTGCCAACGCCACCCTTTTGATTCGAGATAGTAATGATACGGGTATGATCGGGGCGAGCCATCCGTTTGGTTTTTAGCTTTTCACGCCGACGCTTCTCTGATTCCAATTCACGGGCCAGCGGAGTCGATGCAGCACTCGTGGCACTCTTCGGCGTTTCACGTGAAACTTTCTCCTGATCGACCAAACCAGCCTCCATTACTTTAAATTTGAACTAAATTATATTCCGATTACGAGCCATAGGTAAGTCTTGCAACTGTTGTAGGCACTTCCAAGAGTTCGTCTCCGACAGTTACCACTTCACTATGTTGGGTTTGGAATTTTCGTAAAACCTTATCGGCCTTTTCAAGTTCATTGGCAGCACTTTGACCCTTAATCGCCAATAACTCTCCACTGCCATGCAACAAGGGAACTGTCATTGGTATCAACGACTTCATTGCCGAGACAGCTCTGGCAGTCACAATATCGACATCTACCGTCTCAACAACCTGCTCCGAACGAGCACGCAACACGTCAACATTCTCCAGTTCCAAATCGTCAATAACCATATCGAGCCAATCAACTCGGCGTTCCAATGGCTCAATGAGAATAAATTGTACATCTGGGCGCGCAATAGCCAACGCAATGCCAGGGAGGCCTGCCCCAGAGCCGACATCAGCAACTAAAGCACCCTTAGGAATCAGCTCGTGTACCACTGCACAGTTCAGCACATGGCGATCCCACATTTTAGTGATCTCACGGGGACCCAGTAAACCCCATTCGATACCGGTAGTAACCAGGTGTTCTACGAACCGTTCAGCAAGGTCTGTCTGTTCACCGAAGAGCACTTCAACAGCATCGACAATCCAGGCGTCCTGACGTTCGAGTTGGGCGACCGAGGGGTCTGTTTCCGGTACAGGTCGATTCGTCAACGCTACTCTCCGACGCTAATGACAACGTGACGGCGTGGACCTTCACCTTCCGATTCAGAATGCAGGCCTGCTTCAGCTACAACGTCGTGGACGATTTTACGTTCGTATGGGCTCATTGGTTTCATATGCTCAACATCGCGGGTTTCTTCGACCCTAGCAATAGCTTCGCGTGCCTGCTTGCGCAGGTTTTCAGCACGTTGCACCCGGTGGTTGGCAATGTCCAAAATCAACCGTGAGCGTTGACCGGTGGAGGACAGCACAGCTAAGCGAGTCAGTTCTTGCAGTGCTTCCAGCGTCTTACCGTCCTTGCCTACAAGTCCCTGAACTTCCTCATCGTCATCGGGTGCTAGAACAGAGAGGTATGTGCGATTATTACGCACTTCGATGTCGATATCGCCATCAAGATCGGCGATATCGAGAAGTTCTTCCACATAGTCGGCGGCGTAATCGCCTTCCGCTTCAATATCTGAAACCTCGTTGGTCTCTTCAGCGACGTCTTCCATTGAGTTGGACTGTTCTACATTCATCGTTTCTTCCTAGGTTTCCTCACAGGTTGTTTGCGCTGGCCCTTTGGCTTATCTTCTTGAGCCTCAGCTTTTTCACGAGCTTCATCAGCAGCTTTACCTACCGGTGGAAGGCCTTTAGCTGCCCGGCGCTCATTGAGTTCACGTTCTGCAATGGAGCCTGGGGTAGGGTTACGCCGAATAATAAAGAGTTGTTGTCCAACTGCCCAGAAGTTGGTCGCGGTCCAGTAAATCAAGACACCAATTGGGAAGTTGAAACCACCGATGGCAAAAATCGCTGGGAATGCATACAGCATGATCTTTTGGGTTTGGGCAAATTGACCGGTTTGTGCCGCCTCAGACATGTTCTTACCCATCAGGGTTTTTTGCATATAGAACATCGCCGTGACCATCAAGATAATCAAGATGACCGATACGATCACGACATTGAGGTCGAAGTTTTCACCGATGTTATCTTTCAGCACATCGGACATCTGCGCGCCAGCAAACGACGAGTTTGCAAAAGAATGAACTTCTTCGGTTGACAGCGCGCCGATAGATTCGCCACTGTCGGCTGCTCCTGAGGCTCCTACTAGTACCCGGTAGAGAGCAAAGAAGAATGGCATCTGCACAAGCATCGGCAGACATGCCGCAAACGGACTCGTGCCGCGTTCCTTAAACAGCTGTTGCTGTTCCATAGCCATCGCTTGACGCGATAGCTGGTCTTTTTTGTTTTTGTATTTTTCCTGCAGTTTTTTGATCTCTGGCTGCAGTTCTTGCATGGCACGTTGGGATTTGATCTGCTTCACGAACACTGGGATCAGCAGTGTTCGGATGAGAATTACCAGTAAAAATAGCGCTAAGGTCCAGGTCCAGCCGGAGTCGTATTCCATGCCCAACCCGCTCAGTAACGAGTGGAAGACACTGAGCACCCATGACACCGCCCATTTGAAGGGGAGGAGAATTGTGTCAAAAAATCCCATAGTTTATTTATCCTCTTCGGTGGCCTCATTGTCCGGTGGAATTACCGGGTGGTTCAGTTCAATAATGAATGGTTGTTTGCCATCCGGCCAAATCCTATTCCCTGGTGGAACCGGATCTATGCCACCATCTTGCCAAGGATGACAACTCAGCACTCGTCGTCCTGCCATAAGGCTACCCTTAATGGCCCCGTGCGTATAAACAGCTTCTAGGCCGTAAGCTGAACACGTCGGAAAGAATTTACATACATCTCCGTAGCTTGGAGAGATAACTTTTCGATATGCCCGCAGGAGCCAACCCATAAGTGTAGACGGCAGAGCACGAAGTACACCCCATTCCGTTGCGCTATCTTTTACGACAAACGGCGATGGCTGTATCCCATTAGGTTCTTCCTGGTGCTCACAGCTGTTCTGCACGACGCATATACTTTCTCAGTGCCCCGCGAACCGCATGGGTCGTTGCTTCTTGAAGCTCAGCAAAACTGGCGCTGCTTGAAGCCGGTAGTGCTCGGATGACCAGATCAACTGAGCCCTCAATTACCTCCATGCCCAGCCCACTTTCAAAAAGCTCGGCGATGATGGCACGCAGCCGACGTTTGGTTTTATTTCGGGTAACCGCGTTGCCGACGGCCTTGGAAACAATAAACCCCGCCCTCGGCTCATCCTCGGTGGGACGAATATTTGCAGATACAACAACGTTCCGATTGCCGAAACGGGAACCGGAACGTTGTGTATCAAAAAATTGTGCTGCAGTGCGTATCCGTTGGTGTTGCGGTAGCACTCGATCAGGCTCCTGTCGCCACCGGCACCGACACGTCCTACTAGGCGCTTAGACGTGCGCGACCCTTGCCACGGCGGGCGGACAAGACTGCACGACCGGCGCGAGTACGCATACGGGAACGGAAGCCATGCTTACGGGCACGGCGGCGGTTATTCGGCTGAAAAGTCCGCTTAGTCACTGTTAATTCTCCACACTCAATCAAACGCAGAAGCATGCTTGGGAAGTACGTTCAAACTGAGTTTGCCCAAAAACTTCGGCGATATTAGGTCATTTGCTGTTCATATCTTTCCGGCGGCGGCCAAAAAGGGCACGCTACTACCCCGGTTAAGACTCAATAAGTCTATGAATAGCAAACCGTTTGGTCAAATTCGAGATCGTAATTCAGTTACCTCTGAGTGCCACTATGTGAATAAGCTGTGCATATCTTTGTTCACCCTGTGGATATAAAGGCTAAGGTTGTGACAGTAGATGTGCCAGAACATTGCAGGTACTGGCAGAGTACGGACACAACTTGTGGATAAAGCGTGGCGAAAATATTGCGCCCTGATGCAAAATTCGTTTATCAGGAGGGCAAGGATGAATTGGGGTTTTAACGGATGAGTGTAAGCGATTCGATCATCAACTCGTGGCAGCGAGTTGTTGAGAAAGTACGCGCTTCTGGTGACGTGGGGCTAAGTCAGATGGGCTTTTTAGATCTTGCACATCCCCAAGGGCTCATCGCCAACACGTTACTTTTAGCGGTTCCCAATGAAATGACCCGAGATATCCTCGAGAACCATCTCCATCAATATCTTGCCGATGCACTCACGGACGTTTTTGGCACTGATATCAATTGTGCCTACTCTATTGACACCAATCTGCATGCCACCACACCGGAAATCTCGACTTCTCCCCAGCGCACTATCCCCGACACTGAACATGTGGATAACGTTGTGGATATCTCTGAAGCCCCAGAAGCTCCCACCGAAGAAGAACCTACCGGTGAAACGCTTATAGAAGAATTATTTAGTTCCCAAACCAATCCAGCACCATCGCCAAGCGGTGGTACTCAGCTCACGGTGCCACCAAGTTCTGGGGAACGCTCCCGGCTCAATGTCCACTACCACTTCGATAACTTCATTACAGGTTCATCCAACCGTTTTGCTCACGCCGCTGCATATGCGGTATCGGAACAACCTGCGAAATCGTATAATCCGTTATTTATCTATGGAGAGTCAGGGCTCGGAAAGACCCACTTACTCCATGCTATTGGGCACTATGCTCAAGAACTCTTCCCCGGTTTACGCGTTCGCTACGTTAATTCTGAAGAATTCACTAACGATTTTATTAATTCTATTCGCCACGACGAAGGTGCTTCCTTCAAGCAGATCTACCGCAATGTAGACATTCTGCTAATTGATGACATCCAATTCATGGCCAATAAAGAAGCCACCGTTGAAGAGTTCTTCCACACATTCAACGCCTTGTACAACAACCATAAACAAGTTGTGATCACTTCCGATCTGCCACCTAAGCAGCTGTCAGGATTCGAAGAGCGTCTTCGTTCTCGTTTCGAATGGGGTCTTACAACAGACATCCAGCCACCGGATCTTGAAACCCGAATTGCGATCTTGGCGAAAAAGGCCGATTCAGAAGGTATCACTGTGCCCAAAGACGCACTGGAATACATCGCTTCACGCATCGATACCAACATTCGTGAACTGGAAGGTGCTCTGACCCGTGTCACTGCCTATGCCTCATTGAATAATGAACCAATTAATTTGGACCAGGCCCAGTACATCCTCAAAGATCTGATCACCGACGACAATGCCCAAGAAATTACATCCGATTTGATCTTGGACGAAACGGCAAGCTATTTCGGTTTTACCCTGGCGGATCTGCAATCTAAATCCCGCACCAGAACACTGGTAACCGCACGTCAAATAGCCATGTATTTGCTGCGGGAGCTAACCGAAATGTCATTGCCGCGCATTGGCGCAGAATTCGGTGGACGAGACCACACCACAGTGATGCACGCAGATCGGAAAATCCGAGATCTGATGAGCGAACGTCATGCTATTTACAACCAGGTCACTGAATTAACGAACAAAATCAAGCAACGGGCAAGAAACGTTTAAAAATTTTTGTGGTGCATAGCAGCACAAAAATAACTAAATTTTTCCGATTACGCCTGCCTACCTTGAGGTTAAGGTTGAAGCCATCTCCACATACCCCTATTAACCCTATTGTGGCTTGAACGCGTACCACGCACCGATCTGCTAAAAATAGGGGTCCACTGCAATCCACAGAGATCCACAAGGTTTTCCACAGGTAAATTCAGTAGTCTTTTCAGGCTGTGGATAACCCTGTTGATAATTAAGGGGATAACGGTAGTAGGACTGAGGATAAGTCACTAAAACGGTGGAATCACAACGATGTAAGACCATCGTCTCTACACACAATGCTCACAAGCAAAACGTGGATAATGCACTTAATCCTCCACAGGAATAGGGTTGCAATACCGACGATGCACAAGCTTTTCCACAATATCCACAGCACTTACTAACACCCCTGATCCTTTAAATACCTCTAAATAACGATGAGCCGAATTTTTGGTTCACCACAAAGAACTGAGCTTCGAAATCACTAGTCGACGTAAACAGCTAAATCACGCTAAGCTGTCTAAGCACCCCTATATTTTTCGGGTGTCCAAATTCGTTGTCATTAAGCAAACTTGTGTTGCAATTTTCTGAGGGAAGGCAGACTCTTCGTGAAGTTCACAATCGGACGGGATGTTCTTACTGACGCTGTCACATGGACCGCACGTTCTTTGTCTCCTCGACCACCCGTTCCCGTTTTACGTGGTTTGCTAATCACCGCAGAAAATAACTTAGTTTCGATCGCCAGTTTCGACTACGAAACTTCAGCTCAGCTCGATGTTGAAGCTCATATTGAAACCGACGGCCAGATTCTGGTCGAAGGTCGCATGCTCAATGACATCGTCAAATCATTGCCGAATGCACCGGTCACTATTGAGCTCACCGAATCTCGAGTTATCCTGACCTGTCAAAATTCAACATTTACCCTGGCGACCATGCCGGTTGAAGAATATCCGGCTTTACCTGCAATGCCTGAAGTTGCCGGCACTATTGATGGCTCAGTATTTTCCGAGGCTATCTCCCAAGTTGCAGCTGCAGCATCCAAAGATGACACCTTACCGATCTTGACCGCCGTCAAGATCGAAATCGAAGGCGACACGATCACCTTTTTGGCCACCGACCGTTATCGTCTGGCCATGAAAGAAATTACTTGGACACCACACAATCCACAGATTTCCACTTCGGTACTGGTCAAATCCCGCACCCTTACCGAAGTTGCCCGTTCACTAGGTGGTGGAGGAGAAATCGAATTTCGTCTTGCAGCAGACGAAGACGAGGCCGAACTTGTTGGCTTTTCATCTGGTGGTCGTCGTACCACCAGCCTGCTCGTCGATGGCGAATATCCCAAGATTCGTTCCCTGTTCCCTGAAGAATCCAATATTTATGCAACCGTAGATACCGGCCAACTTGTTGAAGCCGTCAAGCGTGTTGCTCTGGTTGCTGAACGCAACACTTCGCTAATGATGATGTTTAGCGGAAACGAAGTTGCCCTTTCTGCAGGCCAAGGTGACGACGCCTCAGCTACCGAATCGGTCCCAGTCCAGCTGGAAGGTGAAGATATCACCGTAGCTTTCAACCCCGCTTACCTTTCCGAAGGGCTCAATGTGATCGGGGGCCAATACACCCGTTTTGCATTCACCAGTGCACCAAAACCCGCCTTACTGACCGGCAAGCAAGAACTTGAAGGACCACAGAATGAGGATTATCGGTATCTGGTGATGCCGATCCGCATACCGAATTAACCGTGTATCTTTCACACCTTTCGCTTACGAATTATCGTTCCTATGAACAGGCCGAGATTGCGCTCAACCCCGGCCCAAACATTCTGATTGGTGCAAATGGTGTCGGAAAAACCAATGTTGCTGAAGCAATCAACTATTTGGCTGTCCAGCACTCCCACCGGGTGTCCAATGATCACCCGCTTGTGCGCATCGGCCAAACCCAGGCACTAGCTCGCGGGCGAATTCACCGTGGCGAACAAGCCGTATCCATCGAATACGAAATCAACCCCGGAAAATCCAACCGGGTGGCAATTAACCGTGGAGCACCACAGGCCGCACGACAGGCCTACGGTATTTTCAAAGCCGTCCTCTTTGCCCCCGAAGATATCGAACTCATTAGCGGCCAACCAGATATCCGCCGTCGATTCATGGATGACCTCATCGTGCAAATGCGACCGGCCCTTGGCGATGCACGACGGGATTTTGATCGGGTCCTACGCCAACGCAATGCGCTACTTAAATCCGGACGGAAACCGGGAGCCTGGACCCCAGAACACGAATCCACACTGGCAGTGTGGAACGAACACTTATCAAAGGCAGCCGCACGACTAATCAACGGACGATTACATGCCTTACGGCTACTGGCTGCCCCCACCTCCAAAGCGTATGCAGAACTATCCAATGGCAATAAACCCGCCGGTTTTGCCTACCAATCCACTGTCCCTTTAGCAACGGGCCAACACGCCGAAGTGCCCGATGAAACACAATTATATGAAGCCGTCTTAGCTGCACTGGAAGAGGCCTACCAAGCAGAACGAGACCGCGGCGTCACACTGGTGGGACCTCACCGCGACGATCTTGTGATCACCTTAGGACCGGCACCAGCAAAAGGCTTCGCCTCCCACGGAGAAACCTGGTCGCTAGCGCTAGCCCTGCGCTTGGCTTCCTATAATGTGCTTTGCCAAGATGATCCCAATCCGGCAGCCCAACCGGTGTTGATCCTGGACGATGTATTCGCTGAACTTGATGCCGCCCGACGAACACGCCTGGTCGAAATGACTCGAGATGCAGAACAATTAATTATCACTGCTGCGGTGACTGCGGATATCCCCGAAGAACTCAGCGGAACCCATATCCCCATCCAAATGTCGGATGGGCTATCGACCTCGGGCGAACACCACGAGTCACTTGAGGCCCTTAGGATTCTTGAGGCCAATTATTTTGCCGATGCTGAAGGAAGCCAGCCAATAGATACACCCGATGATCCATCGGATGGGGTAGCTGATGACTGAAGATACCCAGGACCACGACGACATTGACGCAGCCGCTGCGGCATTACAGCGTGTTAGACAGGCCGCCGCCGAAGCCGGATATCAACCCGGCATGGCAGGCCAGCACCAACGCCGTGCCAAACGGAAACGCACCACAAACGATACGCCGGTCCGCTCTGCCGGACCCCAACCATTAGGGGATATTTTTTCAAAATTTCTCGCCCAGCGAGGCTGGAAAGAACCGGTAGCTGTTGGATCAGTATTGGCAGATTGGGCATCGATCGTTGGCCCACAGATCGCAGAAAATACCGAAGTTGAGAAATTTGAAAACGCCCAATTGGTGCTGCGTGCCTCATCTACGGCATGGGCCACCCAATTGCGCCTACTCACCCCGCAATTAATGCATAAATTCGACGAGGTCTTAGGTACCGGAGTGATCACGAAACTAGAGATTAAAGGCCCGGCGGGCAGAAACTATGGTCACCGGGCGAGACCTGGACGGCGCTAAGTTTCGAAGCGTTACAACGGCCTGCAGAGCGTTTTATGGCTCCGAAGACGAATACGCCCACATAATCCGTCCCACCACGCGCCCACAGAGGCCATTCTGGACGTTCTGACCACTGTTTTAGCCCACAGCACCCCTGAATTTTGGGCGAAACTGCAATAAATGTCGTAGAATAGGGACGTTATAGCCTTTCTGATTTTGATCTGCAGTGCTGTTAAGGAGCAAAACGGCCCGTGTCTGAAAACCTAACTGACAATAATGTAGCTGCGCCTACTGAAGTGCATTCCGAAATGCAGCGCGTAGAGCATTCCTACGAAGCCGGCGACATTACCGTCTTGGAGGGGCTCGAAGCGGTTCGGAAACGTCCGGGGATGTACATCGGATCGACTTCCGAACGCGGGCTACACCATCTGGTTTATGAAGTCGTAGACAACTCCGTGGATGAGGCACTTGCCGGTTATGCCGACACCATCAACGTCGTCTTACAAAAAGACGGCGGCGTCCGTGTGGAAGATAACGGCCGCGGCATCCCGGTGGAAATGCACCCCACTGAAAATAAACCCACCGTTGAAGTGGTTATGACTGTATTGCACGCCGGGGGTAAATTCGGTGGCGGCGGGTATGCCGTTTCCGGTGGGCTACACGGTGTCGGCGTCTCAGTGGTTAATGCGCTTTCTGCGCGCGTTGAAACCGAAATTCGGCGTGATGGCCACATTTGGAAAATCTCGTTCAAAAACGGTGGCATCCTGGATACCGCCTTACAAGAAGTCGGTACCACCGATGAAACCGGGACGACGCAGACCTTCTACCCGGATCCAGAAATCTTTGAAACCACCTACTTTGATTTCGAAACGATCCGTGCGCGCTTCCAACAGATGGCCTTTTTGAATAAAGGCTTGCGCATCACGCTCACCGATGAACGTGAAATCATTGAGGAAACGACCTACGCCGACGAAATTGCTGGGGAAACCGACAGCGAAACCCTGGCTGATGCAGAAGCCGAAATCCAAGCTGATGGTGACGAAACTGCCGAAGCCACCGAAAATACTGTTCGTATGGTGGACTACCTCTACGAAAACGGTCTGCTGGACTATGTCACCCATCTCAATAAATCCAAGCGCGCCGAAATTATCCACGACGACGTCATTGCCTTCGAGAAGGAAGACACCGATCTTGGCATGTCCATTGAAGTGGCCATGCAGTGGACCACCGCATACTCCGAATCGGTACACACCTATGCCAACACCATCAACACCCACGAGGGTGGTACCCACGAAGAAGGCTTCCGCGGTTCACTGACCTCGCTGGTCAACCGGTACGCCCGCGATAAACAACTCCTGCGCGATAAAGACGATAACCTCACCGGTGACGACATTCGCGAAGGTCTGACCGCCGTCATTTCGGTCAAACTGGCCGAACCCCAGTTCGAAGGCCAAACCAAAACTAAACTGGGCAACTCCGAGGTCCGCGGCTATGTGTACTCGGTGATGACCGAACAGCTAGGCGACTGGTTGGAAAGCCATCCGGGCCCGGCCCGCGATATTATTCGCAAAGCCCAACTTGCCGCCCAAGCACGCGTGGCCGCCCGCAAAGCCCGCGAAAACGCGCGCCGCAAATCGCCGTTGGAATCCTTTGGCATGCCCGGCAAACTCTCGGACTGCTCTTCGACCAACCCGGAAGAATCCGAAATCTACATTGTTGAAGGTGACTCGGCCGGTGGCTCAGCCAAACAAGGCCGCGACCCACGCACCCAGGCCATCCTGCCGTTACGCGGCAAGATTCTCAATGTCGAACGCGCCCGCCTGGATAGGGCCATGGGCAACGCTGAAGTCCAAGCCATGATCACTGCCTTTGGTACCGGTATTGGCGAAGACTTCGATATCGCCAAAGCACGCTACCATCGCATCGTGCTGATGGCCGATGCCGATGTGGACGGCCAGCACATCACCACCTTGCTATTGACCTTGTTATTCCGGTACATGCGCCCGCTGATCGAACACGGCTACGTCTACCTAGCCCAGCCACCGCTATACAAAATCAAATGGTCCAACCAACCCGATGAACACGTCTTCACCGATGAACAGCGCGATGCCGCACTGGAACGGGGCGAAGAAAAAGGTTGGCGACTACCCAAAGACAACTCCATCCAACGCTATAAGGGCCTGGGCGAAATGAACTACCAGGAACTCTGGGAAACCACCATGGACCCAGAACGGCGCACCCTGCTGCAAGTCACCATGGACGACGCCGCAGCAGCAGACCAAGTCTTTTCCATGCTGATGGGTGAAGATGTGGAATCCCGGCGTAACTTCATCCAAGAAAACGCCAAAGACGTCCGATTCCTCGACATCTAACGTCCCAAGCCCAAACGCGAGAAACCCACTTTTTCAACGACCACTTGAGAGATGACAGCCCGTGAGTGACGAGCAAACACCCACCACCGACCAAGGTGTAAACCAGATCGACCTGCAGACCGAAATGAAACGGTCATACCTCGATTACGCCATGGCCGTGATCGTGGGACGTGCCCTGCCCGATGTGCGAGACGGCCTGAAACCAGTACACCGCCGCGTCATCTACGCCATGTTCGACGGCGGCTACCGCCCCGACCGCGCCTTCAATAAGTCCGCGCGCGTTGTCGGCGACGTCATGGGCCACTACCACCCCCACGGCGACACCGCCATCTACGACACCCTGGTACGCCTCGTCCAAGACTGGGTCATGCGTTACCCGCTGGCCCTGGGCCAAGGCAACTTCGGGTCCCCCGGTAACGATGGGGCGGCAGCCCAGCGGTATACCGAAACCAAAATGGCACCGCTGGCCATGGAAATGGTCCGCGATATCGACGAAGACACCGTCGACTTCCAAGACAACTACGACGGCAAACAACAAGAACCCACCGTCCTGCCATCGCGCTACCCCAATCTGTTAGTCAACGGCTCCACCGGCATTGCCGTGGGCATGGCAACCCAAATCCCACCGCATAACCTGCGCGAAGTAGCCGAAGGTGTGCAATGGTACCTGGACAACCCAGAAGCCAGCCGCGAAGAACTACTAGAAGCCCTACTAAAACGCATCAAGGGCCCAGACTTCCCAGCCGGTGCCCAAATTCTGGGCCACTCCGGAATCGAACAGGCCTACCGCACCGGTCGTGGCTCCATCACCATGCGTGCGGTGGTCAATGTCGAAGAAATCCAAAACCGCACGGCACTGGTAGTCACCGAACTGCCATACATGACCAACCCGGATAACCTGGCACGCCGTATTGCCGAGCTCATCAACGAAGGCAAACTGTCCGGTATCGCCGATGTGCGGGATGAAACCTCCGGGCGCACCGGCCAGCGGCTCATCATCATTCTGAAACGTGATGCGGTGCCAAAGGTCGTACTCAATAACCTGTATAAGCACACCGCACTACAAGAAAACTTCTCCGCCAACATGCTGGCACTGGTTGACGGTGTGCCACGCACCCTATCGCTGGATGGTTTCGTCCACTACTGGGTTAAACACCAGATCGAAGTTATTGTGCGCCGTACCGCCTACCGCAAACGCAAAGCCGAAGAACGCGCACACATCCTACAGGGCCTGCTCAAAGCCCTGGATATGCTCGACGAAGTCATCTCCACCATTCGGGCTTCGGCATCCGCCGATGTGGCCCGCGAAGAACTCAAAAACCTGTTGAGCATCGATGACGAACAAGCCCGAGCTATCCTGCTGATGCAGCTGCGTCAGCTGGCCGCGTTGGAACGCCAAAACATCCAGGATGAATACGATGAACTGCAAGCCAAAATCGCCGAATACATTGCGATTCTGGAATCACCCACCCGTCAGCGTGAAGTCATCTCAGAAGAACTTGCCGGCATCATCGAACGCCACGGGGATGAACGTCGCACCGAAATCCTCTACGGCTATGACGGCGACATGTCGGTTGAAGACCTCATCCCAGAAGAAGAAGTTGTTGTCACCATCACCCGCTCCGGCTACGTCAAACGCACCCGCGTTGACAGCTACCGGGCACAAAACCGCGGTGGTAAAGGCGTACGCGGGGCAGCCCTGAAGGACGAAGACGTGGTAGAACACTTCTTCACCACCTCCACACACAACTGGCTACTATTCTTCACCAACTATGGGCGCGTCTACCGGGTCAAAGGCTATGAACTCCAAGACGCCGGCCGAGACGCCCGTGGCCAACACGTGGCAAACGTGCTGGCATTTCAACCCGATGAACACATCGCACAGGTTCTGACCCTGGACTCCTACCAGGATGAACCGTACCTGGTGTTGGCCACCAAAACCGGGATGGTCAAAAAGACCCGATTGGAAGACTACGACAGTCCACGCCAGTCAGGCCTCATCGCCATCAACCTGCACGAAGGCGATGAAGTGGTTGCAGCCAAACTCATCGACAACACCCAAG
>Ga0209487_1000446_pt1 | contig 37903 bp, 38 predicted proteins | sample Poulit2012_FD_187524 | JGI IMG/M metagenome (GOLD analysis project Ga0209487, IMG submission 187524) | Agricultural soil microbial communities from Georgia to study Nitrogen management - Poultry litter 2012 (SPAdes) (version 2) | ecosystem: Environmental > Terrestrial > Soil > Agricultural land...
AACGGACAAATAACTTTATTGCAACGCTCGCTGATTTTGTACTTAATTTTTCTGCCATCTTCGTATTGTTGCATTTAATGGATTTTCTAGGTGATCGATTAATGGCTTCTTTTATTACGGCATCAGCGTTGACTATTTATGAACTCTTTTTTCATTTATATGTCAATGAAAAATTGGGTTTAATGCAACGTCAAATTCCAATCCATCGATATGATTACATGACAGAATTTACGAGAGACTTCGATCCGTTTCTTGATGATGAAGATGATGATGAAGATTATTATTAACTTGATAAAGCCAGCGTGAATATTACGTTTACGCTGGTTTTTTTCTGTGAAAAAACAGAAAAAATTATTTTAACTTATATTTAACCTTTCTCGTTTATGATTACATTTATGTACAAAGAAATCTACATTTAGTTCTTTACGACTGAATTTATGCTGAAAAGAGATTGTTAGTCCTTACAGAGTGGATAAATCTACCTTGTTTTTTTAGTAATAAGATAGTATTTTCATCATAATGAACCTCTATTTTTAAAAAAACTTCAACTTAATGCTGGAATATTTATTAAGTCAATTAACTTTAGTTAATTGTAATAGAGAAATAACTAGGTATAATCAGCTATAAATGATGAACAAAATGTGAACACATCAATTAGGACTTTTCTCGGGGCTTAGATTATCTTTTTAATAAAATGACTGAAAATTCCCAATACATAAGTTACTTTAACATTCTATGAGTATTTGAGATATAAAATAAAATGATAAAAAGGAGTCATTAGAATGATCAGTTTTGTAAAAAGTATCAAATTACGGTATTAAGGAATATTTAAAAAGTCCCTGCATATTTTATATTGTAATCTATCATTAGGTTGCCAATCTATTAAACTAGGAGAATTTAGTAATGATTAAAAAGATAATTGAAACTCAATCAAGCAAAGCTGAATTTCTAGTAAAAAATCATTCGCTTCAAAATCGATCGGCTCTAGATTTTCTGTATTCTCACAATCAAGATGGAACGGTTACGATTGAAAGTTATCAAGGAAATGAGAGAGAAATTATTATTCCTGAAAAGTTAAACGGTAAAAAGGTAACTATTCTCGCTGATTTTTCCTTTGAAGCATGTTATTTAAAACGTGTCATTCTTCCGAATACACTCGTAAAAATCGGTTTTGCAGCATTTGATTTTAATGAACTAACGAGTATTGATATCCCAGAGAGTATAACAGAAATTGGTGGTAGTGCGTTTCGCTCTAATAAATTAGCACATCTTACTATTCCTAATAGTGTCAAGAAGGTAGGAGATTATGCTTTTAGCTCAAATCGTTTAACTCATGTTGATATCTCCGATAATCTCACGAAAATAGAAGATAAATTATTTTTTGATAATCTTTTAACAAAGGTCACTATTCCGGAACAAGTCATTGATATTGGTTATGGGGCATTTGAATCAAATGAATTAACAAGCGTTGACATTCCTGAAAACGTTAAAATAATTCAAGGAAAAGCTTTTTGTCAAAATAAAATTGTAAATTTGGTCATTCCTAAAAATGTAATCATGATTGGATCTAAGGCATTTAGTCATAATCATTTACTTCATACAACATTTTATAATCCCGATCTAGTTATAGGTGATCATATTTTTCATAAAAATTTAGTTGGTAGAAGCCGGTTCAAAATCTATGGGAAGCACTTATCTACTTCAGAAACCTACGCAAAAGAATATGAGTATTCCTTTTCTAGTATATAGCGGTGAATATAATGAGTATATAGCAATTAGCAAAGTGAAAAGACAGGGACTATCTCCTGTCTTTTTTACATATGATTTTAATTGTAGTTATTCGTGTTTTGTTTGCTTTTTCAAACTATGAAATTGATTCTATTTAAAAAAATTTAATTTATTTTAAAATAATGCTTGCATTGTTCGTTATAATGGAATACAATGTGCTTAATAACGAATATGACAATTGCTTTGTTCTTTATAAAGAACGATAATGAAAGCATCTTATTACTTGAGGGGGAGAGAAGTGAAGACATACAAACAGCCTCAACAACATGAAAAAGAAATTAATTTGAAAGAATATGTCGATGTCATCAAAAGAAGATTTTGGATTATAGCTATTATTATTATTTTAACGATTGTTGCTAATTACTATATAAGTTACTATCGATCATTAAATCATATACCACTTTATGAAACATCAACGCGAATGATCTTAGGTTCTGATAAGGAAGATATGAATACTTTAATGGTAATGATTAAAGATCCAATTATTATGGAATCCATTAAGGATGAGCTGGAACTATCTAGAGCTGCTGAAGCTATAGCAGGTCAAATTGAAATAACTAGAATTGATGATTCACAAGTCATTCAAATTTCAGTTGTTGATCAAGATGCCATAACAGCTGCTGCTATTGCAAATGCAACTGCTCAATCTTTCAAGCGAGAAATAGAAAAAATACTTGATTATGAGGATGTTCAACTTTTATCGGAAGCAAAAGAAAATTCAGTTCCAATTAATCTTTCAAATGATCAACAAATGTTAAGTCTTAGTATCATCATCGGTTTTGTTTTTGGGATTGGCACCGCATTTTTTATCGATTCGATTGATGAGAAAGTTAGAAATGAGCGTGAATTAGAAGAGATCATTGATGTACCAGTGTTAGGTACGATAGGAAATATGAAAAAAAAAATCATTTTATTTAACGGAATAGAGTTAGAGGGGAATGAGAGAATCCATCATGTTGCCATTAAAGAAAAGCTATATAGCTAACCAAAATAAATTTCAACTTTTGACTTATTCTCAACCAGAATCCATCATTGCCGATCAATTTAGAGCAATTCGAACGAACTTAAAATTTCTAACACATCAAAATAAACAAAACATTATTCTATTCACCTCCTCTGGACGTGGTGAAGGAAAGTCAACGTTGATCGGAAATTTAGCTGTATCGATTGCCCAACAAGATGAGAAAGTGCTTTTAATTGATGCAAATTTAAGAGACTCAACTCAACATCTACTATTTAACGTTCCAAAAGAAAAAGGATTGACTGATGTTCTAAGCGGTAGTTCAACATTATTTGAAGCGATAAAACATTCTAATACGAAGCACCTCGATATTTTAACAAGTGGTTCAGAAGCGTCAAACCCAACAGAATTATTAGGAAATGAAAATATGATTTCTTTATTACAATTGGTTGCTACAGATTATGATGTGGTCATGATTGACTCAGCTACAGTTTTGGATTCGACGGATACGAGCATCATAGCTAATCAATGCACTGGAGTGATACTCGTTGTTAATAAAGGCAAGACCAAGATAGAGAGTGTCATTGAAGCGAAAAGAGTGTTGAGTTTAGCGCATGCAAAATTATTAGGAGTTATCTTTAATAAAAACTAATTTTTTTAACACAACGCTCTCTATTGAGAACGTTCGGGGATATCTACTTACCGTTATCCATGTAGGTACTCGATCATGCTGTGGGTTTTACTTAGAAACCTTAGACGCATTCGTTGTCAAAAGTGTGATGTGAGGGTGGGTTAGATGCCCGTTATACATATAATAGGACAAATAATTATATGAAAAAGGAGGGAAGAGATGGTTAAGAAAATATTGTATTGTGCAACCGTTGACTATCATTTTAAGGCATTTCACTTACCTTATATGAAGTGGTTTAAAGAGCAAGGTTGGCAAGTAGATGTTGCCTCTGCAGGAGAGATGGATCTAGCTTATACAGACAACAAGTACAACATATCAATTAAAAGATCACCGTTTCATCATTCGAACCTAAAAGCCTATCAACAATTAAAACAGATTATCGATCAAAATGATTATGATTTAATTCATTGTCATACACCATTGGGGGGTGTTTTAGGTCGTCTGGCAGGTAGACAAGCAAGAAAAAAGGGAACGAAAATAATCTACACAGCGCATGGTTTTCATTTTTGTAAAGGTAGCCCAAAACTCAATTGGCTCATATATTATCCAATTGAAAAATATTTAGCTCGATTTACAGATCTGCTAATAACAATTAACCAGGAAGATTTTAATTTAGCAAAAAAACATCATTTCCAAGCAGAACACATTGTAAAGGTGAATGGAGTGGGGGTTGATACCAATCATTTTAAACCCATTGATAAACTAAATAAGCTCAGATTAAAAAAAGCATTTGGTTATAAACCAGATGATTTCTTATTATTTTATGCAGCAGAATTTAATAAAAACAAAAATCATCAATTTTTACTTCATTCATTAGCACTCATTAAAGAGAAACTACCAAATGTAAAGTTGCTCTTGGCTGGTGAAGGAAGCTTATTAGAAGATTCAATAAAGTTAGCGAAACAACTTAATATCAGAGAAAGTGTCGATTTTTTAGGTTTTAGGACTAATATTCATGAGATTTTATCGATATGTGATGTTGCTGTAGCTACGAGTTTGAGAGAAGGCCTCCCTGTTAATGTGATGGAGGCGATGTCTTGTGCTTTACCTGTCGTTGCAATCGATAATAGAGGTCACAGAGAACTTGTTTCAGATAGCCAAACGGGTTGGCTCTTGGAACGCATGGATCCTAAGGTTTATTCAAATAAAATCTTGATACTTGCTGAAGTAGAAGAGTTGACGGAGCAATTTGGAATGAATGGAAGAAAAACAATTATAGAGACATATAGTATTAATAAAGTATTGGCAGATCTCACGTCAATTTATGAGTTCCTTATGGACAAGCAGGAGGATATGTTATGGGCAGCCCAATAAGGGTGTTACACGTTGTTGTCAATATGAATCGTGGTGGCGCGGAAACACTCATTATGAATTTATATCGCAATATTGATCGCTCTAAAGTTCAATTTGATTTTCTGACCTCTAAAGCAGGTGTATTTGATGAAGAGATACTTGCAATGGGTGGTAAGATTTATCGAATTCCTTATGTGACTGAGGGAGGACCGATTGCCTATCGTAGGCGTTTGCGAGACTTTTTTGAATCACATTCATTTTATCCGATTGTTCATTCACATTTGGACAAAATGAGCGGTTTTGTATTGAAGGAAGCAAAAAGGAAAAATATCAAAATTAGAATAGCACACAGTCATAATACAAAAAGTGAAGGTGCCATCGCAATTAAACTATTTAAATGGTTTATTGGTAGAACCATTCTTTCACAAGCTACTCATTATTATGCTTGTTCTCATGATGCAGCGAATTGGTTATTTAAAGACCAGGCATATCAATCATATATTTTGAAAAACGGAATTGAGCTAGATAAGTATAAGTATAGAAAAAATGTAAGAACTGCGATGAGAAAAGAATTGAAGATAGCTGAGGATACTTTTTTAATTGGACATATTGGGCGATTTAATCAACAAAAAAATCATCTCTATCTATTGGAATTATTCGCGGAAATCAATCAAGAATTAAAGAACTGTCAGCTTGTTTTAGTTGGTGATGGACAATTAAGATCAAAAATAGAGGAAAAAATCAGACAATTAAACTTGGACGACAAAGTAATGTTGTTAGGGGTTAGAGGTGATACCCAAAGATTATATCAGGCTTTTGATCTGTTTCTTTTTCCATCATTACATGAAGGCTTACCAGTCACATTAGTTGAAGCTCAAACGGCAGGGCTACCGTGCTTAATATCTGATAATATCACAGAAGAGATCGATCTTGGAAGAGGACTGATCACACAAAGCTCACTTCAAGATAAGGAAGAATGGGTTCAACAGGTAAAAAAATTATCTATGTCTAACAGGTCGAGAATACTGGGTGATGATGGATTTTTAAAAAATTATGAGATCAAAAACATTGTGAAAGAAACAGAAAACAACTATCTTGCTCTAGGAGGAGCTTAAATGAAAAAGTTGACAGTATTCACACCAACATATAATCGAGCATACTGTCTATCAAAATGCTATGAAAGTTTAAAACGTCAATCAAGAAAAGATTTTATTTGGTTAATTATTGATGATGGTTCAACTGATCATACGAAAGAACTTGTCTACTCATGGATTAAGGCAGGCAGTCTTGAGATCGTCTATCATTTTCAAGAAAATCAAGGGATGCACGGAGCACACAACACCGCTTATCAACTGATCGAAACAGAATTAAATGTTTGTATCGATTCAGATGATTATATGCCAGACGATGCTGTAGAAAAGATCTTATCTTATTGGAATCGATATGGCAGTGAAGAGGTTGGTGGAATCATTGGTCTTGATGCTAATCGAAATCATGAGATTATTGGCACTCAGCTTCCGAGCGAGATCAAGTCTTCAACTTTATTTGATCTGCATCATAAACATCGTGTGACAGGAGATAAAAAATTGGTTTATCGAACTGAATTAACGAAAAAATATCCTTATCCTATTTTTGAATATGAAAAATATGTAGGACTTGCTTATAAATATTATTTGCTTGACCAGCATTATGAGATGTTATTAATGAATGACGTGATCTGTAATGTAGAGTATCTGGCTGATGGGTCGTCCAAAAACATGTTAAGGCAATATAAAAGCAATCCACGTGGGTTTTCTTTTTATCGCAAAGAATTGATGAAACTACCACGCGCAACTATTTCTTATAAATTCAGACAAGCCATTCACTATGTCTCAAGCAGTATTTTCAGTAAAAATTATTTGTTTTTGCAAGAGACACCTAATAAAATTCTAACCATTCTAGCCATGCCACTTGGCTTAATTTTATTTATTTATATAACGATTAGAACGCATCGTGTTCCTTCATAACAGTTTGACTAGAAAGGATCGCAATTATGACGATACTCTGGATAAATTTGAGCCTTGTTTTCTTATTTGCCGTTTTTTCACGATATTATGCTCAACCAGCTACCATCGAAGGCAGTATATCAAAAATTAAACATCATAAATTTTTAGTTATCTGTGGAACAACTGTGTTGGTACTTGTTTCAGGATTACGAGCAAATATTGGTGACACATTCACTTATCGAACCATTTATCTCAATAATGAATTCAATTGGGAATTTATTTCATCTGAAAAAGATATTGGTTTTGGTATTTTACAAATGATCTTAAAAAATTATATTTCAGAAGATCCACAAATAATGTTGTTTATAGCAGCGCTCATAACAAATGTACTGGTTATCTTTGTCTTTTATTATTATTCTCGAATGATCGAGTTAAGCTTTTACGTTTATATTACTGGTGGTTTATTTTTATTTTCCATGAACGGAATTAGACAAATGCTCGCAGCAGCAATCGCTTTTACTACGATTCGATATTTACAAAGGAATAGTTTTATAAAATATGCACTCATCGTCATCTTTGCATCTTTATTTCATCAAAGTGCACTCATCTTACTGCCAATTTATTTTTTAGTTCGTTTTAAAGCTTGGTCCAAAGTGACAGTTATTTTATTAATTTTAGCAGTTGCAATTGTTTTTCTCTATGAAATCTTTAGCTCTCTGTTATTTACTGCATTATCAGACACACAATATGCAAATTATGACACGTTCAATGAAGGGGGAGCAAATCGCATTCGTGTCATAGTTGAGTTTGTGCCACTGTTTTTTGCTTATTTAGGGAGAGATAAATTAAAATCCCTTTTCCCTGAGAGTGACTTTGTGATAAATATGGCGCTAATTGGATTGATTTTCATGGCTGTTGCGACTCAAGAATGGATTTTTGCAAGAGTTTCTGTTTATTTTCAACTCTATAACCTGATTCTCATTTCATGGTTACCAAAATTATTTCGTAAGAGGGATCAGAAACTAATTTATTTTGGTATTATTATCTGCTATTTTCTTTACTATTATTTTGAAACGGTTATCTCGCTCAATCTTTTTTACAGAAGTGATTATTTAATATGGTGATTTGATTCTGACAATCTATTCGAGTCAGAATTTTTTGTGACTATTATTTTTCAGGAGGTGGTTAAGGATTGAAGCGACTACAAGATTTATTTATTTCATTATTTTTAATCATAGTTCTTTTCCCTGTATTTTTAATCATTGCTCTTTTAGTGAGAGCCGACATGGGGAAGCCTATCCTTTTTAAACAAGAACGACCTGGGCTAAATAAACAAATCTTTATTCTGCTTAAATTCAGAACGATGGAAAACCTCTTCGATAAAAATGGGCAATTATTACCTGATCAAGACCGATTGACAAAGTTAGGTCAATTTTTAAGAAAATATAGTCTTGATGAGATCCCTCAATTGTTGAATGTTTTAAAAGGAGAAATGAGTTTAGTTGGCCCAAGACCTTTATTAATTGAATACTTACCGCTATACACGCGAGCTCAAAATAGGCGCCACGATGTCAAACCGGGTATCACGGGATGGGCACAAATCAATGGAAGGAATCTGGTTACTTGGGAAGAGAGGTTTGAATTCGATCAGTGGTACGTAAAGAATCAATCGTTCTTTCTTGATTGTCAGATCTTGTTGAAAACCTTCTTTAAAGTCCTGAGAAAAGAAGGTATTAACCAAGAGGATACACATACAATGACAAAATACACTGGAGTGAAGGGGGTGGGCTAGATGAAAGTGATCATTATTGGAGATGGTCGTCATAGTCAAGTGATTCAAGAAATGATATCAGCGTTACCTGAATATAAAATCGTTGCTGTACTAGATGATAAATACGAAGAGCCTTTCTATGCAAAAGGTATAACATATGCAGAAATTTCTTTTATCTACATGTTACTCACTGCTAATACGAAGGTAGTTGTTGCTATTGGGTCAAATGAAAGTCGAAAAAATATTGTTGAAAACTTGCCATTGATAGCCGAACAATATTTAACAGTCATTCATCCTAGTGCTGTTATCAGTCCGTCAGCATCAATTGGATATGGCACTGTCGTTATGCCAAACGCTGCTGTAAATGCAAGGTCAAGAATTGGACAACATTCGATCATAAATACAGGGTCAATTATTGAACATGATAATCTAGTTGAAAATTATACACACATTTCACCAAACGCAACACTGGCTGGTCAAGTATCGATCGGTGAAGGGAGTCACATTTGTTCATCTGCAACCATTATTCCTGGGAAAAATATTGGGAATTGGTCAATAGTTGGCGCAGGGTCTACAGTGTTAAATGATATTCCAAGTTACAGTAAAGCTGTAGGAAGTCCGACGAGAATTATAGAAAAAAGCTTCATCAGTAAAGTTCAAAATAAATGAGGAATTGAAGGAGGTGGATTTTAATGCAGTCAAAAATTTATCTTTCTCCCCCACATATGAGTGGAAGAGAAGAGGCAATGATCCAAGAAGCATTTATGACAAATTGGATTGCACCGGTTGGCCCACATGTGGACATGTTTGAAAAAGAGTTTGCAGATTGCATTGGAGTAAAAGATGCAGTGGCAGTAAATTCTGGTACAGCTGCTATTCATCTGGCGCTTTTATTACTCGATGTCAAAAGAGGGGATCGAGTTTTTTGTTCCACGTTAACATTTGTGGCTAGCGCTAATCCAATACTTTACCAAGGAGCTGAACCTGTTTTTATTGATTCAGAGCCAGACTCGTGGAACATGTCCCCACGAGCATTGAAAAAAGCTTTTCAAGAGGCTGTTTATGAAGAAAAACTACCTAAAGCCGTCATCGTCGTTAATCTCTATGGTCAGAGCGCAAAAATGGATGAGATTATGAGTATTTGTAAACAGTTTAATGTTCCTGTTATTGAAGATGCAGCTGAATCATTAGGAGCGACTTTCCATGGCAAGCCCTCAGGAACGATTGGTGATATTGGCTGCTTTTCATTTAATGGAAATAAAATAATTACGACTTCAGGTGGGGGTATGCTCATATCAAATAATCCTGATTTTATTAAAAGAACACGGTTCCTAGCTAGTCAGGCTCGAGACGATGCTCCACACTATCAGCACAGTACGCTAGGCTATAATTATGGTCTAAGTAATCTGCTTGCCGGAGTAGGTAGGGAACAATTGAAAGTCTTAAATGACCGTATGGAAGCGCGAAGAGAAATTTTCAATTATTATTATAATGAATTAAGTACATTACCGGGTGTTTATTTTATGAGGGAGTTGGCGAATACACAATCAAATCGTTGGTTGACCACTTTCTATTTAAATGACAAAGAAACCAATGTAACAGTAAACCAATTAATCAAACAATTAGCTGACGAAAATATCGAAGCAAGGCCTGTGTGGAAACCTTTACATTTACAGCCTCTCTTTAAAGGAGCGAAGTACTATTCTCATGGTTTAAACACTCACATTGCTGAGCAATTGTTTTCTGGTGGCATCTGTTTGCCTTCTGGATCGAATCTAACGTTAAGCCAGCAAGATCGAATTATTTCATGTATTCGAAAAGTTTTTAAAACATCGAACACAAGTCGAGAGTATCTGGTTTCAGTAGAAAATGAGTTATAGGTATGTTAGGAACCAATATTAAGAGGATTCGTAAAAGTAAGCAAATGACGTTATCAGAATGTGCAGAGAAAACAAATATTTCTAAATCAAATTTAAGTAATATTGAACGTAATGTGAATAAAAATCCTTCGATTCATATTATTTATAGATTGGCATCTGTTCTTGAAGTGGATCCAAGAGTTTTGTTATTCGGAGAAGACCATGAACTTGAAAGACAAAAACAAGAGTCATTTGAACTCATTAAGACATTAAATGAATTAAATCTCACTAAAGAAGAACTTCTCGAGTATAAAAAAATTGTCGAATTTGCTAAATGGAATAAAAATAAACAGTAAACACGTTTTTTATGGGAAACGAATGGCAAAAGGAGCAATAAAATGAAACAAAAGAAGCCGATAAAAGTCCTTCAAATTGTTGGTGCCATGAATCGTGCTGGTACTGAAACTATGGTGATGAATCTCTATAGAAAGCTCAAACCTAACCACATCCAGTTTGATTTTATTTCCTACAGTTCTGAAGAAGCTCATTATGATCAGGAGATTATCAAACTAGGTGGAGATGTCTTTAAATTAACTAAAACAACCTCTGTCTTTGCACTCTTTCAATTGATAAAAAAGCATGGTCCGTATGATGCAGTGCATGTTCATACCTTATTTCATAGTGGGGTTGCCATTTTGGCAGCCTTTTTTGCTAATGTAAAAGTTAGAATCACACATGCTCATACAACTTTCGATCATCGTGAAACACTATTAAGACAAGCTTATATGATCATCATGCGTTCAATAATCCTGATTTTTTCAACTCATTTACTAGCGTGTAGTAAAGCGGCTGGCGAGTTCTTATATGGTAATAACTGCACAAAAAGAAGTAACTATCTCTATTTTCCTAATATGATCGATTATACAAAATTCATGACACACACAAAGGTTGATATAAGTAATTTCAAACGAACAGAACAATTGGATCATCATTTTATCGTTGGTCATATCGGTAGGTTTAGTCATGAAAAGAATCAAGCCTTTTTAATCGATGTGATGAAGTATTTATTAATAAAAAATCCTTCGATAAAACTGCTACTAGTCGGCGATGGTGAACTCAGGTCTTATGTAGAAAAGAAGGCGACGGATTTAGGCATAAAGGAAAGTGTTCGTTTTACAGGTGTGAGGGAAGATGTCAACCTCTTACTTCCTAGTATGGATGTGTTTGTCTTTCCTTCAATTTATGAAGGTTTAGGTTTAGTTTTATTAGAAGCTCAAGCGTGTGGCATTCCTTGTGTTGTATCCCAAGCGATTCAACCTGAAGCCGATATTAATTTAGGATTGGTCTCAAAACTATCCTTATCAAATAATGCTGAAGTTTGGGCAAATCAAATCATTGCGATGAAAGAAAAAAAAATTAAAAATAAAAATGAGATTAGAAGTGCCTTTAAAAGAAGTGGGTACTCAACTCACGAAGGACTTAAAAGGGTTTTAAAAATCTATCAATCTCACTCAGGAGAAGAATATGAAAGATATATTGATCGCCTCGTTTGATTTAGAAGTAGGCGGAGTCGAAAGGAGTTTAATTAACCTTTTGGATCACTTTGATTACTCAAATTATCAAGTCGATCTAATGTTATACAGACACCAAGGTGATTTTTTACCATTGCTTACTAATCAAGTTAAGCTGATTAATGAGATTCCTCAATATACGACATTCAGGAAGTCAATTAAAGAAATCGCTAAAGAAAGACATTTTTTGATTGCTATCACTAGGCTGTTGTCAAAATGGAATGCATCACTAAGAGGAAAGCTCAACAATATAACAGAGCCAGGAAACATTCAAATGCAACTGATGTGGAAATATACCTTACCATTTCTTCCTCACATTGAAAAAGAGTATGATGTTGCCATTAGCTATTTATGGCCACATGACTTTGTTGCTAAAAAAGTGACAGCAAAGAAAAAAATTGCGTGGATTCACACAGATTTTTCTACAATAAAGACAGATATTAAGATCGATCGAGAAATCTGGAAACGATACGATTATATCATTGCTGTATCTGTTGCGTGTGGTGAAGCTTTCTTAGAAAAGCACAAAGAGTTAAAAGAAAAGGTTCGTGTCATCGAAAATATGACATCTCCTACGTTGATTCGGCAATTAGCTCAAGAGCAATTGGATCATCCATTCATGACGGACAATCGATTCAAAGTGCTAACAGTAGCGAGATTATCTCATGCTAAAGGAATTGACCTCGCTATAAAGGCATTGAAAAAATTAAAAGATAAAGGTTACCACGATATTGCTTGGTATGTGGTTGGTTATGGCGGTGATGAAGCAAAGTTAAAAAAACTCATTAGCAGTTACGGATTAGAGAGTGATTTTTATCTTTTAGGTAAGCAAATCAATCCCTATCCATTTATGAAAACAGCTGATCTTTATGCCCAGCCCTCCAGATACGAAGGGAAAGCTGTCACAGTAAGAGAGGCACAAATACTTGCTAAACCTGTTTTAATCACAAATTATTCCACAGCTATCAGTCAGGTGATTCCAGGTATCAATGGCTTTATATGTGATCAGTCAATCGAAGGAATTGTAACTGGAATCAAACGATTGTATCTCAATCGAGAACAATTAAATAGGTTATCAAAAAACTGCGCTGCATCAAATTATGAAAATCGAAAAGAACTAGAAAAACTCTATCAACTTGTTTAAGGGAGAACTAGAGATGACTGTTGAAGGAAAAGTAAGTGTGATCGTTCCTGTGTATAAAGTAGAGAATTATATTCATCGTTGTTTGTCTAGTATTATCCAACAAACGTATGCAAATTTAGAAATAATTTTAGTCAATGATGGTTCACCAGACAACTGTGGGGAGATTATAGAGGATTACGCACAAAAAGATAGCCGAATAAAAGTGATTCATAAAGAGAACGGTGGTTTATCAGATGCAAGAAATGAAGGTATAAAAGCCGTCACTGGTGTTTATACAATGTTTATCGATAGTGATGATTGGGTGGCTAAAAATTTAATAGAAACTTTATTATCACTCATGATTAAACATAAAACAGATATTGCTCAATCAAGTTTTTATTATGCCTATGATGATCAATTGCTCCTTGATCAACGCTATTTTACCGAGAACCATCAAGCGATGATTTACGATAATAATCAATTGATGAAGGCTTTGTTAAAAAATGAAAAGGTGAAAAATTTTGCTTGGGCAAAGTTATACAAAACAGAATTGATAAAGGATATTCCTTTTAAAAAAGGGATCTTGTTTGAGGATGTGTATTGGTCATATCAAGTGATGAGTCGAGCGAAGAGCTACCTTATCTGTGACTTACCACTTTATTATTATTATCAGAGAAAAGACAGTATCGTGGCAACTTATACCTCAAAAAGTCTAGATATGATTGAAGGATTAAGGATAAGACACCAATTTATTAACGTTCGTTATCCAGAATTGATTGCATTATCTTATCAATCGATTTTGAAGCATAGTTTAATTCACTATGATTTATTAGTTCGAAACTTCAAGATCAATGGACGCAAAAAATATAGAAAAGAAATAGAAAGGCACCTTAAAGAAAATAAACAAAAATTGAAAGAAGCGGCTCGTGATGAAAAAGAACTGCTTTTTCAATTCAATTTATTTTTATTTCATCCATACTTAAAAATGGTTTATCTTGGCTTAAGGAAAGGATTAAGAGCTTTGAAAATGCTTCCCACACCAAAAGGTTTAGTCAAGATCAAGCGAATGAATCAACATGAGGTGATTGGATGATGGTTGTTGATCGACTAAAAGAATGGGTTGCAATGTCAATCATATTTGTTTTTAATCTTCTGCCAATAAAGAAGAATAAAATTATCATATTTAGCTATTATGGTAGCCAATATGGTTGCAATCCAAAATATATCACAGCATATTTACTAGACCATGCAGAAGAGCAATTTGATCTTGTCTGGGCCTTTAATGAGCCCGATAAACACTTATTACCCAAGCAGATTAGGAAAGTTAAGATGATGTCATTTAATTATTTCTATGAATTATGCACAGCTAAAGTAATCATCACAAATTATCGAACAACTAAATTTTTTCATAAAAGAAAGAAGCAATATTATATTCAAACATGGCACAGTTCGTTACGATTAAAAAAAATAGAAAAAGATGCGATTGAAGATTTAACTGAGGAGTATTTAAACATGGCACAAAAGGATTCCTTGAAGTGTGATTTATTGTTGTCTGGATGTCGGAAGAGTACAGAGATATTTAATCAATCATTTTGGTATGATGGCGAAATCTTTGAGCATGGTACACCGAGAAATGATCTTTTATTACAGCCGGGTAAACCGAAACGAGCACAATTTATGGAAAAAATAAATCTATCACCTAAGAAAAAAGTTATTTTATATGCTCCAACATTTCGAAAGCATAATCATCGATCGTTTTATAATTTGGATTTTAAAAAAATAGTCAACGCAGTAGAGCGAAAATTCGGCGGATCATGGGTGTTCATGGTTAAACTTCATCCGCATTTGAAAGGGCAGTCAACGAAGCTTCTTCCTGGACATGTCCATGATGTGACAAGATATGATGACATTCAGGAGTTGTTATTTATCGCTGATCTGTTAATTACAGATTATTCATCTCTTATGTTTGATTTTTCTATAACAAAACGTCCGTGTCTACTTTACGTACCTGATTTAACCAGATACACGAATGGCGAGAGAGGACTCTATTTTGATTTAGAAGAATTGCCTTTTATTAATGCCTATTCAAACGGACAATTGATCAATGAAATAAAAAACTTTGACAAGCAATCTTATGAACAAAACCTGAATGAGTTTTTCACGAAAATTGTCTCTTATGAAAGTGGACAAGCAAGAAAGAAGTTAGTGGAAAGGATTAAAGAAATCTGTTTTGAAGAGCAAAGGAGCAAATTAAATGAAGCAATATAAAGTGGGTTATACGACAGGTGTTTTTGACTTGTTTCATGTCGGGCATTTGAATATCTTAAAAAGAGCAAAGGAACAATGTGATTATCTTATCGTTGGTGTCAGTACAGACGAATTAGTTAGGGAGTATAAAAACAAGACTCCAGTTATCGCTTATGAGCAAAGGAAGGAGATTATCGAGGGATTAAAGTACGCAGATAAAGTGATTCCACAAATAAATAGAGAAAAATTTGTAGCTTGGGAGCATTTACTTTTTGATGTCATGTTTGTTGGTGACGATTGGAAAGGAAGTGCTCTTTTTAATGATTTGGAGAAAAAATTCGATCAGGTTGGAGTAGATATTGTTTATTTACCGTATACAGAAGGTGTATCTTCAACCATCGTTAGGGAGAAGATCGAGTTGTAGAGGAGAATTATTGTTGGATCCTTTAATAAGTATCATTGTCCCAGTACACAATATTGCATCATACCTGAGTAAATGCTTGGATAGTATTCTCAACCAGACATTTACCGATTTAGAAGTGATTGTTGTTAATGACGGATCCACGGATAGTAGTGGTGACATTTGTGAACGTTATAGAAAGTTAGATAATAGAGTGAAAGTGGTTCACAGTGAATATGGTGGAGTCAGTGTCGCTAGAAACATAGGATTGAGTGCCGCAAAGGGTAAATTCATAGGATTTGTTGATGGTGACGATTATATTGATACATTTATGTATGAAAAACTCTATCAATTGCTTATTGACACAGATAGTGATATCTCCATCTGTCATTTAGCTAGAGATGAAAAACCAGTGTCTGACAACCAGGCTTGTCAATTTATTATTAAAGAAATGGACCATCTAGAAGGGCTAAGACAATTGTTTAAGGGTGAGTTATACAGGTTTTCTTTATGTAACAAACTGTTCTCAAAATCCTGTTTTGATGGAGTTTCATTTCCTGTCGGACGTATACATGAGGATTTATCAGTGACTTACCAATTATTCGCAAAGGCAAAAAAATCTGTTTATTCTAATTTTACAGGTTATATTTATGTGAAAAGAAAAGATAGTATTTTAACGGCTCGCTATAATCAGAGACGTTTAGATGCATTTTCAGGTTGGAAAGAAATAACGCTATTTATGGCCACATATTATCCTCAACTGTTGACTGAGGTCAATGCTTGTTTCGGCTATTGGATTGTTGACAATGCTTATTATGTGGTCAATCAAACAGAAAAAAAGGAACGACATCATTTTTTAAAACAAATTCAACAAAAAACTCGTTCATATTATCCGAGTTTTTTAAAAAATAGAAAGTTATCACTTAAATATAAATATCTTCTTTCCATTATGAATTACAATATTTATTTATTTATCTTATCACATAGTATCAAAAATTTTTTTCAGACAGATAATCAATTGAAATGAGGATTTCTATGCCAATTGAACTAAGTATTATCGTACCGGTATATAATCTGGTTGAATTATTACCGCGATGTATTGATTCTATTCTTAACCAGACGTTTAGGAACTTTGAATTAATTCTTGTCAATGATGGTTCAACCGATCATAGTAGTGCTGTCTGTCACGAATACGCCAAAAAGGATGCAAGAGTTAGGGTCATTGATAAAGTAAATGGGGGCGTGGCTTCTGCAAGAAATGCGGGGTTAGATGTAGCTGAAGGCACTTATGTTGGATTTGTTGATAATGATGATTACATCCATCCAAATATGTATGAGATCCTTATTGATACTGCAAGAACTTATTCATCCACTATTGTGGTTTGTGATTTTTTAAAAGTAAATGAAGAGACATCTTTAAGTGATCATCTATCTCCACGGATTAATCAAATGACTCATTTTGATTATCTAGAAGCATCAGATCAATTATTTTCTGATAATAGAGTGACATTCGTGTGCCCGTGGAACAAATTATATCGACGCGAATTATTTACTGAGATTAGATATGAAGTTGGTAGCATCACAGACGATGAAACCGTCGCCCATAAACTATATTATCTAAGCAAAAAAACAACATATATAAAAGCAGCATTATACTACTATGTTCAAAGACCAGAAAGCCAAATGGGTACATTTTCGATCAAACGTTTTGATGCTGTTTATGCATTAAAAGACCGGGAGCTTTTTTATAAAGAAAAAAATGAAATACACCTTCATAAAAAAGCGTTGATACAATATGCGGAAAAGTTTTTTTGGTATTATTATTTTGCGAAGACGTCAATGACCCAAATTGATGCAGAACTCTCTGAGTTAAAAGGAACCTTTAATAGAAGCTTGATGGATCTACTAAAACATCAAGAGATTAGCGTCAAACAAAAGTTGATGTTTATTCTTTTTCGAATTCACCCGCCATTATTTGAATGGATAAGAGACCGGTTTTCAACTCGGCAGGTGAAGGTATAAAAAAGGGGGTAGATTAGGTGAAACAGCTGTTATTTGTTATCGACTCATTGGGTTGTGCTGGCGCTGAAAAGAGTTTAGTTACATTACTTAGACTATTGGATTACAAAAAATATGCTGTTGACTTATTATTATTTGCTCATGGAAAAGAACTAGAGGTACTCGTTCCTGATGAAGTCAATATATTACCGCCATTAAAATATACACAGTTTTCAAATCTAAGTTTAAATCAAGCGGTCTTCAATGCAGTCAGGGCTAATCATTACAATCTGCTATTATCTCGGATTAATTTTTCTATGAGTCTAAGGAAACAAAATTATAGTAATGCAGAAAAGGCGCGTCTATTTTGGCAACATGCATCGCGTGTAATTGAAAAGAGTGAAAAAGAATATGACGTTGCGATTAGTTATGCTCAAGGCGTACCAACATTTTATGTCTCTGAAAAGGTGAATGCTAAGCGAAAACTTGCATGGGTTAATGTCAGTTATCGATTAGATTCAATCGAGTCAAAATTTCAAGAACAACATTATGATCAGTTTGATAAAATTGTAGCGGTCTCTGAGTCTACCAAAGACATTTATCTAGAAACTTTTCCAAAATACAAGGAAAAAATAAAGGTTGTTTATGATATTAGCAACCCAGAACTCATTAACAGGATGGTGGAACTAGGTAATGGATTTAGAGATAGCTATGATGGATTTAGAATTATAACCGTAGCAAGACTCGCGAATCAAAAAGGCTACGAAATCGCTTTAGATGCATGCAAAAAAATGAAGGAAGCAGGCCTTCATTTTAAATGGTATGCGATAGGTGATGGCCCATTGCGACACAGAATAGAGAAATTGATTAAAAAAAATGATTTGACTGAGCATTTTATTTTACTTGGTTCAAAATCGAATCCCTATCCTTATGTAAAAAATGCTGATCTCTATGTACAAACGTCGAAATTTGAAGGGTTTGGCTTAGCAATTGCAGAAGCACGCATGTTAAACATTCCCGTCGTCACGACAAATTTTGATGCTGTTTATAGTCAAATGGTAGATGGTAAAAATGGTTTGGTTGTTGAGATGAATGGAGATGCCGTTTTTGCTGGTGTGTCGAAGTTATATTCTAACTTTAGGCTGAGAAAACAGATTGCAAACTATCAGAAAACTGAGAAAAAAGGTAATTTAGAGGAAATGCAGAAAATCTATCAATTAATTGGGTGACAGAAAAGAGGGAGCTTATGATTAAAGTAAGTGTGATCTTATCCGTCTATAATAAAGAAAATAGTCTGAATGACTCACTTTGCATCGAGTCAATTTTAACACAAACTTTTACAGATTTTGAGTTGATCATCATCAACGATGGATCTACTGATCGGAGTGGTCAAATTGCTGATCAATATGCAACAAAAGACAATAGAATCTCCGTCATTCATAGAACGAATCAAGATCTAGGTGCATCTTACAATACAGGAGTTCGTTCTGCTACCGGTCAATATATTGTTTTTGTTGAACCAGATGACTTTTTACATGAACGCTTCCTTGACGTTCACTTGGCGGAAATCAAACAAAGCCATGCTGATATCAGTCTATGTGATTTTTTTCCGATTGAAGAGGGGGTACAGATCGATGACAATCAAAGAAAAGAAACATTATCAGATATAAAGCGAACCATCAAAACAGGTTCCGATGCGTTACCTGATATCTATGAGATTGAACGCTTATATACGGTACCTTGGAGTAAGGTGTATCGTAAGAGTCTATTCAGCGATATTATATTTCCTGAAGGGTATGTAGATCCAGAAGAATTTATTGCACATCGCTTGTTATATAAAGCTAAAAAAATCGTTCATGTCCATGTTCCGATGTATTACTATGTGATCAAAGAGGGGAGAAAAGGAAGCTATACTCCTATTCCGATGACAGCTGAAAAGTTTGATAAAATGCAGGCACTTTATGAGCGCGTCCAGTTCTTTAAAGAAAAGCAACTTAAGACTTTAGAAGAAAGAGCACTCATTCATTTTACTGAACATTTTTTCTGGTACTACATCCAGTCACAACACGAATTACCTGAAGCAATAGCGAGACGTAAGGAAATTAAAAAAATGTATAAAAAATTATTTTTAAGTATGATTAAAAATTCACAGATATCGAACAAGGAGAAAATTGTTTATACAGCTTTTCGCATCAGTCCAAATTTTCACAAGCTCTTAGTCACTAGAGTGGAAAATAAGAGGTTGAAGCGGTCGTCATGAAGAAAAAAATTTTATTTATGATGATCAATATGAACGTCGGTGGTACCGAAAGAGCATTTTTAAATTTATTGAAATGTTTACCAAAAGAAAAGTATCAAATAACATTACTCTTGTTACAAAAAAAAGGTGATTTTTATCAAGAGATACCTAAACACGTAACGGTCAAAACAATGAAGGAATTTCCAGAAATAGGACCACTTATCTCTTATAATCCTAAAGAAAAAATAAAAAGATGCATTCGAAATCGTGATTATAATCAGGCGATTTCTTTAATTTACTTACATCTTTTATTGAAGATAGCAAAAGATCGACGCATTCTCTTTAAAAAAGTATTTAAAAGAGTACCAAAGTTAGCAGATACCTATGATATTGCAGTGGCATATGCAGGTCCAATGGATATCATCAGCTATTATATTGCCATGAGAGTTGATGCTAAGGAAAAATATCAATATATTCACTTTGATGTGGATCAAATCGGATTTGATGCAAGATTTGCGAAAAGGATCTATAAGTTTTTTACTAAAATCTATTCTGTCTCTGATATTGCGAGCGGTCATCTCAAAAAGAGATTACCGTCATTAAGTCACATGATAGTAACCAAAGAAAACGATATTCCGTTTTTTGAAATAAACCATCTTGCATTTAAAAAAGACGTCTTTAGTCCGGTTAAAATGATTAGGCTTGTTACGATTGCAAGATTGTCTAAAGAAAAAGGACCGGATTTAGCTGTTAAAATAATGGCTCAACTAAGAAAAGTTAAACAGGACGTCATTTGGCATTGGGTTGGGGATGGAGAGTGGCGCCCATACATTGAGCAGATGATTGCAGATCATCAATTAGAAAAGTCATTTATATTAGAAGGTGTAAAAAAGAACCCATACCCATATATTCGCCAGGGTGATATCTACGTGCAACCATCTAGACATGAAGGCTATTGTCTCACATTGGCGGAAGCTCGAGCATTAAACAAACCGATAGTCACAACGGCTACTTCAGGAGCGCTAACACAACTAAGTCATGGGAAAACAGGTTTAATCACAGATATAAATGATCAGAGTCTCTTAAATACAATCATAGAATTAATTGAGAATCCAGATCTCAGAAAAACACTTAGTAAAACGCTCCAAGAAATCAATTCGACTCATAGCAGCAGAGATCCATTTGAAGCTTCTGGATAAAAAATAGATAACATTTTTAAGTAAGGAGTCAATCAATGAAACATCCTTTAATCAGCATCTCAATAACTGTTTACAATCTAGAGAAGTATGTTGGGGCATGTATAGAATCCATTTTAAATCAAGAATTGACTGATTTTGAATGTATTATTATTGACGATGGATCATCTGATAGAAGTGGGGAAATATGTCGATCCTATGCACAGATTGATGACAGAATTACGTACATTCATCAAGCCAATCAAGGTGTTTCAGCAGCAAGAAACAGAGCAATTGAAGAATCGAATGGCGACTATTTACTTTTGGCAGATGGTGATGATCTCCTTGATCCAACGATGTTGAAAAAGTTATATGCGCTTTGTAAAGTAAATCATGCTGATATCAGCACATGTTTAAATCGTTCAGTTACTGAAAAGGATGATCGTCTTTTTCAAACCAATATCAATGATGAAATAGACTATCATATTTACACTAATGAAGAGGCATTGACCAAGTTGTACAGTAATGAACTAAGCGGGTTTGGTTTGTGTAATAAATTGTATCATCGAAAGCTATTTAAGGATGTCCGCTTTCCATTCGATAGAAGTTTTGAAGATGCAGCCATTCAGTATCAACTTCTATATCAGGCAAATAAGATTATTTTTACAGAAGAGAGACTTTATTATTATCGAATTCATCAAGATAGCCTCACTAGAAGTCAACTCATAAAGTTCAGCCATTTGAGATTAGATATTATTAAAAACTTTGAAGAAACAATGTTCTATTTTAAGCAAAACAGAGTGACGAGTCACGTCATTGATCTGATATTAGCAGACTATTTTAGATCATTACGTGGGTTAATAATTGATTTAGAAAAAGAAGAAAAAAGTGTCCAGTTGATACCGTTACAAATAGTGACAAATCAAATTCGATTATGGAAGGATAGCTTTTTATCAAATCCTTATCTATCAAAAAAAGAACTCATTTTTATTTGGTTATGGACTCATTTACCGAATTTAACATCAGCACTGTACCATATTCGTAATCGCTTTGCTATCAAAGAGAATTGAAAGAAGTGATCATATGAACGAACCATTAATTTCAATCATTGTTCCTGTTTATAATGGAGAGGCATATATTGCGAAGTGTTTTCACAGTATCTTAAATCAAACGTATCAAAATTTGGAGATTATCATTATCAACGATGGCTCATCTGATGAAAGTCCAGAAATTTGTGATTACTTTGCAAGATTAGATGAAAGAATCATTGTCATTCATCAAGAGAATCAAGGCTTATCTGCTGTTAGAAATAAAGGCGTCCAGTTTGCTAATGGTGATTTCATTGGTTTTGTTGATTCAGATGATCAAATTCATCCGAGAATGTATGAAAAACTATACAATCTGTTAATAAATAATGATGCCGATCTTGCTATGTGCAATGTTGAAAAAGTATATCAAAACCAGAAAAATTTTGTTCAAAAACCAGATCCTCAAGTTTTTGAAAAAGAATCAATTACATTGTTGAATCGTAAGGAAGCTTTTGAAAATTTATTTAATGAACATAATTTAATCACTGTCGTACCATGGAATAAATTATATAGAAAATCACTTTTTCAACAGGTAAACTATCCCAATGGAAAGGTTCATGATGATGAGTTTGTGATCCATCATTTGATTCAAGCAACGCGGAGAATTATTTATACCGATGTCGTTCTCTATTATTACTATCATAATGAAGCGAGTTTCACGAATGAAACATACCAATTAAAGAGACTAGATGCAATTGAAGCACTCAAGGATAGAGTGCTTTTTTTTGAATCAATAAATGAGACCAAACTATTGAAAAGAACAATTCTAACTTACTTACACTTAATGATCATTCATTACTACGCAGTGATAAATTACTTACCAGAAGAAGTGTTAGTAGCTGAGAATTTACAAATCACATTCAGAGATGAGTTTCATCATTACAAGAAATTAATGACTAAAAAAGAGAGACGAGAGCTTCATTTCTTTTCGATTCATCCTAGTCTCTATCAGAGTTTTATTAAATTAAGGCAAGGTGTGGCACGCTATCTTTTACTCAATAAAACGTAAAGGTATCTGCGCTATAGATAAATGAGGTGAGTTATTTGCATCATACGACAAAGAGATTATTGCGACTTTTTAACAAAAAGGAGAAGAAAAATTTTCTCATTCTTTTTATGTTAATGATTGTTGCGGCTGGTTTAGAAACACTTGGCATTGGTATGATTGTCCCATTTGTTGGAATCATCACAAATCCAAATATGATACAAGAACAAGCAAGTTTACATTATATATTTAACTTATTAAACTTCCAAACAACAACAGCATTTATAATTTTTTCAGTTGTTTTATTACTCGTTATTTTTGTTGGGAAAAATATCTATTTACTTTTCTTTAATTATGCTCAATTTAGGCTGATTTTAAATCAGCAAGTAAAACTTTCTAGTACATTGTTTAAATCGTACTTAACAAAACCTTATGCATTTCATTTGCAACGCAACACGTCAGAACTTTTACGTAATATAAATGGTGAGGTTGCGAATGTCTTTCAAGGAATTATTATGGCAAGTTTTCAATTGATCACAGAAATCCTTGTCATTTTGTGCATTTTATGTCTACTAGTCATTACTGCACCTATCGCAACAATAGTTGCAAGTGTTCTCTTAGCAGTAAGTGTCATCATCTTTTTTACTTTTTTGAGGAAAAAAATCAGTGCTTTAGGTAAGGAGCAACAACGAGTTGGAGCGACAACAATCAAGTGGGTAAATCAAGGTTTAGGAGCAAGTAAAGAAGTAAAGGTTTCTGGCAAAGAAAACTTTTTTATCAAATCATACACTGCGCAAAACCAAATAAGAGCAAATAACAGTCGTTTTATGAAAATGCTTGAAGTAGCTCCTAGAGTTTTTATTGAAACAATTCTTGTGTTTATTATTCTGATTACGATGCTCATCATTGTTTTTCAAGGCAATAGTATGACACAGCTCGTATCAACAATGGCTCTATTTGCTATGGCAGCCTTTCGATTAATGCCCTCAATTACAAGGGTTGTTTCATTGATCACAACAATACGTTACAACCAGCCAGCTTTGTCTGTTATTTATGATGATTTATTTTCTGATGGAAAAAAGCATTCTAAAGACATCTCAAATCGCGCAATTGATGGTGTGATCAATACAGGTGAAAGATTATTTAATGACTCGATTCAACTGAAAAATGTTAGTTTCCGGTATCCAGAGCAAATACATCATGCTTTAAGAGACATTAATTTGACAATACCCATTGGAAAGTCAGTGGCCTTTATCGGTGAATCAGGTGCTGGAAAAACAACACTCGTGGATCTTATTCTTGGCTTATTTGAACCTGAATATGGTGATGTATATGTTGATGGAAAAAAACTTAAAGATCAAAAGAAATTATGGCAACAAAAAATTGGTTATATCCCACAGTCAATATTTTTATCAGATGACTCGATTCGTGCGAATGTTGCTTTTGGTATTGATTCTGAACTAGTAGACGACACCGAAGTATGGAGGGCATTAGAGCAAGCTCAATTAAAATCATTTGTTCAGGCACTCCCTGACCAACTGAATACATCCGTCGGAGAAAATGGCGTGAGAATTTCGGGTGGCCAAAGACAACGGATTGGAATTGCTCGGGCTCTTTATCATAATCCTGAAATCCTATTTATGGATGAAGCGACTTCAGCACTTGATAATGAAACAGAAAAAGAAATCATGAAAGCGATCGATGGGTTAAAAGGTGATAAGACACTGATCATCATTGCTCATCGATTATCGACGATAAAAAATTGCGATATCGTCTTCGAGCTCAGCCATGGAAAAATTACATCAATTCATAATGAAAATGAAAGATCAGTTATTCAAGCGATAAATTAGAAAGGATGAATTTTTAATGAAAGGGATTGTTCTTGCAGGTGGAAAAGGAACACGGTTATATCCACTAACAAAGTCGATATCTAAACAATTATTACCAATTTATGATAAACCAATGATTTACTATCCTATCTCAGTGTTAATGTTAGCAGGAATTAAAGAGATATTAATTATTTCAACACAGAGTGATACACCACATTTTAAGCAATTATTGGGTGATGGAAGCGCACTAGGCATTCAATTATCATATGCAATTCAAGAAGAAGCTAATGGCTTAGCGGAAGCATTTATTATTGGTGAAGACTTTATAGGTTCAGATGATGTCTGTCTAATTTTAGGTGACAATATATTTTACGGACATGAATTACCAGCTCAATTAGAATCGGCAACTAAACGATTAAATGGAGCAACGATTTTTGGTTATCAGGTCAATGATCCTAAACGTTTTGGTGTTGTTGAGTTTGATGTAGATGGTCGAGTTGTATCAATTGAAGAGAAACCCCATTTTCCAAAATCGAATTATGCTATTACAGGGTTATACTTTTTTGATCATCATGTCACTGAAATCGCAAAAAATGTGGTCCCATCTGCTAGAGGTGAACTAGAAATCACTGATATTCTCAATGAATATGTTAAGGCTAATCAGCTTAATGTTGAATTGTTAGGCAGTGGTTTTGCCTGGCTTGATACAGGGACACATGAATCATTACTTGAAGCATCTCAATTTATTGAAACAATTGAAGAACGTCAACAATTAAAGGTTGGTTGCCTAGAGGAAATTTCATTTAAAAAGGGTTATATTTCAGAGACTGAGTTACTAGAATTAGCAAAGCCATTGATGAAAACAGAGTATGGTAATTACTTATATCAACTCATTGAAGGCCGGAATCAAAAGCGACCAGCAAGAAGAGTGGTTCATCATTGAATTGGAGGGACGAACAATGAATCTTTTAGTAACTGGTGGAGCAGGATTTATTGGTAGCAACTTTATTCGCTATTTGATTAAAAAATATCCAGACTATCGGATTATCAACTTAGATAAATTAACCTATGCTGGAAACTTAAATAACTTATCTGATATCGCAAACCACCCACAATATACCTTTATTTTGGGTGACATTGTCGATAGAGAGCTAGTCAATCAGATCATGAAAAAATATCAAATCAACCGAGTCATTAATTTTGCGGCTGAATCCCATGTTGATCGCAGTATCACGGATTCAGCCGTTTTTATTAAGAGTAATGTTTTAGGGACACAAACCCTTTTAGATATCAGTTATAAAAATCAAATTGATCGATTTATTCAAATATCCACAGATGAAGTTTATGGAACACTCGGCGCAGAAGGCTATTTTACAGAAGAAACACCTCTAGCACCAAATAGTCCCTATTCAGCGAGTAAAGCCGCAGCAGATCTGTTAGTGAGATCCTATTACAACACATATCAAATGGATGTAAATATTATTAGATGTTCAAATAATTATGGACCTTTTCAATATCTTGAAAAATTAATTCCTTTAATGATTACAAAAGCCTTAAAAGATGAACCATTACCAGTCTATGGAGATGGTTTAAATGTTCGGGACTGGCTCCATGTCGATGATCATTGTCGTGCCATTGATTTAGTCCTTCACCATGGAAAATCTGGTGAAATTTATAATGTTGGGGGCCATAACGAAAGATCAAATATAGAGATAGTTAAAGAAATTCTCAACTATCTTGGAAAATCACATGCACTTATTAATTACGTTGCTGATCGAAAGGGACACGACCGTCGTTATGCGATCGATCCAGATAAAATCACTCAAGAACTAGGCTGGCGACAAACTCATGAATTCGATAAGGGATTAAAAGAGACCATTGAATGGTACTTAGAGAATCAAGAGTGGTGGAAGCCAGTAGCGGATAAACAATTGACTCATATATAAATCTGTTATAAGGAGCCAAAGATGAAAGTTATTAAAACAATTTTTGATGAAGTAAAAGTGATTGTACCATCAGTATTTGAAGATAATCGAGGCTTTTTTATGGAAAGTTATCATGATGGCTATTTAAAGAAATTTGGTATCGATAATCAATTTGTTCAAGATAATCATTCTTTATCGTCAGAAACAGGGACGTTGAGGGGTTTACATTACCAACTCTCACCACAATCCCAAGCAAAATTAATTCGTGTTATTAAAGGTTCTATTTGGGATGTTGTCGTCGATATAAGAAAAAACTCACCCTATTTTGGTGAATGGTATGCACTTGAATTGAGTGAACAAAATAGGAAACAACTTTTTATTCCCAAAGGTTTCGCACATGGTTTTTGCACACTAGAAGACAAGACAGAAGTTATCTATAAAGTAGATGATTACTATTCGAAAGAATTAGAGAGAGGGATTGCCTGGAATGACCAAAATCTTGCGATTGAATGGCCAGTGACTAATCCTGTTCTATCAAAAAAAGATCAGCATCATCCACCAATTTCGAAGGCAGAATTGGATGAACCAGTTAGAGGAGGAATAGCCGTTGAATAGTATGGTGAGAGTAGGTGTGATTGGTACGGGATTTATCGGCAAAGGATTGGCCATTGAAATCGAAAGACAAGAGGACATAGATTTAACCCATGTACTCACACGTCGTGATTTAAAAACGATCAAGGGCTATCCTTATCCAGATGTCCTAACAAATGACGTTAATCGATTGCTTGAAGACTGTGACATTGTTGTTGAATGCAGTGGAGATGTTCTGTACGGAACTGAGGTGATTGATCTAGTCATGAAAGCAAAGATACCTGTTGTGACAATGAATGCAGAATTGCAAGTGACCACAGGATCTTATTTTGCTAGAAGAGGTTTTATTACTGAAGCTGAGGGTGATCAACCAGGTTGTCTAGCTGCACTACATGAAGAGGTTATTGAAATGGGATTCAAACCTTTAGTGTACGGTAATATCAAAGGCTTTTTAAATTTAAATCCTAGCTTAAAAGATATGCAATTCTATTCACAGAAAAATGGGTTACGACTTGAGATGACGACATCATTTACTGATGGCACAAAAGTTCAAATCGAACAAGCTTTAGTTGCAAATGGACTAGGAGCAAACATTGCAATAGATGGATTAATCGCTCCGAAATCAAGTGATTTAAACAAAACCGCTTCAAAATTAGCAGAAACAGCAAAGTTGCTTGACCATCCTATCAGTGATTTTGTCATTGCGCCAACAGCACCACCAGGGGTTTTCATCACAGCGACGCACGATGCTAGACATAAACGTGCATTAAGTTATTACAAAATGGGAGATGGCCCGAATTACACTTTGATAAAAAATTACCATCTCTGTCATTTGGAGATTATGAAAACGATTAGAAGAGTCATAAATGGTGGAACCGTATTATTGAACAATGGAAAGAATCCAACCATCAATGTTGTCGCTATTGCAAAGAAGACATTACGAGCTGGAGAAGTCATTAGAAAAGGAATTGGAAGTTTTCAAGTAAGAGGAGAAACAAAGAGGCTCGTAGGAAATGAAGATTTTGTCCCCATAGGTTTACTGGTCAATGCAAGACTTAAAAGGAAAATTGAAGAGGGACAAGCCATCACATTTGATGATGTGGAGATGCCTGATAGTTTAGCTTTAACTGCTTGGAGAGAGACGATCAACTCATCAGTAGTGAAAGTGTAGTTTTTTATTTGATAAAAGAATTTACTATTTAGATGAATCAATTTCATGATTAAAATATATAGGCAGAAACACGAATAATTACAGATAAAATCATCAAACCATACGTAAATAAGAAAGCGAATTTAAGTGATTGGAACGGCGGGTGGCGACTCCTGCGAGAAAAGCGAAGACGATGAGACCCCGCAGAGTGGTCTTCTCGAGGAGGCTCAGCGCGTGCCCGCGGAAAGCGTCCACCTAGAGTGGAAATCACGGACCTTAGCTCGATCATAGTTATTCGTGTTTTATCTTTAATTAAGCAATTATGAAATTAATTCAGATTGGAGAAAATAAGATGAGCGCTATTGCTGGAATATACGATTCTACTAAACCCGCTTCTGGCTATCACGGCTATCAAATGATGAAAGCATTTAGTCATTTTCCTTGTGATGATGCGCAGATTTGGCAAAAGGGACATGTTTTTTTCGGTTGTCATGCCCAATGGATTACACCAGAGTCAATTGGTGAACAATTGCCTTATTATGATCAAAGAAGGCAAATTGCGATTACGGCTGATGCGATTATTGATAATCGCGAAGAATTATTTGATCAGCTAGCCATTGATCGAGCAGAAAGAAAAGTAATGTCGGATAGTCAATTGATTCTCCATGCTTATAGAAAATGGGGAGGGGAAGTACCTAAATATTTAATCGGTGATTTTGCTTTCATGATTTGGGATGAAAAAAAGAAAAAGTTATTTGGAGCTAGAGACTTTTCCGGTTCTAGGAGTCTCTACTATTATTCAAAAGGACCACAATTTGCATTTTGTACTCTAATGGAACCATTGTTAAAGCTACCTTATATTAACCGACAACTAAATGAAGAATGGTTGGCAGAATATTTAGCTATTTCAACACTGATTGATGTAGTCGATGTTCGAAAAACACCCATCCTAGATATTCAACAAGTTCCGCCATCACATACGATTACTGTCGTTAATGGCGAAACCGTTCTTGAGAAATATCATGTGCTGACAATGGACGAAAAGATTCATTACCAAAAAGATCAAGAATACGTGGAAGCTTTTAAACATATCTTTCAAAGTGCAGTTGATTCTAGATTGCGTACTTTTAAATCTGTTGGATCAACATTAAGTGGCGGATTGGATTCTAGTTCTGTTGTCAGTTTTGCAGCAAAAACACTAAAGGAACAAAATAAGAGATTACATACCTACAGTTCAATTCCTGCTAAGGATTTCAATGACTATACATCAAGTTATTATTTTCCTGACGAACGTCCTTTTATTCGGGAAACTGTAGCCTATGTAGGGAATATTACTGCGCACTATTTAAGTTTCGATGAAAAAAATTCCTATACAAATATAGATGATTGGCTAGAAACTTTAGAAACGCCTTATAAATTTTTTGAAAATTCATTTTGGGTAGAGGGAATCTTTAAAAAAGCGCAAGAAGATGACGTCGGGATTTTATTAACGGGTGCAAAAGGAAACTTCACGATTTCGTGGGGATCAGCAATCGATTATTACGGCTATCTTTTGAAACGCATGAAATGGATTCGATTGACAAAGGAGTTAAAAGCATATAGTCAGATCATGAATGTCGGAAGAAAGGACCTTCTAAGAACGATTAGTAAACAGGCGTTTCCTTTTTTGGTTAGGGACGATGACGCATTTCCTGTTCTGATCAATCAAAACTTCGCTGCTCGAACAAACGTATTTAAAAAACTAAAAAGATATAAATTAGGTTTGAATGGTTTTACTGGTCTGAACATTCATAATGAAAGGAACTATCTAAATAAAAATGAATTTATTTGGAATGCATCAAGTCTATCGAATGCAAAATTATCCTTAAAATATGGTTTGGCATTGCGTGATCCAACGAATGATGTTCGCGTGATTAATTATTGTTCATCCTTACCCCTCGATCAGTTTGTTCAAAAAGGTGTTGATCGATCACTAATTAGAAATGCAACAGAAGGTTATCTACCAGATAAAGTTCGAATGAATCAAAAATATCAAGGGCTTCAAGGAATGGATTGGGTTCACCGAATGATACCTGACTGGACTGAGTTTATTGACGAAATAAAAACCCTATTAAGAGATCAGAAAATGGAACAATACTTCAATATGGGAGTGATTAAGAAGGCACTTGTAATCGCAATGAACATTCCAAATGGAGAATATGTTTCGAGTGCTGAACTTAAAATACTCATGCGCAGTTTAATTGTTTATCGATTTTTACAATCATTTGATATTGAAGGAGGTGATATAAATGAAAAAAACATGGAAAACTCCAACTTTAGAATTGCTAGATATTAAAGAGACATTGGCAAGCTGGCATGGAAATACTAATGATTGGACAATCATTGGTAGAAAATATCAAGATGTCCAACCAGGTGACCCACAAGATCCTGCACCTGAAGGAAGCTGATTTAATGAATTAAATTTTTTTGGTAATTTCTTTAATGAATCTCGTGTATTGCATTAGAACGCAACAGAACATAATGATCTAGGTAACCCTTACACTTAATTTTACATGTAAGGGTTACTCTTTTTAAAAATTAAAATTAAATTTGCACATATTTTCTACAAAAAGCAGGTGGATATATATTGGAGATATTTTATCTAAAGGATACGTATTCAGCATTTGGTTTAACAATTGCCAGTGATTTTCACTTACCTGAATTAAAAACGGTTTCATCTATAAATGCTAAACCGGATGTTTGGATTGAAAGAGCTGATTTAAAGGGCTTGTGGGAGACGTATGATCAAACAAATGCCTATCATTACATTAAAGAAAATTTTTGTCTATTTCGAGTTCCAGGTGTAGCCATTTATAAAATCGAATCTGGACGAGAAATCACAGTCTCACCAATAGGTGATACAAGTGAGGAGCAAATTAAACTCTACCTTCTTGGCACGTGTCTAGGGGTTGCTCTGATGCAAAGGAAGGTGTTACCTCTTCATGGTAGCGCGATTGTCATTGATGGGAAAGCATATGCGATTGTAGGAGAATCAGGATCAGGAAAATCAACACTAGCAGCGGCATTTATTAAACGTGGGTATGAAATCTTAACAGATGATGTCATTGCAGTGGAATTTTCTAACGATGATACTCCTACGGTGATCCCTTCTTATCCCTATCAAAAATTATGGCAAGAAAGTTTAAAACAATTTGGCTTGATGTCAAACAACTATCAATCCATCTATGACAGAGAAACAAAATTTTCAGTTCCTGTGAATCAACACTTTAATGAACATAATATCCCATTAGGAGGGATTTTTCACTTAAGTAAAAATGATCAAGCTGAAGTTGAAGTGATCCCTATTCAAACATTAGAGTGTTTTCCTTTTTTATATTATAATACGTACCGTTATTTTATGATTGAACGTCTAGGATTGACAAACTGGCATTTTGAGTTCTCTGCCACTTTGATAAATAAAATTGCATTTTACCGAATCGTTCGTCCGCGTTCTCGATTTACAGCTAATGAAATAGTCGATCAGATATTAGCCAAAGTTAAAAAAAGATACCATTTTAAAAAAGAGGTGTTGAGATGAAACATACATTGTCTATAAACGATAAAGTTAGCCAAGTTCCTGGTCACATCGTGAGTGATATGGATGGTGAGAAAGTCATGCTAAGTGTCAAGAATGGCAAATACTATAACCTTGGGGAAGTCGGGGGAGCGATTTGGGAAAGTATTAGAGAGACTAGTTCCGTCCAACAAGTCATCCAATCAATGATCATTCAATATGATGTAGATCATGAAGACTGTCGACATCAGGTCATTGATTTTATTGGAAATTTGCTTGAAGAAGGCCTAGTAAATGTGGAATCTGCATAATAGAGAAGGTGAAAAATGAAGAAGCTAAAATTATTTCTATCATTATCACCAGAAATGAAGTGGCTTTTTTTTGAAGTCTATGTGTATTTAGCCTATGCTCGCATCTTGAAATCACGTTCATTCAGTAAAGTCAGTTCTAGTTTAGGTGAAGAGATGAAAGAAACAACGAAAGACATTACCTTTACAAACAAAAGAAAACTAGCTCAAGTTTCACAAGTGATTGGGATTGTCAGTCACTACACGTTTTGGAAAAGTGATTGTTTTGTAAAAGCGGTCGCAGCCATGAGAATATTGAAGAAACAAAATATAGAAAGCACGCTATATTTCGGCATCGCAAAAGATGAGACTGGACAATTAATGGCTCATGCGTGGCTTAGGAGCGGACCGTTTATCGTTACGGGTTACGAAGGAAAAGACCAATTCACGATCGTCAACACATTTGCAAAAACAATTTGATTAAAGGGGGGAAACATGAGCCAAACATATCTCGACATATCAGATATACCAAAAGAGTTATGCGCAATTTTAGAACTATTAAAAAGCGATGCTAAACCAAATGATAAACTTGTATTTAGCCAAAAACTTGACTGGAAATTATTTGCGGATCTATGTATGCACCACAGAGTGTATCCAATAATTTATCTAAAATTAAAATTACTTGAAGAAGGTTCAATTCCAGCTTATATCATGGATTATTTAGCTTATCATTATAAAAGAAACACCATAAAAATGCTGAAATATAGCGCGGTTACTGAAAAAGTCTGTCAACTGTTTTCTGACAATGAGATCCGGTCTCTTTTACTAAAAGGACCAGCCCTTGCTCAGGAACTCTACGGGGACATATCACACAGAACGTCAAGTGATCTCGATATTCTCGTACCAATTGATGACCTTGAACAAGCAGAGACACTTTTAATAGAATCAGGTTATCGAAAAGATGACTATATCCATTCTATACTCAATGATTGGAAATGGCGCCATCATCATTTTTCGTATTTCCATCCAGAAGAAAATATTAAAATTGAATTGCATTGGCGATTGAACCCAGGTCCTGGAAAAGAACCACGTTTTGATGAACTGTGGAAAAAGAGGGTAAAGAGTGGTTTAACTCAGTCCTTCGTTTATTTATTAGGTAAGGAAGATATGTTTATGTTTCTTTCTTCCCACGGAGCACGGCATGGCTGGTCAAGATTAAGATGGTTGCTTGATCTTCAGTACCTCATCAAGCAAGAATTAGATGAAAAAGATATAAAATCCAGTGCAAGAAGATACCATTGTACACGCACAGTAGGACAAGCACTTTATTTAACAATCAATCTGTTAGATGGAAAAGCTAATGATTTATTACAGTCAATGATAAATCGTTCAAAAATACAAGAATTGGCGCAACAAACAATCTTTTATCTAAAAAATCAAGTCAATCTGCATGATGAACCGGTCTCTGAATCCATTTCGAATTATCATAAAAATTACTTATTCAAATTAAAGAATTTTCAACAGAAATTAATCTTTGTCCTGAGCTTTTTATATCCTTATCCCGAAGATAAACTCACATTCCCACTACCTAGGGAATTGCACTTTCTTTATTTTTTCTTACGGCCATTTTTGGGTTTATGGAGACAGTTGAAAAAAACAGATATTTATAGGGAGAAATATGAATGACATCTATTATCTATTTTCTGAAACAGATTCATCATTATTCAGGGAAAATTGTCTATCTTAATTTAGTTTCAATGGCTGGCATTGGTTTGTTAGATGGATTGGCTATTATACTACTCGTTCCATTGATTAGCATGAGTGGAGTACTTGATATGGGAGGGGAACAAGTACCACTGCTCAAAATCTTTAACATATTTAGTGAGAGCTCAATTGCCGTTGGGTTACCAATTATATTGCTTATCTATCTCATCATTGTCATTGGGCAAAATATTGTCAAAAGACACCTAAGTATTAAGAATGTAATGATTCAACAAGGTTTTATTCGCCATATGCGGTTAAAAACATATCAATCCTTACTCTATACCAACTATAAAGTATTTATAAAAAATAGAAAGTCTGATTTTGTTAATATCTTGACGTCTGAAATCACTCATTCTAGTGTTGGTGCCTATTCGGTCTTACAATTTTTATCTGCAATTGTCTTTGCATGCATTCAAGTTGGATTCGCCTTAATCTTATCGCCAACGATTACTGCATTTGTTATGGCATTTGGTTTGATTTTGATTTTGTTTAATCGCAAGTTTATCAAAAGAGCATTTTCATTAGGTAATAGCAATTATCGCTTGGCCAAAGATTATTTGAGTGGCGTCACTGATCAACTCAATGGCATAAAAGATATCAAAAGTAACACGCTTGAAAAATCGCGCTTAAATTGGTTTAGAGAGATCACGAGAGACATGGAGACGGCTTATGTTTCATATATGAAATTAAAATCAACATCGCAATTTTATTATAAGGTCGCATCTGCCGTTTTAATCGCACTGTTTGTTTATTTTTCTGTTATGATGTTTAATGCTCAAACAACTCAGTTGATGCTTATCATTGTCATTTTCTCAAGACTGTGGCCGAGAGTGACTGGCATCCAAGGTTCATTGGAACAAATTGCATCAACCATTCCGTCTTTCAAAGCCGTCATTGCATTACAAGAAGAATGCAATCATGAAAGAGAATTTTTTGAAGATGAAAAGAAAGAAGTTATACCACTTAAAATTACGGATAGAATCCAGTGTGATCAGGTTTACTTTAGCTATTATGACAATGAACGCTATGCTCTACAAAATATCAACTTAACGATTCCAACGAATCAGACGACTGCAATTGTAGGAAAATCGGGAGCAGGTAAAAGCACGTTGATTGATTTATTAATGGGACTAAACCAACCACAAAAGGGGGAAATTTTACTAGATGATATTCCTTTAACAAGTAATAAACTATTATCTTTACGGAGATCGATTAGCTATGTGCCTCAAGACCCCTTTCTATTCAATACAACCATTAGGGAAAATCTCTTGCTCGTAAAAGAGAATGCAACAGAGGAAGAGCTTTGGGAAGCGTTAGAATTTTCATCAGCAGCTGAATTTATCAAAAATTGTCCTGATGGTTTAGATACGTTGATAGGCGATCGCGGAATCAAGCTGTCAGGCGGAGAACGACAACGGTTAGTCTTGGCACGTGCTATTTTAAGAGAACCATCTATTCTAATCTTGGACGAGGCAACGAGCGCGTTAGATACTGATAATGAATTGAAAATTCAAGATGCTTTAAGAAAACTGAAAGGAAAAATGACCATCATTGTGATCGCTCATCGGATGTCTACAATAAGAAATGCAGATCAAATCATCGTTTTAGAAGAAGGTAAAATTGTTCAAACCGGTGGATTTATCCAATTATCAAATGAACGTAAAATGACATTTAACCATTTATTAAACAATCAAATGGAAGCTTAAAATGGGAGAGATTGCACGTGAAAAAAGTAATCATTAGAGTTCTCCTCATCGTATTATTTTTGTCACTTGGATATATTATTTGGGATAATTATCGAATTGTTTTAGTTGAAGAAACTATTATTTTAGAAAATTTTCCGGATCAGTTAGATTACTTACGGATTCTGCAAATCAGTGATTTGCATGAAAAAGAGTTTGGCAGAAATCAGAAAAGGCTGATCAACAAGATCAATTCAACTGAGTATGATGTCATCGTTTTTACCGGTGATTTATTGAACGATACAGAAAGTGAAAATTACGATAGCTTTTATAAATTAATTGAAGGAATAGATAATAAAGAGCATGCGCTTTATGTAAGAGGTAATACAGATCCACTTAATTACCAGATTGATCAATCGGTTGATAAAAGTAACTTTATAAAAGGGATGGAAGAAAGAGGGGTCAAGTTATTAGAGTCCATCTACTCGATTCCAGTTAACAATAATCATGTTCATTTTGTCTATTTTGATTTATCGATTATTAGCGATTCGACATATATCGGTAGGCTTGAAGGAGTTGAGAGACCCGAATACGTAGATGATAAGCACTATTTAACCTATCAAAAAAAATTATGGCAAGAGATATCATTGGCTGAAATAATCAGAGAAGACGATTTACTGATAGCCGTCAATCATTATCCTATTGCTGATAATCGTGTCAATCATATAAAAAACAATCCAGGTTTAGTCTGGCATGATTTTGATTTAATTATTGCTGGACATTATCATGGGGGCCAAATTCGAATACCTTTCAAAGGTGCACTGTTTGTTCCTGAACCATGGTATGAACCCAATCAATTATTTCCTCCACAGAATCGTGTGAAAGGATTGTGGAAGTATGCCGGTGTTAATCAATATGTGAGTGCAGGGCTGGGAAATAGTGGAGCAGTTCCACTACTCAATTTTCGCTTATTTAATCCCCCGGAAATAAATTTATTGACTCTATCCAAAAAATAAATTCTAACAATAGATTATTTCATCATAGAATGGTATAATTTTTAGAGGATTATGACTTTTATGTTGAAAGTAGGGGATAGTTTGAACGGCGATAGGATCAAACAATTACGACAAAAAAAGCGAATGTCTATTTCTGAAGTAGCTGAAAAAGCTGGTGTAGCAAAATCATATTTAAGTTCAATAGAAAGAAATATCCAAACAAACCCTTCTATTCAATTCATTGAAAAAATCAGTCAAGTTCTTGGCGTCTCAGCTATCGACATTATTGAGGGTCATGAGATCACAGATGAAGTAGAACTTGATCAAGATTGGGTAGAGTTGATGAAAGAAGCGATCAGTTCTGGAATAACAAAAGAACAGTTTAAGGAATACGTAGAGTTTCATAAATGGCGTCAAAAAGAATAGTTCATACATACAAATCCCCGATGACTTTAGTCGTTGGGGGTTTTTTGGTGTGCCCATAAATCATCTAGCGATTGATTTGACAATTTTCATCGCTTTCCGTAAGCTTTGAATAGATTTGACTTATTAAGTGTTTAGAGAGTGAATGAAATAAGGGGGAAGACATTTGAAAGGATTAATTGATTTATTTGTGACCTTTTCTAAAGTTGGTGTGATGACTTTTGGCGGTGGATATGCCATGCTACCAATTCTGCAACGTGAAATTGTTGAATCAAAAAAATGGGCAACCGCAGAAGAAGTGATTGATTATTTTGCGATTGGCCAAACAACACCCGGTATTATCGCTGTCAATACAGCAACTTTTATAGGTCAAAAACAACGTGGTACACTTGGTGGGATTATAGCTACACTAGGTTTGGTTTTTCCTTCATATATTATCATCACGATCATCGCCATGTTTATGCAAAATTTTGCAGATTCAACTATTTTGCAAAATGCTTTTGCGGGCATCCGTGTCAGTGTTTATATTT